>Ga0163111_10000291_pt1 | contig 30279 bp, 33 predicted proteins | sample CRUFie1St18metaG_FD_109645 | JGI IMG/M metagenome (GOLD analysis project Ga0163111, IMG submission 109645) | Marine microbial communities from the Costa Rica Dome - CRUD Field 142mm St18 metaG | ecosystem: Environmental > Aquatic > Marine > Oceanic > Photic zone | place: Costa Rica: the Eastern... | reverse complement strand
CGACTAAAGGAACGGACCTAAAAATCCAACTACTTTAGGAGTAAACTTATGAACACACTTAATCTCATTCGCAAGCAGATTAACAAGGCATCTGCACTTCACGACGCTCAGATCACTCACACTGCATATCGTGGTGTTGAGTATGATACTCGTTGTGTAGAGAGCAAGGAAACCCACGGTACATTCTGTTATCGCGGTAAGACCTACAGCAAGTGATTATCAAAGAGAGGTTTCACACCTCTCTTTTTTTGTCTTTATGTAAAGAATTAACAAATGTTAGTGAATTAACACAAAGTTGTCTAGATAGTATAGAATTAAGGTTTCGCGTATGCACTGAAATCTAAACGTTTATTATGGCAACGATCAATTGTGGAGGTTGAGATGCACAATCTCATTTCTCGCAATCAGTTGGCAGAATGGAGTACGATCGATAGATGTAATGAAGAATTAGATCTAGTAAACGACTATTTTGACTGCCTTATTGAATGCGATGACGACCAAGGGACTTGTAAAAGAATTTGCAAAATTCTATTGGACACAGGGGCTTGATTGCCCCCTTTTTTTATGCTAAAATAAACACAGCGAATAATGCTTTATGGACAGAGACAAACTAAAACTGATAGTCCGTAATCTAGAACTTCTAGTTGACAGTCTAAAGACTGAAGTATATGCTGATAAACAGCGTTATATGAACTATGAAGAAGTAGCAACAGCACTTCGTGACTACGATGAAGTTTTTGATGACGACGACGGGTATCCAGACTAATGGTGAGCAGAACTAAAACACTTATCAGAACTCTTGAAGATCTGGTAAAACAAGAACATCTCTTTTCTGAAGAAAAACTTCGTGAGATGAAAACACAGTTGCGAGTTTTAAAGCAACAAATTGCAGAGATTGATTTGGCACAGAAAAAAGGATTTGGTAAAAGATGAGCGTAAAACTGATTAGTGTAACTCCCGATGCGGAGAAGATGATGGCATACGTTGCTCGTGTGTCTAATCCAAGTAATCAAGAGAATCCCAACTATGCAAAGTTGTTGGGTTATTGTATCAAGCACAATCATTGGAGTGTATTTGAACAGTCATTTATGACTCTGGAACTAGAAACTACCAGAGGTGTGGCAGCTCAAGTGCTCCGTCACCGTTCATTTACATATCAAGAATTTTCACAACGGTATGCCGACAGTTCTATGTTGGCAGACAAGATTCCTCTACCTGAACTTCGCAGACAGGATACAAAGAATCGTCAAAACTCTATTGATGATGTTGATCCGTTTGTCCGACAAGAGTTTCAGATCAAGATGCAAAATCATTTTGATGAAGGTATGAAACTCTATCAGGAGATGCTTGAGTATGGTATTGCAAAGGAATGTGCTAGATTTGTGCTTCCTTTAGCAACACCTACAAAAATCTATATGTCTGGTTCTTGTAGATCCTGGATCCACTACATCAATTTGAGAACTGCTAACGGTACTCAAAAGGAACATATGGATCTTGCAGAGGGTTGCAAAAAGATCTTTATCGAACAATTCCCAACTTGTGCAGAAGCACTTGAGTGGGTCTAAATACAACACATTGAGACTTATTATGGCAACTTATCCAGTAAAGCATATTGAAACTGGCGAAACTAAAGACGTGAGAATGAGCGTCCACGATTGGGATCAGTGGAAAGAAGAGAATCCAGAATGGGAAAGATACTATACTCCAGAAAATGCACCTGGAGTTGGTGAAGTTGGTGAGTGGAAAGATAAACTCATCAATAAAAATCCTGGTTGGAATGATGTTCTGGCAAAGGCACAAAAAGCACCTGGTTCGAGAGTAAAAAAACTTTAATATGGCAAGAAGAAAAAGAGCATCAGAGGATCAACCAATTGGAGTTGGTCTAACCACAAAACAGATGAAGAGGAAGAAACCATTAGGTTCTAGTTACCTGATGAATATTGATCCTCTTACAGATAATCAGAAACGATTGTTTGATTCCTATCAGGAAGGTAAGCAGATTGTTGCCTATGGTTGTGCTGGTACAGGAAAAACCTTTATCACCCTCTACAACGCTCTCAAAGATGTTTTGAATGAATCTACACCTTACGAGCACATCTACCTTGTACGATCGCTTGTAGCGACCAGAGAGATTGGTTTCTTACCTGGAGACCACGAAGACAAGGCGGACATCTATCAGATTCCATATAAGAATATGGTGAAGTATATGTTCCAGATGCCTAGTGATGCAGACTTTGAGATGCTCTATGGTAATCTCAAATCTCAAAACACTATTAAGTTTTGGTCTACTTCGTTCCTTCGTGGAACTACTCTTGATAATTCTATTGTCATTGTTGATGAGTTTCAAAATCTCAACTTCCACGAACTTGATAGTATTATCACTCGTGTTGGCGAGAACACACGTATTTGTTTCTGTGGTGATGCTACACAAACTGATTTGCAGAAAACTAACGAGAAGAATGGAATCCACGATTTTATGCGGATTCTCCGTTCTATGAACTCATTTGATATTATCGAATTTGGTCTGGACGATATTGTCCGTTCAGGTCTGTGTAAGGAATATCTTGTTGCTAAACTGGAAGCAGGTTTTGATGCAAATATTTGATGATTATGATCTGGGAAAGAAACTAGCATATACATACGCAAAATCAAAACCTTTCCCAAGTATTGTTATCGACAACTTCCTCAATTCAGATTGTGCTTCACAGTGCTTCTCTGAATTGAAGAAGCATGAGGATTGGGGGTGTGAATCAGCATCAAATGAATATATGGCTCCACATCAAGTCAATAAGTGGTATACTCCATATAATTCAAATAGTGTAGAGAACCTGTTTTTACAATCCCCAACTGTTTATAGTGTTTTACAGCACTTGAACACTCCTAGATTTACAAAGTTTTTGAGTAATCTGACCGGTATTAAGGATATTCTCCCAGATCCCGATCTGTTTGGTGCAGGATGCCATAAAATTAAGACAGGCGGTAAGTTGTCATTGCACGTTGATTACAATATTCACGGTGCAACTGGAAACTTCAGAGTTTTGAACCTTCTTCTATATTTGAATCCACAGTGGTTGGATAGATGGGGAGGACATCTTGAGTTGTGGGATCATCAAGAGAAGAAATTAGAGCAAAAGATTACCCCTATTATGAACAGAGCAGTAATCTTTACTTTATCTGATAATTCTATTCACGGTCATCCACACCCTCTACAAACTCCTTCACATATTGACAGATATTCAATAGCATTGTATTATTTCATAAAAGAACCTAATCAAAATTATTATCCGAGGAATGCAGTAGTTTGGCATGAATTTTAATCACGTAAATGTTGATCTCCCAAAACTTTCTAGGGAGACTATTGATGGTGTCCGATACTACTCAGTGCCTGATGAAGAAGAACTTCTTAAGTTAGTTTCAATTACATCAGTAACTAGTCACTTCAACAAAGAAATCTTTGTTAAGTGGAGAAAAAGAGTTGGTAACGAAGAAGCAGAACGTATCACAAAACGTGCTACAAAACGTGGCACTGATATGCACACTTTGACGGAACATCACCTAAAAAACGAGGACCTTCCAGAGGTTCCACCCATCTCAAAATTTCTTTTCAATATTTCTAAAGAAAAACTAAAACTTATAAATAATATTCACACTCTAGAAGGTTCCCTGTACAGCAAACAATTAGGCATTGCAGGGACAGTAGATTGTATCGCTGAATATGAAGGCGAGTTAGCAATAATTGACTTTAAGACATCAGCAAAACCGAAACCACGAGAGTGGATCGATCACTATTTCGTACAATGTATGGCATACGGTTGTATGTTGTATGAACTGACAGGTATTTCTGTCAAAAAACTTGTAATCATTATGGCCTGTGAAAATGGAGAATGTGTCGTCTACGAAGAGCGAGACAAATCAAAGTACATCAAACTTCTTACCGAATACATTAGAAAGTTTGTTAGAGATAAATTGGAGCTCTATGGAACCAAATAAAGAATTAGAACAAGCGATCGAGAGTAAATTCTTGACTCCTTCAAAGTTTGCTTTGGAGATTGAAAAAATTGTTGCCGAAGAACAGATCAATTATATTGACGCTATTTGCCACTATTGCGAAGTCAATGCACTTGAAGTAGAATCGGTAACGAAACTCATTTCAAAACCGTTGAAAGAGAGACTTAAATGGGACGCTATTCGTCTCAACTTTATGAAAAAAACATCGAGAGCAAAACTGCCTCTGTGACTTATGATTTCTCGTGATGAACTATTACATTTGAAAATTCAGGCAGCAATGCGTGAAAAACATTTTGATGAGGAACAAATGAAATACCTTGGTGTTCGTGATGGCGAACACTGGTATCTTATTGCTAATGAGCACGAAGTTCCTGTCAAATATATTGACGATTTTGAAGAAATTGATGAAACCGAAAGTGACTCCCTTTGAGACCTATCAGCATTATTTGTCACTAAAAAATCATTTTACAAATCCAAAATACGATTTTTTTAAATATGGTGCGAAGACTCGCGCCACTGTGACTTCTTTCAATAAAAGGAAAGATAAGTATTGGTTTGAGAAAACCAGTCGTAAATACTCTGATCAAGAGGTCGTAGATTTTTTAGTATCTAATTTTGCTGCAGCAGACAACCCACAAAACTTATGGATTGGAGAAATTATCAATTCTGGCGAAAGGACTTACGCCGATTGGAAAAAGAGGAAACAGAGTTCTACTTACTTGTTCAAAGAACAAAGCAGAGAATTGCTCTGTCAGAAAGAATTGGAAGAACTCTTCGATTGTTCCAAGGGACACCCTCCGATACTAAAAAAATTCCTTGGTGGCGAAATAAGTCTTGACACTCTTGTCATCTATGATATAATTTTTGAGTTTAGAGAGAGGTTTGACAAGAAACTAGACGACCCAGTGTGGGAAACCGTCAGTTTGAAAATCAAAAAATATAAACCCTTTCTAAATATTAACGTATCTAACTTCAAAAGCATTATTAGGTCCATTGTAAATGAGTAGTTTTTTTAACTCCGATATTGTTCAAGAAGAACTAAAAGAGATTAACACTTTACAAGAGTCCATCTACACTAGTGTATTCGCTTTTAGTGCAATGGATAGATCTGAACAGTTAGATCATATTGAAAAGTTGAAGACCTTGCTGAGTTTACAGCAAGTGATGTATACTAGGTTGTCTCTTTCTGACGATCCTCAAGCGATCGAAATGAAAGAAAACCTTCGTAAGTCCATTATGACGATGGGATTTCCTGCCGACACAGATGTGACCTTATTATTCGACAGTATGCAAAAAACGATTGAGGCACTTGAAAAAAACATTGACGCCTGATCGAAATTTCGCTATACTATCCAAGTAAATCCTACAAATCCAATTAATCCGAGGTATCCAAATGTCTTTCGCAGATCTTAAGAAGCAATCTAAGCTTGGCAACTTGACTAGCAAACTGGTCAAGGAAGTTGAGAAGATGAGCAATACTAATGCATCAGGTGATGATCGTGTATGGAAACTGGAAGTAGATAAGAGTGGTAACGGTTATGCCGTTATTCGTTTCTTGCCTGCTCCTAATGGTGAAGACCTTCCGTTCCAGAAACTGTACTCCCACGCCTTCCAAGGTCCTGGTGGTTGGTACATTGAGAACTCTCTGACCACTATGGGTCAGAAGGACCCTGTGTCTGAGTACAACACTCAACTGTGGAACAACGGCACCGATGCTGGTAAAGAAACTGCACGTAAGCAGAAGCGTAAACTGACTTACTTTAGCAACATTTACGTTGTTAAGGATCCTGCCAACCCTCAAAACGAAGGCAAGGTCATGCTGTATAAGTATGGCAAGAAGATCTTCGACAAACTCACTGCTGCTATGCAACCCGAGTTCGAAGATGAGGAAGCAATCGATCCGTTTGATTTCTGGCAGGGTGCTAACTTCAAACTGAAGGCAAAGAACGTTGCAGGATATCGTAACTACGATTCCTCCGAGTTCGCTGCACAGTCTCCTCTGCTGGATGATGACGATGCTATGGAAGCAATCTGGAAGAAGCAATTCTCCCTCTCGGAGATCGTTGCTGCTGACCAGTTCAAGACCTATGACGAACTGAAGACTCGTCTGAACTCTGTTCTTGGTAACAAGGCTCCTCGCATCACTGAAGACCTTGAAGATGAGAGTGAAGGTCGTGGACCTGCTCTACGATCAACTTCTACTCCCGGTGACTTCAACGCTGAAGATATTGTACACCGTTCAAGTACATCAGATGATGATGACACCCTTTCATACTTCGCAAAACTTGCTGAAGAATGATATATCAGAGGGGTCTTCGGACCCCTTTTTTATTGTGGTGAAGTATTTCTAGTATTTTCTGTAGAAATCAGTCTTCTATCAACGAATTGAGATGACTTATCATAATGCATAATATTTCTCATTTCATTTAAGAATTGCTGTAAAAATTCAGGTCTCAATAAAAATATACCCCTCTTAGCATCGTTCTTACGAACTTCAAATTCATAATTAGAAACTCCAACGGTTGGATCAAGGTCTGCTGTTGGAGTTCCTGGTTTAGGGATTCTGAAACTAGCATCAACAACTTTACCTTTTGGAAGTATCAATCTACCAGAAGAATCTTTGACTTCTTTTGTTTCGTAGTGGTGAATAGCATTCAGTTCAGTGCCATACTTATTTTCAGCAAATTGAAATAGGTCTTTATCTGAAAGTGGCCATTGATCTGTGACGTTAGTAATACCAGCAGTGATTAAAACTACCCAGTCATACTCTGGACTTCCAAACAATTCATCAGCAACTGTATCTGGTCTTGCACCTTGTGCAATTTCATACTTATCAAACAGAGTAACTGCATTGTTTAGATCATCACGCAATTTAACTCTTCTAAAAAGATTTTTAGTTCTTACATAGTCTCTAGATGAATGCCTAGTCCCAAAAGGGGACTGGTAAAACATATCTGGTAATTCTCTAAAGTAAGACATCAGTATCCGACTCCGGTATCGATTTGATCGTAATCCTCACCATAAATTGGGTTGAGTTCTTTGAATTGTAGTTGCAATTGCATATGAACTGGTGTTCCATCTTTATAAGTTGCATAGGTGTTTGAACCTGTATAGTTCACTCCCATATTGACAAGAGCACAAGGTTTAAATGAATGCAAGAATGGATGTGGACTATTACCTTTCCTATACTGCAACTGAAATATACTTGGAGATTGCACAAAGATTCCACTATTACTTGCTGGAACCATTGATCTCTTGAATGCATTAATGATTCTTTTAACCATTTCACCTTCAGGATTGCTTCTTGGTGCAAAGTCAAATGTGAATGCGAAAGAACGAAGATTCACACCACTAAAGAGCAGTTCCAAGTTTGGATTAAGAATCTGACCTGTAGCACGAGAAATTAATGCACTCGGTGAAGCACCAACACCATATCCAGCAATTGCTGCTAGAATTGCCTTTTGATTACCTTCATTACCTGCTGCTTCTAATAATTCAGATCCCAGTCCTCCAATCGCCTGACCAAGACCTTCGCCACCAGTAACAGCACCAATTGCGTTGAGACCAGCAGCTTGTAGTGGATTGAGAGAATCTTCACCCCAACTAACTGAATTGGTATCATTGATGCCGTTTGGTATCGGTAATGTAATAAAATATTGAGAGTCTTTCTTGTTGAATTGTCCTCTAGATCTTTCGGTTGCTGTAGATAGTCCACCTATAATATTTGTACCCAACCTATTCGCATTATCAGAGATACTATTCGCGGTGAAGTTGAAATCTCTTTTTATTTTACCAGCATCTTTACCATTTTCTTCCAAATATTCTATAGATTGAATACCACCGAATAAACCCTTGTTTTTATCACCTGCAGATCGGTCAAATTTTGCTACAGTGATTGAAAGATAATCGGTAGAGTTATCAATTCTATCAAGGGGATACCGTAGAATTTTATCCGCAGCACCTTTACTCTTCCCACCAACATTTGTGCCAGGTTTATTTTTACCCCTAGCAGGTCTAGAGGCAACTGTCTCGCTTCTAGAAGAAGCAGTACTTTTTATACTACCACCAGATTTTGTCGCTTCTCCTTTTGCCATTAGAGATTTTTTAGTTATTTAGCTGAAAATTTCCAAAAGGTATTGCTTGTAAATCTTTTATCTCTGCTGGGTAGGCTTCATATAGTCCACCTGCTACTTCTGGAAAGGTATATTGTCTTACTTGACCCCAATGAAAGTTAACTCCACGAAATCCCCAAGAGAATACATCAGTTACTGCAACCAGAGGATTTTGATCGTAGTTAATGTTTGGCGTTTTGGGGTTATAAACAAAGATATAATACTTTCCAACTTCAGGTGTTTTAGCACCCTCACTCATCACCTCCATCAATTTAATCATCAAATCATCGGGATCTTCAGTGCCGATCAAACCATCAAATACTTCACGTATCCTATTGCGATTTAGATCAGTATCTGTAGGTTGTGCCATTTTAGATACCTAGTTCTTTTTCAGTAAAGACTTTGAATTCATAACCACGATCGAGACACCATTCATTTGCTGCCTTCCACTTTGCCTGATTTTTAGCATATTCAAATGCTTCATTCAGATACTTTTTAGTCTGTCTTTTTGGTTTAGGTGGTGGTGAGCATTGCTTCTTTGGTTTGATCTCTATTAGATATTTTTTAAGAGATCCATTACTTTCTTTAACCTTGATGGCAAAGTCTGGAAAGTAACGATGAACTCGTCTATCAAGTGGTGATCTATATGGAATAGCAATCTCTTCGGAACGCCACTCAAGAATATTTTCATTCAAATCACAATATTTCATAAATTTGCGTTCCCAGAGAGAACGGTATACAATGTTCGTAGGGTCACCCTTATATTTCTTTGGATAAGACGGTTGATATTTTCCCTTATATGACATCTAAATAATGATAACGAAACCAGTATAGGTATTTAGAGTGGCGGCACCAAGACCTAGAAAAATATCAGAGTTCAAACCAACGTTCTCAAATTTAGCACAAACATCTCACTACCAATTGACTTTTGGTGGTCTGTCTGGAGATTTACGTCAACATTTAGCAATTAGAGGCGTTGATAGTAGATTTATTGGAGAGACAGCAGGACTTCTATGCAGTAGTGCTGTCATTCCAGGATCATCTCTTGGAACTGCTGACATTGCAGGAAACTTTATGGGTGTTGCTGAAAAGATGGCACACACAAGAGTCTTCACCCAGATTGATCTTGAGTTCTATGTTGATAAAGATTATAAGACAATGAAGTTCCTTGAACACTGGACTGAATTTATTTCCAGTGGATCAGGAGAGAATCCAGGAAGGAGAGGATATTACTTTAGGATGCAGTATCCAGATGATTATAAGTGTGATAGAACAAAGATTGTTAAATTTGACCGTGACTACAAACAATCTATCGAGTATACTTTCTTTGGAATGTTCCCAATCTCTGTCAACAGCACTCCAGTTTCATACGGCGGATCTGATATTTTAAGAGCAACGGCATCATTTAACTATGACAGATATGTCGCTGGTGCTGTCAGCAGTCTTGATATTGCTAGAGGAAGCGACAATAATAAACTTCTTAATGGTCTTACCGATATGGTAAGTTCGTTGAGTGGTGATAAAGAAAGTAAGATCAGAAAACAACAACTTGAGAGTGGGCAGAAGAAGATTATTGAAGGTGATATCGTTAAAAACTTTAATAGAAATGGAAATCAAACGGGACCAGTAATCATCAGAGAGGTCGCTAAATAAAATTAACTGACATTGTTATTATAGGTTTATTATGCCTTTACCAAAGATTTCGACTCCCACCTATGAGTTGACATTACCTTCGACCAAAAAGAAAATCAAATATAGACCATTTTTGGTCAAGGAAGAGAAAGTTCTGATCATCGCTATGGAAAGCGAAGATACAAAGCAAATCACAAATGCAGTAAAGACAGTCATCAAGAACTGTATTATTACTCGTGGTGTCAAGGTAGAAGCACTTTCTACATTTGATATCGAATATCTTTTCCTTAATATTCGTGGTAAGTCTGTTGGTGAAGAAGTTGAAGTTCTAGTAACCTGTCCTGATGATGGTCAAACTCAAGTCCCTGTTACTATTCCACTTGATGAAATTGAAGTTAAAGAAAGTGAAAGGCATTCCCGCGATATCAAACTTGATAGTGATTTGACTTTGAGGATGAAGTATCCATCAATGGAAGAGTTTGTAAAGAGTAACTTTGCTATTGGTGATGATATGAGTCTACAAGATACATTTGAAATTGTTTCATCTTGTATTGAGCAAGTATATAATGAAGAGGAATCTTGGTCTGCTTCAGAGTGTTCCAAGAAAGAACTTGCAGACTTTATGGAACAGTTGAGTTCTAAACAATTTAAGCAGATTGAAACTTTCTTTGAAACTATGCCTAAACTTTCTCACACCTTTAAGGTTAAAAATCCAAATACTGGTGTTGAAAGTGATGTGGTTCTTGAGGGTTTATCGTCTTTTTTCGTGTAGGTATGGCTCACGCTGACCTTGAGTCATACTACAAAGTGAATTTTGCTTTGATGCAGCACCATAAATATAGTTTAACAGAACTAGAAAATATGATACCTTGGGAAAGAGAAATATATCTCACACTTCTCAAGCAGTTTATTGAAGAGGAAACACTAAAGGAAAGAGCAAGAGATGGCGGAAGTCTCTGATTTACAACTAGCACAACTAGGTAACAAGTTAGAAAGAATTTCTATCAGAGTAAATTCTTTCGGCAGTTCCCTGGCGACTATTTCTAATCAGATGGCACAAACATCTGCCTTAGAGCAGATGAAAGAGAAGCAAGAGCAAGATAGACAAAGGATATTAGCAGAACAACAACTTGCAGCAGGAAAGGAAAGCGTCTTCGAGCGCAAGATGCAAAGTGCACTGGTAAAACCTCTGCAGGGTCTTCAAGGAAAGACTGCAGGTGCTCTGGAGACGTTGAAGAGATTCTTTCTCTCTTTAGGTGTCTCCTGGTTAACCAAGCAAGGATTTGAAGCATTAAAGGCTCAGAAGGAAGGTAATAGAACAAAATTAGAAGAAATTAGAGACAGTGTTGTCTCGACGATAAGAAAAGTCTTTCTTGTCTTCACCATCATTAAAAGAGGTGTTGGCAGAGTTATTCGTGCAATATTTGGTATTAGTGGGAAAATATTCAATGCAATATACACTGGACTGATCAAGAAACCATTCCGGGCTTTGATGAATGCTATTAGAGGTGCTTTAAGAGTAGCAACTAATACTATTGGTAGATTGTTTGGACGTGCTCCGCGTTCACCTATCAGACAACCACAAACTGGTGGAACACCTGGAGGAAGACCTAATAGAGGTGGAGGAAAATCTGGTGGTATATTTGGAGGTCTCTTCAACGGTATATCTGGATTTATGAACTTCAGAAATGAAGAATATGTAGATACCGCTATTCTTGCTTTGAGTATGTTTGGACCTGGAAGGATTGTAAGAGGTCTGATGGGTGTTGGTTTTGCTGCTGATGAAATTTTCGAAGCATTCGGTTCGAATCTTTTTGGAAAAGATCCAAATGCACAAAAACAAGCAGATGCTGTAAGAGAAGAAGTACGACCACTGATACAATCTCAACCGGCACAAGCAGAAACATCATCAAATGTTGAACCAACTGAAGGTTTGATGGGTGGAAAATCTATGGGTGATGATCATCATGATGGTGGTGTAGAAGCAAATCCTTCTCAAGCAAACTTCCAAAACCTAGATGAACCAACTCCTGCAGATGTTTCTCCTGCAGGATCATCTGAACCACCAGCAGCACAGGTTAGTTCTCCAGGCAATATGTCAACTCCAGCATCCTCTGTAGGACCTACACCTGCTCCAGCACCTGAAGTTAATATACTACCACAGACGCCACAAGCAACTGAAGTTCCAAGTGAGCAAGCACCAAATGCCACAGATATTCCGAGGGTTGTTTCATTTAATAAAGATAATTTCTATCCGTTATATTCACAAGTTAATTACAATGTGGTAACCTGATATGGCAATCGCAAATCTAACAAATTCTGTAAATAAACTTGGACTTGGCATTGGTGCTGCAAATAGTAGTGTAAAGTCTATACAAAATACCCTGAAGGGTGATATTAAATTCAAGAAAGAGTCAATACGCATATCGAATGCAACTTTCTTCAAAAGAAGAGATGCTGTAAGAAGAAGAGAAAAGGAAGGTATTCTGGAAGCAAGTACTCTAGGCGGAGCAGTTTCCAGAATGAATTCTGTTATTGGACAGAGTAGTAAAGGATTTTTAGGAAGAATAGCAGACTTCCTTGGAGCAATGTTGGTTGCTTGGGCAGTCAAAAACTTACCTATAATTATCAATACAATTAGAGGTATTGTTGATAAGATACAAAGAGTATCAGCAGTTTTGGGAGATTTTGTTCAAAACACTACAAACTTCATCTCTAATATGGTTGGTGTAGTGAGTGTTGCTGCTCAACAACTTTTTGAGTTAGATTTTGCTGATAGTGAAGGTAGACTTAGAAGACAAATTGATGAGATGAATTCATCTTTTGATTTAATGGGGCAGAACATTGATTCTGCATTTGAAATTCTAAAAGAACCTATTGATTACTCAGGACTGGAAAAAGCGGCAGAGGGTGAAGAGCAAACAGAAGAGCAAACAGTGCAAGGTGGCGATCCATCTGAACCTGCTGTAACTGGTCAAGGTCAAGTACAACCAGTACAACCAGGAACATCTACAAGTCCTGCACCCGGTAGTTCAACAGTATATACCTCACAGGGTGGACAAAAACTTGTTGATCGCGGCGGACAGGACTATGGATACTATAACCCTAATTCGATGGGATCAAGAACGAGCACTCGTGTTCATGGTGCTGATGGCATCCAGCGGGGTCATACTGGCGAAGACTATGCATATCCTACTGGAACACCACTCACTATGATTGCAAAGGGTAGCGTCGTTGATGTTGGACTTGGACATAATGGTGGTTACGGAAACTTTGTTGTTGTCCAGTTAGACAACGGAATGTATGTTAAAATGGCACACTTGGATAAAGTGTATGTCAAGAAAGGTCAGAGAGTTGGTGCTGGATCTGCACCTGGTGGAAGAGCAGTTGTAATCGGGACTGTTGGTAACACTGGATTGTCTAGTGGTCCGCACTTGCATCTTGATTATTCGCAGCAATATAATCCAGCAACTGCTATGTCATCAAAGACAGTAAATCCAAAGAACTTCATCAATAATGGTGGTCTTGTCATTGGATCTAATGTCAAAGCAACTGCACAGCAAGGACCACCATCTGCACCTGCATCATCAATAGCATCAAATTCAAATGTCAGTCAAAGTTCCACAGGTGGCGGAACAGTCAGTCCTCAAGAAGTCTATGCTTATCTGAAAGGTAAAGGATTGAGTCATAATCATATTATGGGTATTGTTGCAGGTATTGACGGTGAAAGTAGTTTCCGCATAGGAATTCAAGAGCAAGGACATACTCGGGAAGGTGTCGGACTATTTCAATACACTTTTCCATCTAGAAAACAAGGATTCTTACAGGCAGTTCCCAACTATAAAGAAAACTGGAAGGGACAAGTTGACTATGCAATACATAAGGATGCAGCAACTAAAGCATATCTGTCAAGACAGTTTGGAAGTCCAGAGGCTGCTGCAGAGTGGTGGTTAGTGGAATGGGAAAGACCTTTAGAGAGTTTGCGTCCTGCTAGAAGGGAAAAGTATAGACGGTTTATTAGTGGATTCCAACCAGGTAATATATCACCCGGATCTTTATCTGTTCCAAACTTACAGATGCCAAATACAAGTAATGCTATCAATATTCCGATGCCAGCAAACCAATCACAACAACAATCTTCTGGATCTGGTCCTAATGGCGGATTGATGGGTGCTCTCAACGATGCTGGTCAGACGTTAAATAGATTCATAACTCACCGTTTCTTAAATAGTTTATAAATGTCAAGAAGAGAATCTACATTTGATGAGATCATCATAGAATCTAATGATGGATCAAATTCGGTTGACGTTGTAGCAGGCGTAAGATCGATTGATTACTATGAAGATTTATTTTCACCTATCATAACTTGCAAGATAACTATTGTCACAACTGGCGATGCAATGCCAGGCAAGGATGGAAAGGGATTGGGAATCTATAATGGTCTACCTTTGAGAGGTGGTGAGAGAGTATCGATTAAGATTGCAGCAAACTCTGATACTAATAAACCACTAGATTTTTCAACTAATCCAAAAGATTACTTGTTTGTTTCAAGTATCAGTAATGTTATAGCAGAGAATAAGAGAGAAGCATTTACACTCAACCTCGTTCCAAGAGAAGCGATTACTAACGAGACTACAAGAGTATCTGGAAAGTATCCTACAGATTCACCGATTGATGTATCTGTTCGAAAGATTATAAAAGACTACCTAAAGACAGACAAACCTGTAAGTGTTGACGAGTCTTCAAACACCTATGGTTTCATAGGAAATTTAAAGAGACCTTTTAATATTTTGGTGTGGTTAGCATCGAAGGCAGTTCCTAAAAGACAAGATTCTGGTGCTGGATTCTTGTTCTATCAAACTCAAGAAGGATTTAACTTTAGATCTATTGATGCCTTGATCTCATCTAAAGCAGTGGCATCATACGCTTATACAGATGTCGTCAAAAACCAAACAGAAAGTAATAATGACTTCAATATCCTAAAATATTCTATTGATAGGAATCAAAACCTGTTGGAAAAACTGAGACTTGGTGCTTTTGCAAGTTTTAGAGCAGCATTCAACCCGATTGATTGCACATTCACATTGCCACAGAAAGGTCTTTTCACACAGAAAGACTATAAAACTAAAAATCTAGGACAAGAACTAAAACTACCTGCTATTTCAAATGACTCCAATCAGTCACTTGGAGATTTGCCTAGCAGGATTATAACATCAGTGGTTGACATCGGAACGATGGAAAAGGATGTATCATTAAAACCTAATGCCGATCCATTTCAGTATCAATCACAAGCAGTGATGAGATATAATTTACTTTTCACTCAAACTGTGAAAATGACAGTGCCTCTCAACACAAACTTGAAAGCAGGAGATATTATTGAGTGCGACTTTCCTAAAGTCAGCGCAGATGAGAAACCTGAATATGACGATGAACAAAGTGGACTATATATGATTAAGGAACTATGCCATCATTATGACAATGAAAACTCATTGACATCGATGAAACTTGTCAGAGATACTTTCGGCAAATACGGAACAAATAACAAATAATGGAAGAATCTTTACTTAGGACTAATTTTCTTGGAAGAGACGGATTTATCTGGTGGATTGGACAAATTCCACCAGTAGATTCTTGGATCTCACAAGCGAATGGTGAGGGATGGGGAAATAGATATAAAGTTCGTATTATGGGTTATCATCCATACAATACGAATGAACTTTCTGATGAAGATCTCCCTTGGGCAGGCGTAATTCTGCCGCCAGGAAATACTGGGTCTGCTGGTGTATCAAAGTCTGTGAAGTTCCAACCTGGAGATACTGTCATTGGTTTCTTCTTAGATGGTGAAAATGCACAGATCCCAATGATTTTTGGGTGCTTTGGCAATTCACAATATGCTGCAAAAGATGGTGAAAAACTTCCTTTTGGATCCTTTACTGGATATACAGATCAAATCAAGAGACCATCACCAACTTCAGTTAGTTCTAACGAATCAAATGATATAAGTGCAGCATCAAAACCATCACCAAGACATTTGTCTCCAAAGGATGCGAAGAGAGTAGATAAAGAAAATCCTGCTGCAATTGCATCTGCTGAAGGCACTGTAATCAAACTTCCTGTTAAGGAAAAGGATGCAATTGCTAAGATTCAATCAGAACTAGAAGGGTTTTCCAACTTCTTACAGAATGTCAAGGCACAGTTTGATGCTAATTTAGATTTTGTAAAAGAATGGGTCGATAATGAAATTATTCAAAGAGTAGAGAAAGTTGTTGCATCAGCAAAAGGTCTTGTTGGCGGAATGGTTAATGGATTTTTTGAGTCTATGATTCCGATTGTGAAGAAAGGACTTGAAATGTTGTATAAGTCAGTTTTCACAACTGTTCTTGCAGCAACTGGACTTCCACCAGTAGCACATTTAGCAGGTGTTGCAGCACAGAAAGCAATGGGTATACCAATAAAACTATTACAAGAATTCATTCCTTGTGTTGTTAATCAAGTTTTGGGTAAAATTGGAGATCTTGCTACTAGTGTTTTGAGATCCGTTGCAGATAATGTCACAAATTTTGTTGATTGTGTTGCAGATCAGGGAGTCGGTTCAATTATCAACGGTATCATAGGATTTGTTGATAATGCACTGGGACCTCTAATTGGAGGAATACAAAAAATCTTACAATTTATTGGTGGATTTAGTGTAGAAGGACTGTTGAGAGAAGGTATTTCTGCTCTGTCGGGTATTGTAGGTTTGGCAAGTTGCAATAAGAGTTCAAAATCATCTGAAGCACCTATTAAGTATATGATTGGTATGGGTCCTGTTGATGGTGGTACACCAAACTTAGATAAGATTATGGAATCTGCTAATGTTGTTTCTGGAATGATTAAAGCAGGACAGGAAGGATTCAGTCTGCTTTCTGGAACAATATCTGAAGTAGGTAATATTGGTGAGACCATTGAAGGTTGTTATGCTGGTCCTCCTCTATCTTGTCTTGCACCAACAGCTAGTATCTTTGGTGGTGGTGGAGTTGGTGCAGCAGCAGAGTTAATATTTGGTAGTCTTACATCGTCAGGCACTGCAAGTGTTGTTGGAGTTAAAATTACTAATCCTGGTGAGGGATACACTTCTCCACCATTCATTGAGATCAAAGATAATTGTAAACAAGGTTACGGTGCTGTTTGTAGAACAACTATCAAAAATGGTTCTGTTAATAATATTTACGTTGTGTCTGAAGGTGAAAACTACCCTCCAGGAGAAATAGTTCCACGAGTTGTAACAAGTGTGTCCATTATCAATCCAGGAAGTGACTATTCTAATGAAGATGTAGTAGTTGATGATCTTGGCAATGAATATGAAACTGAAATATTCAACGGAGCAATCGTTAAAGTAACCCCAATAAATACTAATGATATAACTGATTTACCTAGACTAACTGTCCGAACAACAACCGGATCAGGTGTTAAATTATATCCAACTCTTGGTGAGAGACCTCCTGGAGAATTGCAACAAGTTATAGACTGTGTTACCTAATGGCAGAGCAAAACTGGTATAGACGTTTCGTTGAAAGTTACGGACCCAATTTTAGGATTGATATTAACAATCCACAAATGGGATATAGTGGTGCACACGTTTATGATATCTACGGTGTAACAGATCAGGATGAAAAAGCAAATATTTCTCTAGATCATAATGGGAAACTTAAGTTAAATAGTGATAGAACAATTGAAATAGTTGCTGGTGAGCAGCAATCGAGAGATGGTAAACGAGATGTTGATATTTTAGTTCACACCAGAAACGGTGATATTTGTATCACCGCCAGTAAAAATGGTGAGATTAGAATTGGTGGAAAGAATATTATTATTGATGCTGATGATGAACTTACTTTAAAAGCAGGTAATGAAATTAAAGTCGAATCTGATAATGGTATTCAACTTGCCAGTAATTCAGTTGATACTAAAGGTTTGACAGGTAATATGGTTCCAGTTGCACTGCAGTGGGGATCAAAAGTATTTGCTGGATCTTTTGTTGGTGCTGACTTTATCACTGATCTATTCAGTCTTCCCATAGGATAAGAAAATGGCAGCAACTAATCCAGATCCTAATGTAGATAAGACAGTAACAGGTAAGGAAGCCTGGTTTAATCAGGATGCGAGATTTTATCAAGACGTTTATATCTACGGCAACTTATATTATGATTCTGAAGATACTACTCAAAGTCTGATTGTTGACAATCTAACTGTCAATGCACAGACCATACTCAAAGATTTAAATGTAACTGGTGTTAGTACATTTACTGGTCAGTTATTTGGGAACAATGCTAGTTTCACTGGAGTATCAACATTTAATTCGATCAAAGTATCAAATGTTGAGATTGACGATCTTGTAGTTGGTATTGCCACGGTCCAAGAGAGATTTGAGTTAACCAATGAAGATGGAACAAATCACGTAGTTGGTTTTGCTACTGGATCTAGAGCTGGTCGGATCGGTATAGGTAGTACCACACCTGAACAATTACTCGATATTGATGGTGCAGTTAAAGTTATCAACATCTTTGACTCTGCTAATACACCAGGTCTTAATAATTTCTTCCTGTCAAGAGATCAAACTGGTATTCGTTGGGTTTCTGCTCCACCAGATGCTCAGACTGATGGATTCTTTGTTCAAAATGAAGGAACTCTAGTATCTGCTGCTACATCATTCAGTACAATCAATTTTATTGGAACAGGTTCTGGTGATGACCTTGTATTTGCCACACAGAATGCTTCTGATCCAAATACTATTGTTGATGTTAGCATTATATCTTATTGGTTGGCGGATAATAATGGTATTCATACAACCAGACAGGTTGGTATCAACAGTGCAATACCAAAAAATGGCGTACAGTTAGATGTTGGTGGAAATGTAGAGATTGATGGCAATCTTGATATCACAACTGATCTTACTGCTGAAGGTTTCTTGGACATTGGATCATCAGCAAACATAACAAATGATCTGAATGTTGGTGGTTTATCGACTGTTGGATTCATAACAGTAACCAATAATGCTTTTATCTCTGGTCTCAGTACGTTTACTGGATTTGTTGACATCAATAACAGTGTTGATATTAGATCTGCAGTAAATGTTGGTGGTGCCGCAACAGTTACTGGAGCATTTACTGCTGAAGGTATTGTAACACTGGAGGGACCAGTATTCATTGGTCCAGAACTGATTATTGCAGGATTTACAACTGGTACAATATCTACAGCGTTATTTGCAGAGGCAACCGGTGTTTCAACATTCGCAGTAAGATCTGGTATTGCAACTCTTGCTGGCATTGGATCAACTGCAGTTACTGTTGAAACTTTCACCAAAGATAATGATCAGTTTTACTTCTTACCTTTTGTAGAAAACAATGTAGGGACATTTGGTGAAGAACTTGGCGTTGATGCTGGTATTAAATACAACCCATCAACAAATGATCTTGAAGTTGTCAACAATTTAGCAGTCGGTGCTGCGATCACCACTAATAGTATTGGTGTCTCTGCTGGTGCAACTGTAGGTGGAGCAACAACATTACATTCTTCATTGCAAGTTGAAGGAAATGCAAAGTTTGAAGATAATGTTGAATTTGATAGTACAATCACTGATCTCAATGGATCAGTAGGTGTCGGTGCAGGTAGAACTGATTATAGATTAGCATCTGTTGTTGGTGGTGTATCCTGGAGACCTCCAGGTGTTCAGACAACCAATCTTATTTACGTTTCAGTTGATGGTAATGATAATAATACCGGTCTCTTAGAAGGTGATGCAAAAGCCAGTATTGGTGGTGCTGCAGCAGTTGCACAGGATGGAGACACCATATATGTACGACCCGGAACATACTTTGAGAACAATCCTATTGGATTGAGAACCGATGTTTCTGTTTCTGGTCAGGATTTAAGACTGGTTACAGTTGTTCCTATCAATCCAACGGATGATATTTTCCACGTCAGAAGAGGTTGTTTGCTTGAGAATATGAACTTTGCTGGTGAGAATGTTGGTGTTTCTCACACTGGTGCTGGTTGTGTTGCTTTCCCACCAACATCAACAAGTGTTCTTGCTGGTATTGTTAGTGCTAGAACTGGATATCAAGAAATTGGACCTATCAATGAAGGACCAAGTGGTAGATGGAGATCACCATATATCCGTAACTGCACAAACTTTGCTACTGGTAGCATTGGTATGAGAATCGATGGTGACGATGCCTCAGCAAACTTCACTGGTAGTGTCAACCTTGGACAAGATCTGAAGTCTATGGTTTGTGATAGTTTCACACAATATAATCAAAACGGTATTGGTGTTTCCATCACCAACGCGGCATATGCTCAGTTGGTTTCTATTTTCACAATCAACTCACAGATTGGTATTTTTGCTGGAAGTGGTGGTCAATGTGATATTACAAACTCCAATTCATCCTTTGGTATCTATGGTCTGTTAGCAGATGGAACAAGTCCTAGAGAATTTGTTGGTGTGGTTACAACAGCAGCTGCTGCAGATAATGATACGTTCGAACTTGCTGATGTAAGGGATACAAACTCTGACGTTAGGAAACCATTTGATGGTCAGGGTGCATTCTTTATGATTGATCTTGCCAACTTCACTGATGTTGGTGGTGCTACTGGTATCGTTACTGAACCAATGAAGACGATCCGAAATGTTGTTGTTACTGATGGTGGTTCTGGATATAGTCAGACTGCACCACCTAATGTAACTATATCTTCTCCAGAGGGACCAGAACCAATTCTGGCAGAACTTTCTGCAAATGTTAGTGCTGCAGGTACAGTTACTTCCGTCGATGTTGTTGCAAGTGGTAGAAACTTCTTACCAACACAACAGATCGATATCGCTTTCTCTGGGACAGGCGGTGCTGTTGCTTTTGCAAATACGGATCCCATTCTCTTTACAGTTAATGATGCATCAAACGTAACAAATGCTGGTTTAACTACAGTTACTTTTGACCAGTTTGTTCCTTATGCTGTTGATAAAGGCACTACTTGTGAGTTCCGTAGATTAAGTAGGATCATCACCAGTTCCCACTCCTTTGAATACGTCGGTGCAGGTACAGACATAAATAGAGCAAACCCCTTCCAGGGTGGAGAACCTGTTCCTGAGAACGAAGTTCTTGCTATCAACGGTGGACAAATTCCATTCACAAGTACGGACCAAAAAGGTAACTTTAGGATCGGTGCTGGACTAGTCATTGACCAAACAACTGCATCTATTTCTGGAAGAGATTTCAACAGAGCGATTCAAGCAAACTTGACACCACTAATCTTGGCACTGGGAGGATAATAACATAAGATGGCAGTTGCACCGGTCAATAAGTTTCTTACAGTTGCTGTCCCTGTTGCACCAGGAGAGCAAAAAGTATATGAAGTTCCAACAGGAACTTCTGCGATTTTGTTGTATGCACAAGTTGCTAATGTTGGAGTTGGAACTTATCCAACTACCACACTAATTCATAGAAGAGAGAGTAGAAGCACAGGTAATCAGAGAGATATTAGAGTAATTAAAGATATTGAGGTTCCACCAAATGATGCTGCCATTCTAATTGATGGTAGATTGGTGTTAGAAAAGACAGCACTGACATTAGATAGACTGTATATCAAGGCAAATCAAACAGGTCTTGGAACTATTTTCAACGTTGATTATCACGAACCTGCTGGTCTTGCTACTATAACAACAATGACCGCACACGGATTTAGTGCGGGAGATGATATAACATTAGCAGGTATTGCTTTTACTTGTCTTGGAAGCACAGGTATTACAACATCAATTTTCCCAGATCCTCAACAGTCTTATACTGTTGATAGTATTACTGATACTGTAGGGACCTCAAGAACATTTACAGCATTTATTGGTGGATCTCTTGGGTATAGACACATCTATAATGTCGCTCAACACTTCTTTGTGAGAGCATCACCTGGTGGTATTACTGATAATAATGCTGGTATTCATACAGCAACTGACGCTAGTTATGATGGGTCTGATGGTACATTAGTGATCACAACACTTTCTAATCACGGACTATCAACATCCGAGACCGTCGTTATTACAGATAATAGTTTGACATTCACTTGTACACAAGATAATAACTCTACCGAACATACATATCCCAGATCAACAGATCCTGCTTCAGGATCAAATCTTGCAATCTCTGCTGTGACTTCAAATACACTGACTGTCAATGTTGGTGTTTCAACTGCGGGTGGAAGGGTCGCACCACTTCAGTTGGAATTCTTAGCAAGTATTCTTGAAAACTCTACGACTTAATAAGAGATGGCAGAATATAGGAGGCCCAGTCAAAGATATTTAAGTGGTAGAGTAAAGATTGCTGGTACTGAAGCATTATACTCAGACCGACATCTTTATGTTGAACCAAATCAAGTAGAACCTAATCTAGGTTATCCTGGCGAGAGAACTATTCCTCTTTCCAGTCAATATTATAATCTGATAACTGTTGAAAATGGTGGTGTTTTTGATAGATATTGGCAGGCACAGTCTGGATTAGAACCGGGTGGCGTAACTATATTTGATGAAGGCATTCAGGTTGGTCTTGCAAATAGTGTTACTAGACTAAACTTTGTTGGTTCTGGCGTCACTGCCACCGTAGCAGGTAGCATTTCAACAATTACAGTATCTACTAGTGCAAGAGTTGCTATTGGTGAAAATCCTCCATCTGGTCCTCAATCTGGCGATTTATGGTGGGAAAGTGATACTGGTGAACTATTTGTTTACTATGATGATGGTGATGGATCACCTTCAGCACAATGGGTAGAAACTTCTGGTGCAACTCAAATTGTCACTATATCTGATGATGCACCACCTTCACCAAACTCTGGTGATTTGTGGTGGGAAAGTGATGTTGGTCTCCTCAAGATCTATTACAATGACGGTGATAGTGCACAGTGGGTTGATGCTAACGCTGGTCTGCTTGATGATATTATAGGTTTCTGGGAACATGCCACAATGGTTGGTGGAGTTTCTGGAATTCATACATCAGTAGGACGTGTTGGTATTGCAACAACAAATGCAACACAATCTTTAGATGTAAATGGTGACGTTAGAATTCGTGGTGGCATCTATGATGTTAATGATCACGTTGGAGCTGCAGGATCTGTTTTAAGTTCCACTGGTTCTAGTTGGGAGTGGATTTCTCCAGTTGGTATTGCAACAATAAACAATAATGCCGACAATAGAATAATAACTGGTTCTGATACTTCTGGTGAGTTAAATGCCGAATCAGATATAACTTTTGATGGAACTAAACTAAAATTAAATGATGATATAAGGATTGACTTTGGTGATGGTAATGATTTACAAATATCTCATACTGATACTCTAGCAAGTCAAACTGATTCAAATGGAGACTCAATTGTCGATGGTGATACTTCATTTATAGAGGAGAAAGGAACAGGTGGTTTAATTTTTAAAACAAATGGTGGACCTGGTGATGGAGCGTATCAATTCTTTGATGCAGGTTGGAGACCAATATTAAAATTATTCAGTGGTAGTAGTGCAAGAGCTGCTTTATATCATGGAGGATCAGAAAAATTAATTACTGATTCAGCTGGTATTTCTATTACTGGTGGAATTAAAGATAAGGATGGAGATTTAGGAAGTTCAGGACAAGTTCTTTCTTCTACTGGTACTGCATTGGATTGGGTATCACCACAGACAGGACCAACAGGTGCTCAGGGTGATGCAGGTGCTCAAGGTGCAACAGGTCCTACAGGTCCAACAGGTCCCGCCGGTCCAACTGGTGCTCAGGGTGATGCAGGTGCTCAAGGTGCAACAGGTCCCACCGGTCCAACTGGTGCACAGGGTGCTTCTGGTTCTTCAGGTGGTGCTGGAGCACAAGGTGCCGAAGGATCTACAGGTGCACAGGGTGCAACAGGCGGTTCTGGTCCTGGAGGAAATCAGGGTGCTCAGGGTGCTACAGGATCTACCGGTGCTCAAGGTGCAACAGGTGGTTCTGGTCCTGGAGGAAATCAGGGTGCTCAGGGTGCTGCAGGACCTACCGGTGCTCAAGGAGATGATGGTGCTGGTGGTTCGGCAGGTCCAGCAGGTCCTACTGGTGCTCAAGGTGCTGCTGGTGCACAAGGTTCCACTGGAGGAGCTGGTTCATCAGTTCCTGCTGGAGGGATTATTATTTGGTCTGGTGCAGCAAATGCAATTCCGAGTGGTTGGGTATTGTGTGATGGTAATAACAGTACTCCAGATTTAAGAGATAGATTTGTTGTTGGTGCAGGGGATTCTTACTCTGTAGATGATACTGGTGGCGCTGATAGTGTAACTCTTACAGTAGCACAAATGCCTTCGCACAATCACGGTGCTGCTAATTCCACTAGTAATGTTATTCGATACACTGGTTCTTCCAGTGGATTCCCAAATATAGGACCAGGAAGTCCAAACAGTTATCAAATATCTGTAAATAATACTGTTGGTGGCGGCGGTGACACTAACATAGGTGGTGGTGATTCTCACGAGAACCGCCCACCATATTATGCTCTTTGTTATATTATGAAGACTTGATAGTGTGATAAATATTCAAAAAGTGTAGATAATGGCAGCTTTTAACTTTCCACCAAGTCCTAGTACTAATGATACTTACACTGCAAATGGTGTAACTTTTAAGTGGAATGGAACTTTATGGGAAAGAGTAGGAGTAGCAGGACCCACTGGAGCACAAGGTGATACTGGTTCTACAGGTCCTACTGGTCCCACTGGTCCAACAGGTCCAACAGGACCTACCGGTGCACAAGGTGCTACTGGTTCAACAGGTGCACAAGGAGATGATGGTTCTACTGGACCCACTGGTCCTACTGGTGCTCAGGGTGCTACAGGATCTACAGGACCTACTGGTGCACAAGGTGCTGGTGGATCTACTGGTTCAACTGGTCCTACCGGTGCACAAGGTGCTGGTGGTCCAACAGGTCCATCAGGTCCAACCGGACCAACCGGATCATCAGGTCCCACTGGTCCAACTGGTTCTCAAGGTGCTACTGGTTCAGGTGGTGGAACAGGTCCAACTGGTCCCACTGGTCCAACAGGAGCACAAGGTGCAGCAGCATCAGCATCACAACATATGGATGTTGGAGTTAGATCTGGTTCGGCAGTAACTGTTTCTGTAAGTTCTGGATCATTTACCGTAACTGGTAGAAGTTCTAACGTATCTGTTAGCGTCTAAATATAAGAAAAAGGTCGTGTTATGGCATCAAGATTTCCGTTAATTGTAGATAGTTCTTCAAATACTCTAAAAGAAATTCCTGCAAGCGATCATATTGTTTTTGATGCTGCTGCTGGTAATATAGAAACACTGAGCGATGGATCTGCCATAGCGGTAGATTTTGCTGAGGGGAATAATTTTAAAGTAACACTTGGGGGAAATAGAACACTATCTAATCCAAGTAATTGTGTAGAAGGTCAATCTGGTTTTATTGCAGTCACACAAGATGGCAGTGGATCTAGAACCTTAGCGTATAGTGGTAACTACCAGTTTGTTGGTGGAACAGCACCTACTCTCACAACTACTGCTAATGCCGTTGATATTTTGGCATACTATGCTCATTCATCTACAGATATCGTAGTGGTAGCAATTCTTGATGTCCAACACTGATTACTGATGTATAATCCAAACACATTCTTTTTGTCACCCCAAGGGTATAATATAGAAAAATCTTTGCGTTTTGACGAGGATGGGTCTACATACCTTGCATACACACCTAGTAGTAATGGAAGCGCAACAACTTGGACCTGGAGTGTTTGGTTTAAAATAGATAGGCAGTCAGACGGGAATCGGCATCTCTGGGGACCTAAGCGTGGAGCAGATAATCATAACGAAAATCGAGCTCGATTTGACAGCGACGACCGATTTCAAGTATATGCTCAGGGTGGTACTACTTTTAACTTTCTTACTACAAGAAAGTTTAGAGATAATACATCTTGGTATCACCTAGTTGTTGCTTGTGATACGACACAAAGCATTGAATCCGAGCGATTTAAGATATATGTAAATGGAGTACAAGAAACAGCATTTGATACAGCAACTTATCCTGGTCAGAATGATGGTACAGGTTATAACCAAACTCAACTTCATGAAATAGGACGAGATACTTATAGTTCTAATAATCATTTTGACGGATATATGGCAGAGTTTAACCATATTGATGGTACTATGCTAACCGCATCAAGTTTTGGTCAATTTGATTCTGCAACTGGTGCTTGGACTCCTAAGAGATACTCTGGTTCTTACGGCACTAACGGGTTTTATTTGAATTTTGCAGATAATTCAAATACAACAGCAACAACTCTTGGAAAGGATAGTAGCGGTAACGGAAATAACTGGACACCCAATAACTTCAGTGTTTCATCTGGAGTAGGTGATGATAGTATGGATGATACACCAACAAACAATTGGGCTACTCTTGATAATATACATTATAGAGGTGGGAATTCAACTTTTTCTAATGGAAATTTACAAGTACAACTACCAGCTGCAAATAGCACCGGTAGAGCATCAGGAAATCATGTAGTTTATTCTGGTAAATGGTATTGGGAAGTAGTTTATACTGCAAGTTATGGTGATTATCTTTATGTTGGAGTAAGTGGTAATGATGGTGATAGTTACAGCCGGATGGTAAGAGGATCTGATGGGGAACTTCTTCCAAACACGGGCACTGTTTCGGTGTCATACACTACTGATGACATTATAATGGTTGCTTTAGATGTTGATGATGGTAAATGGTATATTGGTAAAAATGGTAGTTGGATGTTATCTGGAAATCCTGCAGGTGGTACAGGATTTGTTCATAGTGGATTAGTTACGACTAATAATGGTCTTATGCCCCATTTCCAGAATGCTACTGGTAGTGGTACTCAGACTATCAATGTTAATTTTGGTCAGCGAGGATTCTCTTATACTCCACCATCGGGATTTAAAGCTCTTAACACTAAAAACTTACCTGTACCAACAGTTCTTAATGGTAAAAGTCATTTTAATCCTGTCCTTTATACGGGTACTAGTTCAACTCAAACAATCACAGGAGTTGGTTTCCAACCTGAATGGATTATTACAAAAGGTCGTAATGATAACGAAGTTGCTGCCAGTTACGATATAGTTCGAACTCCACCAAATGTACTTTATACTTTTGATACTAATTCGCAGGAAAATAGCTCTGGATACCTTAATGCATTTACTTCTGATGGATTTACGGTTGGTACTGCCGATTTAAGTAATGACAGTGGTAGCACATTCGTTGCATGGTGTTGGAAATTGGGTGGGTCTGCATCTAACAACAGTAGTGGAACTATTACAGGATCAGTAAGTGCTAACACCACTTCTGGAATCTCTGCTGTTAAATATACTGGCACTGGGTCAAATGCCACTGTTGGTCACGGATTAGGCGTGGCACCATCTATGGTTGTGATCAAAGGATTAGATAATGAGGATCACTGGTTTGTTTACAATAATAATTTAGATAATCCCACAACAGAATATATTTACTGGAACCTGAATAATGATGCAAGCTCTGGAGCGAATGCTTGGAACAGCACCAACCCGACTAGCACTGTGTTTTCAATTGGAACTGATGGTGGTGTCAATGGAAGTGGGAATGATTATATCGCTTATTGCTTTGCAGAAGTATCTGGTTTCAGCAAGTTTGGAAAATATATTGGTACTAATAGTAATGATGGAGCACAAGTATTTTGTGGATTCAGACCTGCTTACTTAGTGATTAAAAAAATTAGTAGTAACGATGCTTGGTTTGTCTCTGACAGCGCAAGATCTCCTACAAATCCAGTTGATGAGTTCCTCAAACTTGATACAAATGATCAAGAAAGTAATATGAATATCGGCAATGGTATTGATTTTCTTGCTAGTGGATTTAAGATTAGAGATAATGATGGGGGAGTTAATGATGGAGGAACTTACATGTTCTGGGCATTTGCTGAAATGCCTTTTAAATATGCAAATGCCCGATGATAAATAACTAAAAAGTAATAAGAGATGTTTTTATTAAACGGAAAAACTTTACCTGTCGATGTGGCATTTACACACGAAGGTATTCAGTATCCCGCCAATTGGTTGAGATTGACTTCTGCAGAAGAGAAGGCAGCTATTGGAATAACAGAACAACCCGACCCTCCTTCATATGATCAAAGGTTTTATTGGGGCGTAGATATCCCCAAACAGTTGGAGGATGTTGGTCCAGATAGTGCTGGTATTACTACAACTGGACTTAAAACTTTGTGGAAAAATATGCAGGATGAGGATGCATATAGACGATTGTCTGAATCTGATTGGTATGTAACTAGAAAAGTTGAGAAAGATATTGCAATTCCTGCCGGTATCACATCTTATAGAGATTCTGTGAGAACTGTTTGCGAGAGTAGAAAAGTTGCTATTGCAGGAGCATCTGATGTTGATGCCCTTGTTGGTATTGCAACTTTCCACAATCTTCAATGGCCACTACAGTAAAAGTTTTTCTTATATCATAAATACTCAAAAAGTATAGATAATGGCGTTAAATTTTCCTAACAGTCCATCACTAAATGATATCCATAACGAAAATGGAACTCGGTGGCAGTTCAATGGAGAATCGTGGAATAGAATTGTAACGGCAGGAACACAAGGATTTCAGGGTGCTGCAGGACCCACTGGAGCACAAGGTGCTACTGGTTCAACAGGTGCACAGGGAAATAATGGTTCTGCAGGTCCCACTGGACCTACTGGTGCACAAGGTGCTGCTGGTGCTCAAGGTGATGATGGTTCTACAGGTCCCACCGGTGCTCAGGGTGCTGCAGGACCTACCGGTGCTCAAGGTGCTGGTGGTCCCACTGGCGCACAAGGTGCTGGTGGATCTACTGGTTCAACTGGTCCTACCGGTGCTCAAGGTGCTGCTGGTTCTTCAGGTGGTGCTGGAGCACAAGGTGATGATGGTGCCGCTGGTCCAACAGGTCCTACTGGTGCTCAAGGTGCACAAGGTTCCGATGGAAACTTTGGTGGTGCCACTTTTGATTATACATTTAGCACTTCAACAACAGATTCTGATCCTGGACAAGGAAACTTAAGATTCAATAATGGCACACTGTCCTCTGCGACAGAAATGTATATTGATGATGAAGATGATGGCGGTAATGATATCCAAGCATTCTTAAGAACAATTGACGATTCAACGTCAACAGTCAAAGGTCACGTTAGAGTATCTAATAGACTCAACGCAGCAGACTTTTCTCTATTCACAATTAGTGGTACAAATACAGAATCCACTGGTTATCATAAAGTAAGTGTATCTTATGTTTCTGGTGCTACTTCCTTCAGTAATAGTGAAGATATAATTGTAACTTTTGCCAGAACTGGAACAAAAGGAGATACTGGAGCACAGGGTGCAGCAGGTAGTTCTGGTCCAGGAGGATCAACGGGTCCTACTGGTGCTCAAGGTGATGATGGTGCCGCTGGTCCAACAGGTCCTACTGGTGCTCAAGGTGCTGGTGGTCCCACTGGCGCACAAGGTGCTGGTGGTGCTACTGGACCAGGTGGACCAACTGGTCCTACCGGTGCTCAGGGTGCAGAAGGAGCGCAAGGTGATTCAGGTTCTAATGGATCAACAGGTGCACAAGGTGCTACTAATGGATTAGCAGTTGGTGCAAGTGCTCCAGGATCTCCAAGTAATGGTGATCTCTGGTGGGAAAGTGATACTGGTATTCTTGCGGTTTACTATGATGACGGTTCTGGAACACCTTCCGCTCAATGGGTAGAAATTGGATCTGGACCATCAGGTGCTCAAGGTGCTACTGGTTCAGGTGGTGGCACTGGAGCACAAGGTGCAACAGGACCTACCGGTTCACAAGGTGCTACTGGTCCAACAGGTCCTACTGGTGCTCAAGGTGCTACTGGTCCCACTGGTCCAACAGGTCCTACTGGTGCTCAAGGTGCTGCAGGTTCTAATGGATCAGCAGGTGCACAAGGAGATGATGGTGCTGCTGGTCCCACTGGTGCTCAAGGTGCTGCAGGTCCAACAGGTCCAACAGGTCCTACTGGTGCACAAGGTGCTGCAGGTTCTAATGGATCAGCAGGTGCACAAGGAGATGATGGTGCCGCTGGTCCCACTGGTCCAACAGGTCCAACAGGACCTACCGGTTCACAGGGTGCTTCTGGTTCTTCAGGTGGCACTGGTCCCACTGGTCCTACTGGTCCAACAGGTCCTACCGGTGCTCAAGGTGCTAGTGGTGGAACTGGTTCAGCTGGTGGAACAGGTCCAACAGGTCCTACTGGTGCACAGGGTGCCACTGGTGCAACATCACCACCAAGTGGAACTAACATCCAGTTGACTGATGGTTTTTACACTAATGATCAGGAGTTAAACTCTGATAAAACGCTATCTGGTTCACTGAACGGTGGAGTGTTTGGACCTTACACGATTGCATCGGGAAACACTCTTACGATTAGCAGTGGAGCGACCTTCACTGTGATCTGATGTATAAATAGTCCAAGTTATCAGATTTTTAACTTATTAT
>Ga0163111_10000290_pt1 | contig 30343 bp, 28 predicted proteins | sample CRUFie1St18metaG_FD_109645 | JGI IMG/M metagenome (GOLD analysis project Ga0163111, IMG submission 109645) | Marine microbial communities from the Costa Rica Dome - CRUD Field 142mm St18 metaG | ecosystem: Environmental > Aquatic > Marine > Oceanic > Photic zone | place: Costa Rica: the Eastern... | reverse complement strand
CGTGATTGGCCGCGCACTTTCTTTCTCGAAGCCGGGAGAGACCTTTGACCTCCTCCTCAAATCGTGCTAAACCGCCAAAGATGAGCCCAAGCGAGCGGAGCGTGTGTTCTTGTGTGTGTGTGTATACTTGCTTGCTTGCTTGCTTGCTTGCTTGCTTGCTTGCTTGCTTGCTTGCTTACGGTAGTGTTGGGTGAACGGCGAGATGAGAAAAAAACAGGCGTATATCTGCAAAGCGCGCGCTCGCAAACGCAACACACTCACCCGCATCCGGACCACTGTCCGTTCAATGCGACTCTTTGTCATACTTTTTGAGAAACGCATCGCGAGACTCGCGAAATTTCTCGAGCGTGTCCTTAGAATCGCATCGGAGCGACTTCTTGTACCAGAACACGGCGGCCTGAAAGTCCTTCTCACTGAGCCCCTCGCCGTTTGCAAGATGGTTGCCAATGCAGACGCAGCCATGCTCGGAACCAAGCATGGCCGCGTGCGCCAGCTCCAAGATGCCACGGGCCTTGCACAATTTGACACCCTCTCCGCGCGCGTAGAGGACGCCTAGCGCCTGCGACGCGCTCGGGTCTCCCTTTTGGCTAGCCTTTCGGAGCCACTCCGCGGCCTTCTTCTTGTCTTCCTTTGCGCCCATGTTGCCATCGCGAAACGTGAAGCCGAGACGCGACATCGCCCACGTGTCGCCGGTTTCTGCCTTGATGATGAGCTCCTTCAATTCGGGCGTGTAGGTCTTCGTCTCCTCAGTGATGCGTTTCCACTCGTCGACCGCCTCTCCCACGAGAACGCGTCTGCTCACGAGGCGCTCGATCGTATTCTTGATCTGGCAAGCCGGCACGAGCTTCTTGCCCATGAGGTGGCCGTTGTAGGGCGACTTGCATTCCTGCTTGGAATTTTTTTCAAACCACATCTGGATTGCGTGTCGCTCGTATACCCGCCCGTCCTCGGCCGTGACGGGATCCACCGGCAGACTTTGGCTAATCGGGCACAAGAGCTCGTCGATCAACCCGTCGTCGCGTGCATCTTCTGGAAGCTTGGCGTCATTCGCTGTTCGCTTCCGCGTGAAGTGCGCGTCGATGGTTTTCTTGCGACCGATTTCCGCCTTTGATGACATTTAAGAAAATGGGGCCGCGCGTCGTGGCCACGCGACTTGTGTAGGTGGGTAGGTAGGATACCAGCGAGTGTACACTTCCCCTCAAATACTAGTCGCAAAGTTACTTTGGTTATGCCTGCCACCAAGCGCAAGAGGCGGAACAAGGATGTGGAATCGGCATCGGCAGACGGAACGGATGCGAGCAACGCAGTAGCACCACAGACGGTGAAGGAAATGGAACTCTACGGGCCGCGGCCCAAGGAGGCAGCGGAGATATTCACCGTCTACGGTACGAGCGCCTACGTGATCCGCAAGGAGCAGCTAGTGCCCGTGAGTCACTCGCGCTTCCACAAAAATTGGCACCCAGACAGTAGCGTCTACGAGCACCTCGCGCGCAAGCGCGAGGCGCGCTACCGGCGGCCTCTGGTAATCAACGCCGGCAAGCCGTCGCCGATGTATGGCGATGTCGGCGCGTGCTTCCATGCTGACTTTGGATTTACGCCGTTGGAGTCGGACGTTCACGAGCTGGAGTGGCGCGACCCCAAGCCGCTGCAGTGCACGATGGGAGACACTGTGTACTGCTCGAGCGCCGATGCGCTCGCGCGCTACGCGGGTGGCCAGGCGCTCGCCGACGAGACAGGTTCAAATGCGCTTTTTGAGGCGCTCTTCCTCAATTACGGTGAGCACACACGAGCATCCCAGCCCAGATGTTGGTTCGACCCTAATAGCTGCGAGGGACCCTCCGAGGAGTTTGAACGCCAGAGGAACCGGATCAACAACAACATGCGCGAGCTGTTCTTTGTGTGTCCCTTCCTTGCTGAACCCGTCCTCGGCGCCGACGACTACCCGCATCGCCTCGGCGACCGGACAAACCAAACCGTATCGAAGATGATGCTCGGGTGCTTTGCGAGCATCGTGTCCGACAAGCGCGAAGGCGCGCCCGCGCGCAACATCTGCGGCTACCACGACCGGTGCCGGCTGCACATCCTGCCGACGCGGCATATCGAACAACTCAAGGAGATCGTGGGGCACTATCGCCTCGAATCCTGGTGGCGCGGCGTGTGGGACGTTCTGGAGGATGGGCAGATGAACCTCGAAGTGCTGCGTCAGCGGGAATTGCGGAAGATTCCGTTTTCGCCGCAGACGTCGCAGTGGTGGGAGCAGCAAAGCGCGATGCTCTGGGCCAAGCCGTGGGTGCAGCGGTGCAACCTGGCGCACCCGCAAGGCGAAACGCGCGAGGTGGCACCGGGCACACCACCAGTGCCTGTGCTTGTGCCCCTCGTGCGCGGCGGCGCCGAGGAGCGCAATGGTGTGCCCTGGTTGTACCTTGGTGAGGGTGGTGCCAGCAACGACTCGGACCACGCGCGCGCAGTGCGCGACGCGCTCGTGCGGCTTAGGGGATGCACGCCCAAGCGGCGGCGCACGCCGGCCGAATTGCACGAGGCCACGGTGCTGGCGCTGCAGAACAAGCTCGCAAAAGCAAACGCGGAGACTGCCGAGTGGAAGGGGTATGCCGAGGCAATACTACACTTGTGTTTGCAAGCTGGGATCGAGGAGGCGCAGATCCATCACGTGATATCCTCTGCCAGACCGACAAAGCAGTAGGGTGTTCAAACGCGCGCGCGTGCACGCGCGCGCGTGCAATTGCGCCAACATGGAGTGGCAGTTTTGGGTCACCATGCTGAGCATCCTGTTGCTCTCATTTCTGATGCTGTGCGGCGTGGTTTGCTGCGCGATGCGCTGCTTCTATGCAAAGGGATCGCGCGAGCCCAAAGAGCTCTGCTGTCCAAAGAGTGCAATGTTCAAGGATGTGTCAGACCGACCCGTCGACGAGTCCGAGCTGTATCTCAAGAACAACGGCGAGCTTGCGTGGAGGGAGGGCGGGCCGCCGCGCGAGATGAACAATGCTTAGCAGCGTGTGCACGCTTAGGGTTCCTTTTTTTATAAGACCCAAATGAAAGCCGTGTATTGATGGACCCCAAGCGTGCGCCATGGCCGGTACCGCTCCCGATCTCTCGGCGCTGTCGCTGCAAGAACCGCGGCTCACCGACCTGCCCAAGGAGCTGCTGCCGCAGCTCCTGATCGCTGCCAACGATCCCTACCCGTGCCTTGCGGTCGAAAAGCTGTGTTTGGTGCGTAAGGAATGGGCATGGATGTGCCGTGACGGGCAGATATTCGAAGCTGCCAACAAGATCTTGGGCTACTACGGCAAGTACGACAGCCTGAAGAACATGAGGGCGCAGCTGCAGCAAGCAGGCGATCTGAGCGCGTGGTTTCCACCCAGCGATCCCAAGGTGTACTTTGAAGAGGTGTGCCGGTTGCTATCTCAAGCGAGTGACCCAGCGTTTACGCCGATGGTAAAACCCTACCTCACAAGGGATTTCACGACGCGTCCCTACTTCCAGCTGCTTGCCGAGCGCGTGGTGGTGCACCTTCCTGACTGGTTGGAGTCGCTACGAGAGACCTTTGAGATAAGCGAGACTTCGCCCGAGGAAGAGCTTGCTCTGTTTCACGCCGTTGCCAAGGTAGCGGTGCAGAGTGACGGCGAGACTCTGCGGCATGTGCCATTCAGGATGCGCCTGCTGCGCAAGTACGAGAAGGTCGCGCGCCTGGCGGTGGATGAAACGCCGTCTGCCGTCGTGTGGGTGCCGCGGGATGCGGAATGGTTCCTGGATCTCATGAAAAACCACGTGATACACCGAGAGCCACGGGTGCTCCTCAACGCGTCAAACCTGTTTACTCAGAACGACGACGACATCTACACGCGGCTCGTGGCTGAAGCGCGCGACTATGCGCGAATTTACATGACCACTGCGCAATGGGACTTCAAGAACAACGCAGTTCGGGACGAGCTCGAAAGGATTCGAAGCGCGCAAGAACAAGACATGATCAATGGAGTCTTGTACTCGTTCCAAGAGCCAAATGACGAGCAGCGTTATCGGATGCTGGATTTGGAAGACGAATTGAACGATCTTGAAGAGTACATGCTCCGTACGGTAGAGACCTACGAAGCGCTCGATAGGGAGTACCGATTACTGACCACCCCGTAGAGTCGTTATAAAAATTCTAACAAACAGTCACACAGTCCCTCAAAGCCGCTCAAGTTGCACAGCACCTGGGGCCTATTCTTCTTGTCCACTTTGTACAGCACCCACCGCCTTTGATCTGCGAGGAGCGCCAACCGCTTGACGCCGCTCGCGGGCGGCTTTGTCTCAAAAAAAGGTAAGCTCACGCGCCCCACAAAAGCGTCCTGCTTGCGGATGGGATCCTCGCCACCCTTGGTGATCAACACCGCAGCACCCGCCAGGAGCGCACACGCGCGCTCGAGTGGATCGGTGCCGTGCTGCCAGATAAACTCGCACCCTGCCATGGCAACCGAATGGGCCTGGTTGACTTCGTCGGCGTAGTCGACGCCGGCGGCTGTGCTCGCCGCGCGGCTGAGCAGCAAATTGCGACGCACGCCAATGATCCCGCTCGGAAGCAAGAAGGAGAGCAGAATATCGCGCAGCACCGACTGACCCGCCTCCGACTCACCCGCTTGCGCGATGCTCAACAGGCGCTTTGCGCGCGGCACCGAGTGGTCGGCGGTCGCCTTGAGCGAGACAAAGTCGGACGTGCCGTACGCGAGTAACAGGTTTTGCGCCATGCACGCGGCAGACGTGCGGAAGAAGAGGTCGGCAAGCCGTTCGTGCTCTGTGGAAGCGTTGCTCTGGAGCAAGTGCGCCATGTGCTGGAGCACGCTCATCGTGAGCTCTCCCGAGGTGGCGGCCGGTGGCGGCGGTGGCAACGACCCTTCCTCGTCCGGCGCTTGCTCCTCCCCATCCTGTTTTTCGCTCGGCGGTGGCGCTTCCTCCTTTTCTTCCTCCTCGCGCATCTTGCGCTTTCTACTTGCGCGCGGTTCGAGCACGCCGGCAAGCGTTGCCGCGTTTGCCCTTTCCACCACCTCGCGTGTCGTTTTTGGGTCGACGACAGTGCCGCCACGCGCTTCAAGCGTCGCCAGCAGCACAAAGATCAGCACGGCACTCTGCCTGATCAGTGCCATCGTTTCTTCGTGGTCCTCGCACTCCTCGTCAGCCTGCTCGCCACCAACGGCGTGCCTGCGGTACATGGCAATGCCACAGCATAGCAACGCCTTGGCCGCTTTTGCGGAGACGGGCTCGTTGTAGGTAACTATGGCGTCGCGCAGCTTGCAAAGCGTGCGTCCGATGGACAGGTGCGCCAGTAGCGGCAACCGATCCGCCAGCGTCTTCGCGCGCAGCCGATCGACCAGCTCGTCCACCGAACGCTTGCGGCCAGCCGCACCAAGCTCGGAGGAACTCTCGGACATCGCGCTAGCAAGATGTACCACCCTGCCAGATATCCCGCTTGTGGCGACGTGCGCTAGCGCAATCGATGCATCCGGTGGTAATCTCGGCTGGGATTCTGGTGGCGTGCGCGCTGCTGTGCCGCACGTTTCGCTACTGCGCGCGCAGGCAGCGAGACGTCTTTCTCGACCGCGAACGGGCGCCCTTCAAGCCGTTGCTGCTGCGGCGCTTTGCGTATCAGCCGTTGCCGACGACGAACGCTTATGAAGTTACTGTTTGACGCAGCAACCGAGGAGCTGCGCACGTGGTTGGCCATCGAGTTGCACGCACAGCACCCACCTCCCAAACTGAACGTGCGTACCCTGCGCGCGGACTCCAACGATGTCGTCATCGACGTTTCAAAGCGACATAGCACGCCGGAAGTGGACCGGTTCGTGCTCAAATACTGTCATGACACACCAGGGAACCGGCACACGGATGGGGTCAACTTGCAAGAGCGTAAGGCGCCCACAACCATCACTGCCACTGCCGGCACGCTCAACCGCACGCGCGTGGAACGCACGTTCGCATCGCGCGAGGACGCGCACCGCTGGTTGTACCAAGTGGTAAATGCACCCGGAGCTTGCGACTAGTGGGTGTAGCATCGTCACAAATTCATCTATTCCCAATGCTCATAATTGATTCAACCGATCATTCCATCTACCGCGTTCCACCAAAAGCGCTGACAAACTTGAACGATCGCAGCCTTTCATGCGCAGCAATCCCGTTCAGCATCTTTGAGAGGGCTGCACTGGAATCGTTCAGCGCCATCATCCTGGCGTCCTGGAAGAGTGGCAATGAGGGCGTGCACTTCATGCGCCACTGCGCCGAGTCCATTGTCTTTGTTCGCCTTCAAAACGGCACAGGCTACGGCTGGGCTTCGCGCGTTTGCGTGAATCACACGAACGAGTACCCATACCTTGCCAAGAACCAGAAGCTTGGCAGCGACTTTTTGATGCTTTGGCCCGTTCCGATTGCCCTCCACACCTATCTTGGCTTCAAGGATCGCGTACGTGACGGCGTGATTACGCTGGACGGTGCGGCACAGATGGTGCTCGACCACGCGCCCAGCTTGACCCACGCTGGGTACAGCAAGCCCGCTTTTGAGAACGAGGGAAAGGTTGCGTGGTCCGATCTCTCGCGTGCACAGCGACTCTTCGTCGCCTCGCTTGCGCCGGAATTGTCTCCGTTTGCCAAACGCCAGCTGCACGACGACTGGTCTGATCGCTTGCGCCAAAAATGTACCTCGTCCTCCTCTTCGCTGGCGCCTTTGCCGTCCTCGCCGCCCTCGCCGCCCTTGCCCTTACATCAACCCGACGCGCTGCGCAGAAACGTGCCATTCGACCTGCCCGACGAGCTTGTCAACCGCATCGTGTGCATGCGCCTTGCCGAGGACCTGTGCTCCATCGAAACGGTGGTGACCACCGTTACGCAACTCAGTGCCGTCTCGCGACAGTTTTGTATATGCACGGGCGACGCACTGGAAGTGCTGCTCTCGCGCATCAGCTGGCTCGGCATGGCAGCCGTCTCGGATTTCGACGGGCAGCCGACGCACGTGCAATCCATGCTCTGGGCCGCATGCCTCACGCTGCGCCGCGCGTACCGCCTGGACACACATCCCACCTGGTACGACTACGTGCGCGAGCGGCGCGCGATCCAGGTCCTTGCGCAGCGCCCCAGTGGGCCGCGTGACGTGTACAAGCGACTGGCGCTCCTGTGGGACTCAAAGGGCCCGCTGCCACGCTAGTGGCGCACAGTTTGCAGTTTGCAGTTTCGTGGCAAGAAATTGGTGACTCCTATAAGACTAGAGGCTTCCCCGATTTCAGAACGGTGACCCTGATGCACTTTTTCAAAAAGTGGATGCGATTGTGATCGAACCAAGTCCTGCGGGACTTAGGCGGGGAACGCATCGCAACATTTGCAAAAGTTTAATCAGAAACATCCTCACTGTCGGTAGCTTTCTTGCCAAAGTCCTCTCCCAGGCACAGCGCCGCTCTGCTATTGTAGTAGCGCACTTCTCCCAGGTACGTTCTCATCGTCGGTGGCGGCCTGCCTTTTCTGAGAAGTTGGCTCGGCAGTCCACTGACAAAATCGAGCACGAGGCTGAACATGCTGTTGAAGTGCTCCTTGGTGAACAGTGCATCGGGCAACGGCATGTAGGCAGCAGCGACGATTGGAAAGAATTGCTTGGGTTCGTAGGTCCTAGAGAAGGTCTTACCCTCATCACGTTCAATGACACCGGGATTGCTCCACTTTAGCAACGGATTTTGCTGCCACTCGACGAGCTGTGTCTGCAAGCCCTGCTTCATCAGATGAATGAGGCGCGCGCCGAGTGCCATCACTCGCTCACTCCACTCATCTTTACGAAGGCCCATGCGGTTGACCCAGTGCTCCCATTTTGGGAAATACACTCGTAAGCGCACCGTCAATTGTGGAGGTCCATTGGGATCGCGACTCGACGCCTTTTTTTCCCAGGTCATGGAAATCTCTATTCTATTTTGACCTCCTCGCGTATTGCAGTCGCGCCGCCTTATCACCCTTGTGGACGGCCGACGATCCTGGTTTGTGCGACCGCGCAGTTCGCGCTGTTGCTGGAGAGCGTTCCACCCTAAGCGGCTGAGGTCCATAATGGCAGCGCGCTCACGGTTCCACTAATCGTGTGCACAAGTCGCAGTTATAAATGTGGCGTAATGGCACTCTACCGGATTTGCAACTCGTGTCGGCATTCCGAGAACCCACAAGCGCACCGCCAGCACCACCAGCACCGTTTCCGCAGCAATGCAGGATCGCCCGAAAATAGCCAAGTGTGCCAATTTTGCCGATGCCGTGCCTCTTTCATTGGGCCTGTTTGATATTCTACCAGTGGAACTGATTGAGGGTCACCTGTTGCCGCATCCAGCAATGTACCTCTCGGCAAAGCGCGCAATGGCATGCACAAATCATGACTTCCACGACCTCGTTTATGAGCACCTAACCAAAAAGAAACTCGTTGTAGGTGAGCACGACTGCAGCATCAAGAATGCGCGATACGTCTTGCGCATCCTCATGCCACGCGTGCCTGGACTACTCTTGTGTGCGCGGGGGGAACGGTTCAACCCACAGATGGACCTCGCCAAGATGCAGACGCTCAGCCACGTGCGCGTATCCACGAACACGTGCGCGATGTGCGACACTGCCGCCTTCTTCCTGGGCCACGCGCTCGCGCTCTGCGACACCACGGTGCGACTGACTACGGGAAACCGGAAGAAACTCAAGCCGCTGCGCTCCGCCGCCAACTTTTACATCTCGCCAGAGGACAGGGTGGCAACCGTGGATGAGCACCTGCTGGCGCCGGCCCTCCTCGCCAACGCCGAGTTTCGGCTGGAGAGCTATCTCGACAACCCTGTCAAAAACATCTTCCTCCACGACCTCCACATCAATGACGAGGCCGCTTACACGCTGCGCAAACACAGCAAGGTGGCGTGGGAGCGATGCGCGCCGGTCCGGCTTGATCTGTCGGACAACCCGTTGCAACACAGGGGGCTCATGTACCTTCTGATCGATCCGTGTCACTCGCGAGCCTTGGCGGGTCAGCGCACGCACATGTTATCACTCCAGCTGAGCCGCACGCGCATTGGACTGCGAGGCATCAACCTCCTCGCGACCATGCTGCTGCGCACCAATCACCTCTCCGTCAAGGAGCTTTACCTTAACCACTGCGGCCTGTGCGACGATGGCATGAAACTGCTCATCGACGGGCTGCACGAGAACCAACGGCATGGTAGTGGAAGCCAACGGCTCGTGACGCTCTCTCTTTCAGACAATGATTTTGGAAATGCGGGCTTTCTCGAGCTGCTCATGCCGGGTGCCCTGCCGCATTTGGAGGACATCCTCCTCTGTCGATTGCACAACGTGGTCAGGACGAGCTACACCAAGCTCTGCAGGGCGATCCGGGGCGGAGCGATGCCCGCTCTCGAGCGCGTGCACGCCGACATTCCCGGAGTAGGAAGAGACGTGCCATTCGACGACGCGCTCAAGCTCATCCGGGCGGAACGCGAGGTGAGTAACATTCAAAAGCGGTGGGACGCGTGGGAGGAACGCGAGGCAAATTGTGGGCGGCACCCACCCTTCCATTCATAGGGATTTCTTGGAACTGTGTGTGTGTGTGTGGAAGGGGAGAGGGGCGGGAGCGCGTAACTGTGTTTTATTCTTATACGGTTTCATTTTGGGACCTGCGACTAGTGCGCGGCACACAACCACAGTTTCTTTTGGCGCCAATGGCCGAGGCGATGGAACCAGAACCGGTGGTGGTAGTGGAACCGGAAGAGGAATTGGCCTCCCTTTCGAATAGTGCTGGAGGCGAGGCGTACGTGCTTCCGTGGGGCGACAGGTTTTACCACGTATACAAGAAGGACGTGATCAGTTTTGCAAAGTACACCAATGTCGTTGACTCGGCAGAGAAACTGGGCCAAATCCTCGCGTGCAGCCCCGTCAACGATTGGTACAGCTACGTGAAGCCGCAGAATCTGCTGCGCATCAAGGGGGTCGAAGGCAACCAGGTGTTCACTACGTTTGATCTGCAGGGCGTGCCAAGCGAGAAGCGCATTCTGCGCTTCGTGCCCAACCACGCCGCCGATCACTGCTTCGCCAAGTACAAACTAACCCACGCCGGCAAGCCGAGGGATCCGACCAACCACCGGCAGCGCATCCGCATGGAGGTGCTGGATTGGTTCTCGGAAATAGACTTACCGGGGCGCGAGGAGGGGTATGTGCTGTCCCCGATCGCCAACGGCTGGCCTCTGGCCGACTTCGAGGCCGGCACCGCCGCCATCTGGCCTGGCCCGCGAGTCCTGACCAGGATGGCCGGCGTCGGCAACGAGGACTTTTGGGAGCTGGACATGAACAGCGATGAGGAAGAGGAAGAGGCAGCGGCAAATCTCATCGGGGCGAGGCCGACCACGGGCCCTATGCGAAACGTGCCGTTTGTGCGCGCTCCGACCTACGAAGCGGAGCGCATGCGCGCGGCCACCGAGTGCATGCGCTTCGCGTACAACAAGATGCGGTGCCTCCGCCGCGAGACGCACAGCTACGTCGCGCGACTCCTCCAGGAGAACGTGCAGGCACAAATGCAACAGGCGGACAACAACACCACGGCGATCAGCGTGGACACGCTGGCTCCCAGCGAGGCGAGCAGCAGGAAAAGGGTGAGCAAGGCTGTGGAGGAGATCTTCGAGCGACGGCACGACTTTACCGAGGCAAGCTACCTCGAGATCACCAATTCGCTCAAGCGCAGGTGGGATATGGCAATGTAATATGGCAGTGTCGCGTTGGTACGTGGTAAGGGTGTTTCTTTTATCTAGCACTCATGCTGCCACGCCTGGACCGCCTCGCTCTGCACACCAAGGTGGCACAGACGGGCGTCTACGTGCCGTGCACTCCGGAACAGGACACGCTGGAGGCCGCCCATGCGTGGCTGCGCCAGCACCCGGGCGAGCTTGACCTCTACACGATGGAGCCACTCGCGCAGCCGATCGGAGAGGACACCATCGCGTACTGGAACGAGTACGTGTTTCGCTGGGAAAACGGCCAAATCGGTGCCAACAAGGTGGAAGTGCCGATTCCCAAGGCCTGGGCAGACGGGGGTCCACATGCGCTCATTCGCGTCTCGCACAAGGCGTGCACCGAGCCCGGACAACTGGTCGAGTACGTGCGCAAGGTCTCGCTCTACCTGGCGTTTGTGAGTCAGTACAAGAATTACCCTTACGGCGTCGATGTTGTGATGCCTCCTGACGCCGACCATCAGACACCCTGGATCACCAAGAGGAAGTACCCGGAGGCCTTCAAGGGGCGGGGCGAGTCGCAGAACTTTATCGTGCCGCTGCGCACTGACGACAACGAGAGAGAGAGGAGCTACATGTCCTCTGTGCTCCTTAGCTTTCTCCACGAGTGCGAAACCTACGGGTTGTACAATAGTGCGCGAATGAGGCTTGAGAACAACCCGTTCCCACCCGGTGATGGCGTTCCGGGTTCGGGCCAGGACGCCTGGCCCCCCATGGAGCGGTACAGGAATCTGCAAGGCATAGAGTTCCAGTGGAACGACTTCATCGACGACGAGCCGGTTGCTGCCATCAACACTGGCACCGTCGACGTCGATGCTCTTGTGGAGGCATTGGCACAGGCCAACAACTTGGAACCCGGCACTCGGTGGCACCGGTTGCTCATGGTGTACAACGCGATGGGTGTCAAAGATGGCGCCCAGAGGTCTGTGTGGCCAGCCAGGGAGTTGCAGTTTATGCGTCACCCTCACGGCTTGTCGACCCTCGTGCAACTCATCAACGACAACGTGGATGCGGAGGGTGCGTGGTGGAGGAACGAGATGAGCTTCAACTTTGTGCGCGACGCCCTGCGGACGCTGCATCGCGTTTTTGCCGAACCGATCTCGAACCACGCTTGGATTTGGCCGATCTCATTCGAGGTAACCCAGAAAGTGATCAACGGGGGCACCCTGCAAGCACTCCTCAAAATTCTAAACAACGTCAACTTTAAAGACCGGCAGTTCAACGACCTTCAGAAGTACTGTGTCAAACTCCTGTCCGCTCTGGTCCTGTCGTCGCCCTCGTATATGGAGGCCGATAATCTGCTCATTCAATTTGGTGGGATACAAATCATTGCACGCGCCTTTTCATTGACGCGCGGACGGGCGCTGAAAAGCCTCATAAAGCTTCTCGGCAGCTTGTGGAGCTCGGATCGGCACGAGTGGAACCAAACGGTCATAGACACGCTACAAAGTAACGACGAGGTGCTGGCACGACTCGTGAGACTAGCTTGCACGCTTCCCCAAAGCGAGATCATCAATGTAGACGAGGGAAGCTTGCGCCACTCCGCAATCGCCATGGGATTGGACCAGCTGCAGCTTCCCGGAGACCTTGACTTTGGCAACGGTGCAGAGTTCTTGGCCCGTGTCACAGAACATGCCCTGACGCTGCTACGTATAATCGACCAGATCGACGCCGACAACACCTACTTCAAATGGAGAGCGATGGGTGATCAGTACTTCTACCTGACTACGGCTACTTACGGGATGCAGTTTCTCACAGAGCTTGCTTATCAAGGCACAAAAGAGCAGAAAGACGATGCCCTTGACATCCTTTTCGAGCTTTCGAAGGACCGCACAAATCTGGCATTTTTTGTGGCCGCTGATGTAATTCACCGGCTTATCACGATGCTCAGCTTCACCCCCCAAGCTACCCTAACCAATGAGACAAAAGCCAAGGTTGCTCGGGTGCTTGTCGAGATTGTGGCACATTACCCAAGCATAGACTTTGTGAAGGACACAGTCGATTGGAATGTTATCAACCAGTTTGATGTCGGTAGCGTCCATAGCTACCTCCTCAAATACTGGGAGAGCTTGGATCACGGCCCTACGGCGAGCTGGGACACGCGGCAGTACCACAGCATGCTTGAATCGCTCGCGCGATTGCGCTTAAGCTTCAACAGGTACATAGAAAATCAGAATCTCAGACGACCGGGTACATTTCCCGACCCGCGGTTTCACGAGTTTGATTGATTGAGGCACACGCGGCTGATTTTAGATATAAGCCGTCTGACGAAGCCATTAACGGGGAGGGGAGAAAACGGCTGCTACTGCTGCTGCTGCTTCTGCGGGCGCCATGTCGCGTATGAACACGCTGCTCGCGTACCAAGGCCCGCTGCGCCACGTCGATCACTCGCACCGCGTGGCACCTACGGGGTTTGTACAGGTCGAGCACGCCGGCACCGGCAAGATCCACAACCTTTATGCAAAGGGCGAAGAGGTTCTGTACACCAATGAGCGCCAGGGGAACTTGGGCACCAAGGCGACCGTCCTCGAAGTCCACGACCTCGACAGCGACGGGCTTCCCGACGGCTACTACGTGCGACTCGCAAATGGCAAGGCGGTGGAGACCACGGAGCAGCACCTGGCGCCATTCGTGCATGCCGCGACCAGTGCGGCGCCCATGCCGGCGCCCGCGGCGCCGGTGACACCGGAAAAGAAACGGACATACGCAATTGTGGTCCGTCATAGGCATGGTCGCACCGTGTGTGTTAGTAAGCACTAAAGACAACCTTACTAACTCACACCCACCCACCAACCCACGGAGCGGCATAACCGGTGTGATGGTACTCTTGCGCTCACTTCTTCGGCGGCGCGGCCGCTGTGTCCCGCGTCTGCGGGTTGTTCCGCACAGCGGCGGCTGTTGCGGCCGCGCGCGCCTCCGCCGGCGTGGCGCCGCGCGACTGGTAATACGTGGGGTGGTGCGCGTTGAGCTGCACCGACCGGTTGTCCACCGCCGCCTGGGTGGCGGCCGACGGCTGCGGCGCGGCTGGGGACGGGGACGGCATCTGCAGTTGGGAGAGCACGCGCGTGTGCGCTTGGGAGAGCATGCGCGCGTCGCACCACGCGTGTCACCAGTCGCATGCTTTTTTAAAGCAATGATCGCCTAATCGAATTCAACGAGACACGTATGCCAGCAAGGACACAAACGCCGCGCCTGCGCCGACCGATGCGTCCGTGGTGGACGTCGACGCGTCTTTCACTCCCCCGTGAAGGCGCTGCCGCTTGTTGTAATATTCGTTCCTGAGCGCGTCCAAATGCGGGTTTTGCGATGAAGGGAACATTAGGAGCTGCCGCGCAAAGGTGATCGCCTTCTTCAAGATCGCGCCGTACTGCTTGTCGCTGCCGAGCACGTGATCCTTTTCGATCTCTTCGAGCACGGGCTCGTACAGCTCCTGTCGCTGCTGAAGTATCGCGCGGTTTTCTTCAGAGAGGGGAATGTTGGAAATCAACTCCTCGTGAGCCTCGTTCATCTTGTGCAGCAGCACGAGCGCCGCCACGGGGCTCGGAAACGGGTTGGAGGTTGCCGCCTGCACGAGCACGTCGTCGTCGTTCAGCACACCGACCACGGACGACCAGTTGCCATCATCCCAATCGTCGTCTTCCTCGTGCTTCTCGATCTGCCTTGAGATGGCATCCCATAGCGTGCCGTTGGAGGCCAGCGTAGTCAGCGCGTTCTTCTCAGCGGGCGTCTCAATGCCCTTGTAGGTCTTGTAGACAAACGGCGTGACGAGATGGCGCATAAAGCTACCGGACAGTCGGACCATGCAAACGTCCAAAAAGTCGGCCTTGTTCTCCAGCATTTTGCAGACCAGACGCAACTTCCACCGGGGCAACGCGCCCAGGTCCGCGACGTTGGTCGCAAAAATGTCGATGAGGATGCTCTCCGCCCAGTAAATGTCATGATCTTTCTCCAGGAACCGGTCCCACATTTCCTGCGTCATCGGCTCCCTAAGCAGGTTGAAAAGGATCTCGTACGCCGCCTCCATCCTGGCACCACGGAGCGCCTCGCCACCAGGACCAGGATTCCACTGGCGGTCGGCGGCGTCGCGCAGGATCTGGTAGCAGTAGTCCGACTCCAGGAGCATGTGCTTGAGCGGGCCTTTTGAACGGGCGATATCCTGCATGATCGTCCATACCTCGGACTCGCCGACAAGCTGGTTGGGAGGCGTCGTCTGTTTTAATTGGCTCCAGTGACCAAACAGTCTCAAAAAGATGGCCCGAAACCTCGCTGAGTCGCGCTCTGCCTCCTCCTTCGTCTGTGGTTCCCACATGTCAAGACACTCGTGAACAACCTGCAGGTAGCTTGCGCGCAGCCTTAGTGTGGGGCCGAGCCAATGGAACACGCGCATGATCCGCTCCAAGCCGTTGTGGTCGATGAACTTGCGAGACGAGTCTTCGCGTGCGTACAGCACATCCTCGAGCGTGCTGATCGCAGCGCTGCTCACCTCCATGCGAATCGATGCACTCGATACGTCTGTGTCCATTTGATTTTGCTGCACCATCACCATCTCGCTCGCGGCAAGCACCTTTTCAAAGGCGCCGTCGGTGCTTTGGATGGCGTCGCGTGCGAGCGAGTAGGGATCGTCGTCAAACAACGACTCGTCGTCATCTGTCAAGTGGTAATGCTCTTGGCCCCATGCTAGGTCATCTCGCTCGCGCAACTGAATCTCAACCTCCGTCATGTCGTAGTTACGATCGATGCCGTTGTCGCCGCTGGTAAGGGTGCTCAGCAGCGACATTGCGTACTTCGCGTGTTTCAGGTCGCTCTCCTTCAAAAAGGAGCAGACGAGCGGCACGAAGGCATCGGCCTTCTCTTCGGTATGCACGAGGCTCCACCGTATGAGAAAGTTGCCCGTAGACTCGGAGGTGAGATCGTGCAGCAGGGACAGCGCTTGGGCACGGAGGTCGTCCGCGAACATCTGCACGGCCAAACGGCGCACGATGGCCTCGATCACGTTGCGCTCGATCATCTTCCTGGCAAGGTGCGACTGCGTTGTTTTGAGCTTCCACACCTCGCGCAGCACGTACAGCTGAATCTCCTTGTCCGCAAACTCTTCCTGCGCGCGCTTGGCGACGCCAAAGTCCACGACGACGTCGCCGTCCGCGTTGGGCTCCGTCTCCCTAATCGCCCTGAGCAGGGCGAGCTCTGCGGGTCCCTCGGTGATCAGCGTCTCCCGCACGTTGTCCAGCTCGGTGTCCATAAAGTTTTCGTCGACGTTAGTCAGGGGCGATCCGGCCGCATAATTGCGAAACCGGTCCTTGAAGTCCTGGATTCGCCGCTCGATCGCGCGCGGGCCCATCCCGGCGCCCGTGGGCGCCACGCGACGGCGCAGGTCCAGCGCCGAAAAATTGGGCAGCATGGTTTGCTTTGTTTACCGCTTACTTTGACGGCTTAATGAAATCCAGCAATTCTCAACACGCCTACGGACCTATAGACCGAGCGTCCGCGCTTCTGCCAGGCGCGTGTGCATGCGTCGTGCACGTGCGCGCGCCTACTAGTGCGAGAGGAAGTTGTACGACACGTCCACCGACGCCGAGAAGGTGTGCACGGTGTGGTCGATCTCGTGCTCGATCGCGCGCTCCTCCTGCTGGAAAGCCGCCTTGAGCTCGTCCAGGTTCTCGCCCTGCGCCGCCGCGAGCTCGGCCTCGACGCGCGCCTTGAAGCCCGTCTTCGCCTCCGCCATGAGCTCGGTGCGCACGTCGTGCCACGACGAGTAGTCGGCCGGCGCGATCGAGACCGAGGTGTGCGAGAGGTCGCGGACCTTGATCTGCGTGCGCACGCACGCGCGAGAAAAAAAGTCAGAGGGTAGGTGGGGTAGGTGGGGTAGGTGGGCGCAAGAAAAAAGTGAGAGGGTAGGGCAGGTGGGGCAGGTGGGGAGGTAGGGCCACTGGGGCCACTGGGGAGGATAAGCAGCGTACCTGTGACTCGACCTGCTGCTTGACCTGTGGAATCGCAACAAATGGAACGCGTCAGCTTGGGCTTTGCAATTGGTGGGCGCTAGGGGTTCGAGTGCCAAGCCGCGTGCCATCGGCAGGATCGTCTCGTAGAGGCCCGAGGTGATCCTGGAAGGCAAGGACGGTGTGAGTTGCAGGGGGAGCGAAGTGGTGGTTCGAAGGAGCGCGCTTACTTCACGAGACCCTCTGGCATCATGGAGATCTCTGGAGCACGCAAGCAGGAGGCGGTGTCAGCACTGGTGGAAAGCATACGGGCTAAGGCGCGGGCGAAGCGCGCCTCCCATCTGGAGCTTTTCGGCATTCTCCGAAATGGCACTGACCAGGGGGTGGTCGGCGGCGACCAGGCAGAAGCGGCGCGCCGCCACCTCGTGGATCCCCTTCGTGTCAAGGTTCTCGGCGGTGTACTGCCATCAGGAAAAGCGCAAGGTGAGATACAAGCACTGGCAATGGCCAATGGTGGTTGGAGGAAAACGTCTCACCCCCGGGAACTTGCGCGCGAACTCGTAAGCTGCTCAAAGGGAGGCACGGCGCTTTTCAGTAAGAGCGGCAAGCGACGCAAGCCAAGCCAGATAGTGCCAACGGATGCAATCTTGCGTAGCATCAAGAGGGCCAAGGCAAAGCTACGAGCCAAGTGGGCTGGCATCACGCATGGCATCGTGTACAAGCTGACGTCTCCGTCGGGCAAGGCGTATGTGGGTATCTCTAAGCACTCGCTGGAGTTTCGCATGAGGCTGCACATGAGGTCTAACTCCTACTGCAAGGCGATCAAGGCTGCTCTGAGGAAGTACGGAGAGGATGCATTCAAGAAGGAGCTACTACACGACAATGTGCCTCTGGCCGAGTTGGGAAACCTAGAGGTCATGGAGATTGAGAGGCATGGCACGTTCCAGCCGGGAGGCTACAATCTGACGAGGGGTGGGGAGATCAACCCTATGGACAACCCGAAGTCCAGGGAGAAGGTGTCCAAGTCCAAGGCACGGTTTTGGGCAGGGAAAAGCAAGGAGGAGAAGGAAGGAATTCTAGCAGCTACCCAGACGGCCGAAGTGCGAAAGAGGGCCACTGAGACTAAGCGGGCAAGGGGTTTGGAAAGGGCACAGGCTAGGGCCAATGAAATGGGAGAAGAAGAGGGGGCGCGATACATGGAACGGTACATGAAGAACAGCGAGAGGAATCGTGCCAAGTATGAAGCAGAAAAGCTGGCAAGGGTGACTGGTTCCAGTGTTTGATGCATACCAAGCTCGGTGTTGTCCTCCTGCAGCGTGCGCGCGGTGTGCGAGTCGGCGTTGGGCATGGCGATCATCGAGTAGCTCTCGCCCGTCTGCGAGAAGGTGGAGTCGTCGACGCCGGTCATGCGCACGCCGAGGGCGATGGGGAAGCTGGACTTGTGCGCGGCGAGGGTCATCTTGTGCAGGACCACGCTCTTCAGGTCGCCCTGGTTCTCGGCGGAGCCGCCGAGGTCCACGAACTTGCGCTGCGCACGCCGCCCACGTAAGGACGGTCGGCGCAGTGTGCGGCTCGGCGTGTGGGGTTGGTGATTGTGGTGGTGCGAGGGCCTCTCTCTCTGAGCAGTGGCTTGTGGCGCGGGGTTCTACGTATCACAGCGCCTTTCGCCGCCTCCGCCGCTGCTGCTGCTGTACCTGGGGGCGGGCGAGGCAGGGCACGGGGGGGGGAGGTTCAAGGCGAATATTATTAGGGGCCTGCTGGAAGATGGACTTGGTCGCCTCGTTGGAAGGCGGCGCCCAGACGGCGGCCTGCGACTTCAGGCAGAGGTCGGAGAGCGAGGCGCGGATGTTGACGCAGACGGTGCGCTCAAGGGGGTGGTGCTCGTTGGTGTTGTGGAAGGTGTTGGCCTCGTGCAGCTGCTGGTCGGCGGGCACGAGCTCAGTGCCCGCGGCGGGAGCACCAACGGCGGCCTGCGGCTGGCCGGCGGAGGCCATGACGTCGGCCGGGATGGTGAGGGTCTGCTGCAGCTGCTGCGAGAGATCGCGGGGCTCGGTGCGCACGGACATCTTCTTGCTGGTAGTGGTGTATCTAGGACACTTTCTTGGGTTGTTACTTCTTGGTCTTCTCATGAGGGTTATGATTTTTACACTCAACCTGCCCGCAACGGCTGCTGGGTGTTGCTTCCACCACTAGCGTCATATCCCACTTTTGTGCGGCCTCTTTGTCCGCCTCTTTGGACAAGAGCGGCTCCGGCTCCTCGGGTGTGAGATCGTCGAGTGGCCGCTTGCGACGCAGGTCGTACCCCAGAATACACGAAAGCGCGGGTGGAGAGCGGCGCATGGTGACGCTTCTAATGCAAACGCGCGCGCACTACTGATATTTACTAGCGCTACCGAAGATTGTTCCAGCGGTGCGCCACGAGAACCCAGTCGCAGTTGAAGGCACCAACGCTCGAGGCCAGCGCCTGCGCCAACTCAATGTTGGTGGCCGGGCGACGCCGCTCCTTGGAGATGAGGTAGGTCGCGATGCGCACGTTGTCTCTGGCCACGGCGCTCAGTAGCGCGCTGTCGAGGTCCTCGGCGCCCAGGTTGACCAGGAACATCACGATGCCCGTGTGCGAGTGGGCCGCTGCCGCGTCGAGCGCCGTGTCGAGGTCAAGATCGGCGCGGTCGTGGTCGATGAAGCACCTGCGTACGGTCTGCAAGTCGCCAGAGCGCGCCGCGCGCACAAGCCGACCACTGGGTCCGTTCAGATCGGTGGGAAAGGTGTTATGAACCTTCAACGCCAATGTCCCGACCACAAACACCAACGATGAAACGCACATGATCCACACACCGTGCGCGTCTTTACAGGACACGCACACATCACACACACACCAGTGGCACGTCTGGGAGCCATCTACTTTTTGGAAGCCGGTGCCTTGCTTCCGCCCCCGCTGCTTCCACCCCCGCTGCTTCCGCCCCCGCTGCTTCCGCCACCCGTGCCACCAGCACCGGTGCCACCCGCACCGGTGGCGCCCGGTTTGACGTGCGGCGCCGCGGCGTCATGCAGCGTCTTCTTGGTCTCGGCCTTGGTCTTGGCCACCTGCTGCTTCACCACCTCGGTTTCGGCCGTGGTCTTGCCCGTCTGCGCCGCCTTGAGTGCCACGTCGGCGTCGCCAATCTTGGCTGCGTTCTGCGCCTCGAGCAGCTTGGTGTCGGTGCCCGCCTGGTCGGCAAGCTTGCGCCGCTTGACCGCGCCCGCGATCTCGACGGCCGTGCACCCGAGCGAGTGCAGCGCCGCGGGGAGCGCCGACTCGATGTCCACGACGCCCGCCTCGAAGAGCGACTGCAGCTCGGCCGTGGAGCAGAGCGGCGCAGTGAGCAGCGTGAGCTCGTCGCCCTCCTTGGCGTCGTCGTAGACCGCGTGGTAGGTAGCGGTGAGCACCTTGTTGACCGAGATGGCGATCGACTGGATCGTGCTGTTCAGGAGCTGCAGTTGCGACATGCTGTTGCTCGAGAACTTGCCCTCGAAGATGACCGACGCGGGCACGCCCATGGCGGCGGCGATGTGGTCGTTGACGACGCGCATGAGGTCCACCAGGTCCGAGCGCGCCTCGGGCGGGCGCACGCCCGGCACCACCTGCTGCCGGTCGGGGCAGGCGAACAAGTTGGGCGGCAGCGGCGGCGGCACGTGCGCAGGCACGGATGAGCTGCCTGTGGGCCGCGCGCCCGCCATGTCTGTCGTCTGCAACCGGTTGATGGTGGCCATCATCTTGGCCTGAAGCGCGAGGTTCTGCGCGACGGCGGCGTCGTCCTCGGCCGTCGCCGAAGCCTGCACAGCGCGGCTCTCCGAGTCGAAGAACAAATTGGCCGGATCGAGGTTTTGCGCGCCCTGTGTGCGGTTGATGGGCTGCGTCACGAGCATCTGGCGCGCGCGCACGACCTCGGCCTGTAGCGCCAATTCCTCGAGCGCTGAAATGAAGGAGGCCGACTGGAAGACGGTGGCAATGGGCGAGCAGATGTTGCCAGCCGCGTCGGGCGGGCTGCGAAAAAAGACCTCGGACGAAAAGTCCTGCTTGTAGATTGAGTCGGAGTTGGTGGAGAAGATGCGGTACTGTCGGCGGTAGTTGGACTCGCCCACGTAGATGAAGGAGAGCTCGCACTGGCCGACGTCGGGCACGACGGGCACGAGATTGACCGGCGCCGAGGGACCGGTGGCGCGCTTGGGCGTGCGCAGTTTCTGCTCGGTGCTGGAGGCGACCGGTCGCTTCTGCGCGCGCATCTCCGACTGGTCGGGCGGGTCCTTACGCCGGTTCTCGTAGCCTTGCGCCGCGGGGCCCATCTCGCTCTGCGCGGCCATGGCCTTGCCGCGTATAAAGTTGCTAAAGGGCGGCGGCGCCTCCTCCTCGAGCGAGACGATGACGAAGCCAAACTGCAGGAAGTGGTCGATGACCGTCTTAGCAAAGGGCACCCACACGTCGTGCAGGTGGCGCGCAAAGGTGTCCTTGAGGGGCACGTCGCGCCCGTCGCGACGCACGACGCAGCCCGAGCTCAGGAGCTGGCCGAGCAGGATGGTGCGCGCCGCCTGGATCGAAGGCGACGCGTGGTACAGGTGGTTGAGCGCGTACATGGTCTCGTGCGAGATCTTGATCTCGCCGGGCGAGCCGGCATCGATGGCCGAGAGCGGGCTCGGGTTCTCCTTGCCCTTGCCGCCGCGCTTGGGTGGGTCCTTGCGCACGACGCGCTTGCGCAGGTCGAGACCGGAGGACATGTGGTTGGTTTCAAAAAAAACACCACCCTTTATAATGACGCGCACAACGCTGCGATATCCTAGCGGCAACACACGCGCGCACTCTTCGTCAATTTTTGGCACGCTTTTGCGCACGTCGCATAGCCTCGCGATTCTGGAACCGTTCGATCGACTCGTCGAAGTCGTAGGCAGGGTCCACAGACTTCTGCACGAAGGGCATCTTCAGCGCGCGCATCTTTTCCTCCAACTCCACGAACGCCTCGCCCAACGCCTCGTCACGCGCAACGTGCGCACTCTCAACGTGCGGCACGACGCCCTCAACGGCAACGTCTTCGTACGCGAGGCGCAACTCCTCCGTGAGCGACCCCTCCTCTTTTCTTAGCTCCTTCCAAAGCTCGAAGGCTTTTTGCAATTCTTCGGGAGTACTCGCCGTTCCCACCCCATACACAAGCTGAACCTCCCAATCGAGTGCCCGGTCGTTTGCGTAGATGCGCCAGGACGCCGTGACGTCTGCCAGCTTCTGCTCAAGCACAGCCATCAGCGGCGAAACCCGGTCGTCCACCGTTGGTTCCGAGACGTCGTCCGCATCAGTGATCCAGCGCGACGGTGGCGCGTGCGGTTTCGACGCTTCCAGCAAGGCCTCTCCTTGCACCGTTGGCACCGCACCAAGCCCTTTGAGCACGCGGAGCGTGTGCTTGATCTGAGCAGCCACGAGCGCGTGGTTTGCGATCGGCTCGTCCCACTCACGGTCCTCAAGCAGCCTGCGTATCCGATCGCGCTCAGTGAACCGTGCAGCGTCATTCTTGAGGATTAAACTCATGCGCTTCTCCAACTCGAGCAATTTAGTTTTGGCAATTTTGCGCTTGATGGGCGAGGTGACCATAATCGACAAGAGCTGATCCACACGCAATTCCATATTTTCCAGGCTCTGCATCTGTTTGATGTTGAGTTTTTCGATTTCTTGCAAGATCTGTGCGTCGGACCGTGGAGTTGCGGCGCTTTCGCCTGCGCCCGTAGGGGCGAGGGAGAGCCGGCTCAGGTCGGGGCAAAACATTGCGGACCTTTTAGTTACTAGACACGCGCACGAACACGACTTATTCTACTGGGGCGATTGCAAACACCGACGTCATACTACATGTCCGTAAAACGGCGGCGTGCCCATGAACTGACACGGCTTGGGGATGCCGAGGAACGCGGCCGTCGCGCGGCCGCCCCACTTGATGGCCGTGGCCGTCGTCTCGGGCGTGGTTACCTGCTCGCGCGAGGGCGGCCATGCCGCCCACCACTCACCGGGCGCCGATTGCACCGCCTCGAGCGCCGCCGGCTTGTGCTCCGGTGCCAACACCAGCCCGGTTGGCGTGCACGACACCCACCAATCGAACGGCTGCTGATCTCGCCACGCGGTTGTGCGCTTGCGCGGGTTGCGCACCCACGGCTCGCACTCGGCAGCCACGTCGGCGAGCAGTCGCACTGCCGGCCAGACGCGCTCGACTGCCGACTCAAGGCAAGGCATGCTGAGCGCGTGCGTGGAGGGGTTGTACGCGATTAGCGCCACCTCCTCCTCCTCGGGAGCCTCGCTCGAGACGAGCCCGCTGAAGCACGCCGCAACCGTGAGCATGCAGTTGACCACGTTGCGCGCGGCGCGCTGACGCCACGTGCGGTCATCGGCAACCGCTACCGCGGTGATGGCCACGGCGGCGCCGTCTACCGCGACTATCTGCAGGCAACCAAAGAATGCCGAACGGATGGCGTGGCACACCGCCCGTGCGACCGCCTCCCCAAAAACCTGCGCGTGCCGCACCTCGACGAGCTGCTGCTTGACCGCACGGTGGTACAGCTCAACGTGCGCGGGCACCTTCGCACTCGGCACATCGTCGACCACTGCGAGGTCGGGCCGCAGCTCTATCGGCAGCGGGCACGCGCTCGCCGTTGACGCACGCAACCGGAAGTCGAGCGCCACGAGCGCGAGCAGGCGATGTGCGAGCGCCTTCTGCTCGGTCATGGCCGCGCGCAACGTGCCGCGATGTCCGCACTCGCCGCTGCTACCATTGCCAAAGAGGCGCTTAAACTCGACTGCGCTGCGCACGTACACCGTTGAGGTTTGCAAGGTGCCCCCCGCGCCCACGGCCACCAGCTTGCGCACCGCCTCGTGTGTGCTTTGCCAGATACTGTCCTTGGGGTCAAGCGAAAGTCCCGTGGTTGTGATCATAGTCTTGGTAGCGGCGATGGCCTTCTTATACACCGCATCCGACGTGCACGTGTCGACGAGCTCGGACGCGTCGTGGCCCGCGCGCTGAAGAGCGTCGATGCGCTTCATCACGCGCAGCTGCAATGCCATTGACTGTTCGGAAATGGCGCGGTGCCACGCCAGGGCCGTGCAGCGGAGGCGATCAAGGCGGTCCATACGCTTGCTCAACAGTCCACGTTGCGCGCTTGCTTCGGCAAGCACATCACACGTCGGCCTCAACGCCTTCAGGCTCGAGGCGTTCATTGCCGCGCGCACGATGTCGGACACTCCCTCACATCGGCGCTGCTTGCGCGCCTGCGGGCGCTTGAGCCACTTACGCTTGGCCTGCTCAAGATCGTGGCGCGTCACGCGCGGCTCCGGCGCGTCAACGTGCCGCAGCTTGTAGAAAATGGCCACCTTGAGCGCAACAACGGTCATCATTTGCCGTTGTGCCATCTCAATCGCCTCGCGGCTCTGTTCGCGCGCGTTCGGCTTTACAAGCGTGAAGTCACCGATGCGCAGGTCTACGTTACGCTCGACCGAGAGGTGTAGGATCCGTAACCACCAGTAGTCGAAACAAAAGGAGTCGACCGCCTTGACCCAATTGTCCGGCGTATGCGTCAGTAAAAAGATGCCACCCGCTTCTTCCGGAGTGAGCGTGCCAAAGTCCTCGATTTCTAGTAAGCGCTCGTGCGCTCTCAGGCCTTCTTCCCACGCCTCTCGCGCTTCGTTGGGCACCACGACCTCACTGCGCTTACCCACGAGCGCAAACGGTTCGTACTTCTCCTTGGAATCCCAATCATCCGTGGCCGCGCGGAAGAGCGCGTGCGCGCCGCGCGCTGCCACGCGTGCCAGTCGCTTCCATTCCCGCAGTGCCGGGTGCTCGAGAAGATCCACACACTGCGCTTGCACAAACACCTTAACCGCCGACGACTTCTCCGGCAGGTTGGGGTCGAGTGCCATCCAAAGCGCACTCTGCGGAAACTTGTGCGCACTGCGTGCCGCGGCTGTGATCGCGTTCCACACGGATTCGGACGAACCGAGTGAAACGTGGTCCAGTTTATTCTTTGCTCCCTCCCCACAGTCGACAAACCGCACCGATAATGCCATGGCTATCACAACGACGACCCACACGGCGTTACTACGCCTTACCGTGTGCGTACTCACTAACGCGTGTGCCACCAGTTGCAAGCCCGAATTTCATTCAGATTCATTGCGCATCGTCCGCATTTGAGTCCGAATCGTCGTCGTCGTCGCCGCCGCCGTCGTCGTCGGTGCCTCCGCCGTCGCCGCCGTCGGTGCCTCCGCCGTCGCCGTCGCCGCCGTCGCCGCCGTCGCCGCCGCTACCGTCGCCGCTACGGTCGTCGTCGTCCTCGTCGGCGCCCGCGTCAGTATTGTCCTCGTCGGCACCGCTGGAGGCCACCGACTTCTTGTCGGCACCCATCTTGTCCCCCACGCCCTTTTCCGCAACCCTGGCGGCCTTCTCCGCCTCGAACGCGTCTTTGTACACCTTCTTACCCTCGTCCGAAAGCTCGCCCCAGCGCTGGTTGGCGTAGTCGAAGAGCGAGATGTAGCTCTCCTTCTTCTCCTGCGCCGCCTTCTTGATCTTGTTCCACTCCGGGGTGACGGCAGTCATGTGGCGGTTCTTCGGCGTGCGGAAGCCCTGCCGCTTCTTCTTCGGCTGGCCGTCCTCCTTTTTCTTGCCAGCCTTGCCCCCCTTCTTTTTGATGGGCGACTTGGTCGCGAGCTTCTGCTTGAACGCTTCGGAAACCTTGCGCACCTTCTCCTTGTGTTCACGATCGGCACTCTTGTCCCCGCTGGAGTGGGTGGCATACAACTCGTGGAGCCCGGTATTCAGCTTCTTCATCACCTCCTCGGCCCGCTTCTCAACGGTCTCCTTGAGCGACTGGCGGTCCTCGTCTGGCATGGTGCGTTTGAGCTCCTTGCCGAGCGCCACGTAACGAGCATGGCCGCTCGCCTTGACATGCACCTGCTCTTTGAGGTCGACGATCGCCTGGTCGCGCCGCGCCACCTTTTGCTTCAGGTACTTGAGGTCGACCGCGTCGAGCGCAGCGCGTTCCTCGAGGCGCAGCATCTTCTCCTTGCATTCCGTGAGTTCCGCGTCCATGTCCTTGGTGATGTCCAGCAGTTTGTCAACAATGTCTACCATGTCGTTCCACTGGAATGACAACCAGCCACGAACCCACGCACAATGACAGCGCGCAGCGTCCTGCTCTTACGTGCACTACGAGTCGCAGACTCCGACGTTTTTGGCTCGTGTGGAATCGTTCAAAGCTATTTTGATTCGACCTGACGGAATGCTCTCGCTTCCATGATATTTATTATCACGTCCACTGGGTGTTTAGGGTGTCTGATCTCTCAAAAAGCGCCGACCAAAATAAATAAACAATACTTGCGGGTAGTCTGGTTGGAACACTCATGAGGGAAAGCAGGCTCGCCGCCGTGCTTGCTGCGGGGCAGCGGCACCTGGCCACAACCGGCAACAACGAAGCCAGCCAGGCCGCTACAGATCTGGGAACCGCGCTCGAGAACGAATTCGATGATCGGGACAGCAAGATAGAGAACTTGGAGGAGCGACTGGCCGAAGTCGAGAGCGCGAAAGAGAACTTGGAGGAGCGACTGGCCGAAGTCGAGAGCGCGAAAGAGCGCTTGGAGGAGCAGGGTGACAAGACGAACGAGGAGTGGGGCGCCAAGTTAAGGGCCTTAGCAGAGCGAGAGGAGCGTTTTTTCACATTGGTTGAGCCATTGGCGGATCGCCTGAAGCGTTTAGAGCAGCGATTGTTAGGTGGTGTGCAGGAAGTAGAGGGCGAGAAACGACCGAGACCATCATAAAAAAAATAATTCTTTTTTTACCTATTCCGCAAGCTTCAACTCAACACGCATCATCGCGTTGCTGATCTCCATGTTGCTGAACGGTCCGTGGTGAGCTTTGATTGAGTGGTAGAGCCCCTTGACGTCCTTGTCCATGACCGCGCAATGCCACTCCGGCAAGGCTTGCAGCAGCATGGCATTGAGCAAACGGGCTTCGGCATCGACCGCATCGTCGCGACTCAGCGAGTCGACGTGAAAGCTCCACACGCCCCCGTCGATCTGCCCGTACTTGGGGTAAAATCCCACGACTTCCAATGCGGCCATCGTGTCATTTGACTCGAAGTATGGGTCCGGGTCAAACATTGCGGATGGGTACCGATGAGTACTTCACCAGTTGCAAGATCGGGGACGCGGTTTCATGCCAGACTACCGGTGCCCACCGGCGCCGCATTCTTCACTCAATCACCCGTCGGATTTATGAAGCGATCCGCGACGTACGGCGCCTCTTTCAGACCAAGCGCCTTCAAAAACTTCAACACCGGCGACCTGGCCAGCTCCGCCTCGGTGCACTTGCGCCACGGTACGGTCATCGCGTGCTTGGCGATCGTCAACGCGTTGTTGCCGTTTGCGGAACGGTCGAACGTGTCCGTGTCGGAACGCGAGACCAGGTAGCGCAGCAGCGGCAAGTTGTTTTCTCGCGCGGCTAGCAGGAACGGCGAGTACTTGAGCCATCCCCTGCTCGTGAAGTGGAAGCATCGGCCATTGCGCACGCGCACCTCGTCGAAAATGCGCCCCAAGGTGTGTACGACTTCGTCCACCGACATAGGCTGCTTCAGATCGATGCCCGTGCACACGTCCCACGCGCGCGCCTCTATGGCCTTGTACAGCGCGAGACGCACGTGCGACGTGTACTCGGATCCCTCCACGCGAAACACCGGGCGTTGCTCGTTGCCGCAGCACTGGGTGGCATACCACGTCTCAAGGCGCTTCTCCCGCTCCGCGTCCAGCTTGGAGAGCGTGCTCAGGTACTCGGCCGTCTTTGTGTTGCCCAAGTAGATGGTGCCAAATAAGCTCACCGGTCCCACAGGCACGGCCACGAAGGCGTCGATGAGAACATTGATCGGCACCTTTTCAAAAAGAGGCACCATCTCCGCCCACTCGAGGCGCCACTGCAAGCTGTTGCGGTAAGTAAAGTAGTCCCATTGCACGAGCGTGCATGCTCGGATAGTGCGGCGTAAGGAGTGCAGCCTTATCGGCACGCTGGGGCCCACGCGCAGCGTCTCGAGCGCGAGCGCGACGCCCTGTGGCAGAGCCATGTCGGCAAAGCAGCGACTCGTCTGGCGCAGGAGCAGCGCGTGCAACCCGAGGTGGCGCACGACGGTCTCGAGCACGTCGATGGGCAGATGCGCAAGTTCAAAGGGTGTGTTAAGTTCCATCACATGTGTTCGCTTTTTCGGGCGATCTCCCGTACAGGACGGGTATGCCATCGCGGCGCCGACCGCAATGTGTACGTGTCTGGGTGCAAATCCCCTTGTGATGCTCGACACCTGCTGTCACAACTTGCAGGCCTCGGTTCCTCATCAATGAGATCAAATTCCATTGGTTATACTGGGTGCAGTTTATCCAGCTTAGCGCGTCCCATATAAAGCCACGCGCTGGGTGCACGGGTTTGCCAATTGTGAACCAAATCGCCTACACTGCCGCCCAAGAGCCACGGCTGATGGCATCTTCGAGTACAAGTCCGTCCCCGGTTCCAGCAACTTCCGAGGGGGGACAAATAGTGGAATGGGTTTCGGCGCAACTAGTCGACGTGCCCATTCCACCCGTTTCACCCGTTTCATCTGATCCACCTGATCCACCCAATCCACCCAATCCACTTGATCCACTTGATCCACTTGATTCGCCCGATCCAACCGATCCACCCGATCAGACTCCAAGTCTCCTCATACCCTTTCCCGACGGCATCACCGACTACCCGGACGCCGGCGATGAGCCAACCGTGGAGGCAGTGCGCAGCGTCTACGTTGAGACGCGCGAGACAGCCCAGAAACTGAGCCATGAGGTGACGGACTACAAGAAATTTGGCATCGCAATGCACAAGAGTATGCAGAACCGCAAGCTTGACAGTTTGCGCCATGAGCTGTGCAAGTATGCCGATGCGATGGACATGCACAAACCGCCACGGCCGCTACGGGAAGAGCTTCATGCGCGGAACTGGGCACCGGAAACGCTACGAGCCAAGCTGACAACACACAACTGCGGCGATTTTCTTGACACGAGCGCCAAGTGGCGCAATGGCCCAGACGTGCAAGACAAGTCGGTGATCGAGGAACTGGACCGTCGCGAGTATCAGGGTCGGCACGGAAACGCGGGCGAACTCAAGCTCGCGACGCAGGCAGTGCTTGAAACGTACATCACAGTGACCACGCATCTCCAGGAGCTGCGCGCACTAGATGGCGCCTATCGCGCCTGCGACAAGTACGAGGCGGAGGCGAGGGAGGACATTGCCACAGGCAACGCATTCCAGGACGAGGCCATGAAACTCATGGCCAAGTACAATGCGTACTACGAGCGTGGCGTTGCCAAGCGACAAAAGGCATTGGGCATTAAGGACAAGCTTGCCCAACTCGGTGCTGCGCACGCCCCCACGCGCGAGTTCCTCGACAAGGACGCAAAGAAGCGCGTCTGGCATATGATCTATAACGGCAACACCAAGCCCAACAAGCGCGATGTCAACCTCTGCAAGACCCTGGGCCTGGAACCCTACGCCTCCTCGCCGAGGGACGTCACGATGACAAACCTCTTCAGCGGACTGGTGGACACGGTGGCACGCAACAAGTTTGGCAAGCTGCTCGAGGCGGCGGCAACGGCCACCTCCGACACGAAGGGCTTTGTCGACGAACTCTCAACGTCGGCCAAGGCGCAGCTGCTGGAGCAGCTGCAGGCGAGCCTCGCGTACGAGGGCGAGGAGACGCACCAGCAGCTTCGGGAGCGGCGCCCCGACGCGCCGCGCCACCACGAGTCGTCGGGATCTCCGTCCGAAGGGGGGGAAGTGGAAGAAGGCGAGATCGTTCAGGAAGTTATCGAGTTGGACGAGGAGGACGAGAGTGGGAGTGGCAGTGAGGAACCCGCTTACGTGTTGCCCAAGCTTGCGCCGATTGCGGAGCATTTGCTGTAAAACACTTTGTCGTTGTCGGCATTCAACAACGACAACTCACCAGTTGTGGTGTGGTGCCTATACGTCGCTTTTTTAAAAACGAATGCACTACCCCAAACGCCCAAACGCCACGGTCATAAACACCTCGGACCACGAGGCTCCCTGCGCGCGCGCATCCCGCGCGTAGCGGGCAAACTGGTACGCTCCGTAAAAAGGGGCCAATGGGGTCCAGGTTTCGCGAGCGATCACTCTGAATTCGCGCACGAGTAAGTGGTAGGACAGCCACATGTTTCGCTCCCGCGCGGTCGGCAGCTGGATGATGCGCAGAAATGTATTCGGCGTGAGGCGGAAAGGGTCGATCTGCCACCGCTCGCAAAACGCCTCGTGGGCGTACAGCGTCCAATCGAGGCGACGATTCTCCGGAATGTGGATGACCGTGTAGTGTGGCGTGCCCTCCAAGAGCACGAGACGCCGATTGCGATCTTGGTTCGGCTCGGCGACGTTCTCCTCGTCCTCTAACAGTCCCGGAACTTCGGGGATTGGGTTGATTGGCCGCACCCCGTTTACGCGCCGGTACATCTCGTCGATTTTCCTGTCCAAGAAGGGTGCCCTGCAAAGTGGGCACGTGAGCGCGCCCGCGTTCATGACCTGTTCGTCAAACCAGCGCTGGAGACACTTCATGTGGAACGCGTGCCCGCACGAT
>Ga0163111_10000288_pt1 | contig 30392 bp, 6 predicted proteins | sample CRUFie1St18metaG_FD_109645 | JGI IMG/M metagenome (GOLD analysis project Ga0163111, IMG submission 109645) | Marine microbial communities from the Costa Rica Dome - CRUD Field 142mm St18 metaG | ecosystem: Environmental > Aquatic > Marine > Oceanic > Photic zone | place: Costa Rica: the Eastern... | reverse complement strand
CAAGGTTGTTACCTGCTGCATCTGTATACCAGTTCAAATCTCCACCTGAACCTGTTGCAGTAAGTGTAGCTGTACCACCTGCACAAATTACATCACCTGTAACGGTTGGATCTGCTGGATTTGGATCAACTGTAACAGTTACTGTTGTGGTTGGTCCTTCACATCCACCCATTGTTTCTGTTACAAGATAGTCAGTTGTTGCATTCAATGGTTGAGTTGAGAATGTTGCACCTGTGAACAACAAGGTTGCTCCAGTAGCATCATACCAGTTGAATGTTCCAGCTCCACCTGTAGCAGTCAATGTAGCTGATTCGCCTGCACAAATTGTAGTACCATTAGCAACAGGAGCAGCTGGTGTCGCAGTTACAGTAACTGTAATAGCAGCACGTGGGCTCATACAACCTGTTGTCGTGTTTTCTTCTTCTACATAATATGTATATGTACCAACTGCCAAAGCAGGTAGTGTCATAGTAGCTGCTGCTGGAGGCATAACATCTGTTTGTAATGCTGTTCCACCTGTAGCTACATCATACCAGTTTAATACAGAGTTTGCAGCTCCTGAACCTGAAGCAGAAAGAACGCCTAGTTCAGTTTCACAAACAACAATATTAGAAGATGTTGGCATAGTAGGTAGTTGATCTACAGTAGCTGTTACAGCAACAAAGTTACTGTTACATCCAGTTCCTGTAGTCAATTCTTGTACCCAGTAAGTAGTAGTCTGCGTCAATACACCTGTAGTAAAGCTAGACCCTGTAAATACAAGGTTGTTACCTGCTGCATCTGTATACCAGTTCAAATCTCCACCTGAACCTGTTGCAGTAAGTGTAGCTGTACCACCTGCACAAATTACATCACCTGTAACAGTTGGATCTGCAGGATTTGGATCAACTGTAACAGTTACTGTTGTAGTTGGGCCTTCACATCCAGCTACGGTTTCTGTTACAAGATAATCAGTGGTTGCATTCAACGCCTGAGTTGAGAAGGTTGCACCTGTAAACAACAAGGTTGCTCCAGTAGCATCATACCAGTTGAATGTTCCTCCACCGCCTGTAGCTGTCAAAGCAGCGGTTTCTCCAGCACAGATAGTAGCACCAGGAGCGACAGGAGCAACAGGAGTTGCAGTAACAGTCACAGTAATAGGCGTACGTGCGCTAGTACATCCAGTAATTACATCTTCTTCTTCTACGTAATATGTATATACTCCTACAGCGAGTAAACCAGCACTGTAAGTAGCAGTAGTATTTGGTCCCATAGCATCATTCTGGAGAGCGACTCCACCTGTTGCTACATTATACCAATTAAGTTGCGTATTTGCATTTCCAGTTCCAGAAGCTGTCATAACAGCATTATCTGTTTCACAAACAGTGATATCAGTAGCTGATGGTGCAGCAGGAAGAGCATTTACAGTAGCCGTTACTGCAACAAGGTTACTTGTACATCCAGTACCAGAAACTTCTTGTTGTACCCAGTAAGTAGTAGTTTGTGTCAATGCAACTGTTGTAAAGTTGCTACCTGTAAATACGAGGTTATTTCCAGCGGCATCTGTATACCAGTTAAGGCTTCCACCTGTACCAGTAGCGCTCAAAGTAGCTGTTTCACCAGAACAGATTACATCACCTGTAACAGTTGGGTCAGCAGGAAGCGCATTTACTGTAACAGTTACAGTAGTTGTAGCACTCTCACAAGAACCAGAAGCTTCTGTAACAAGGTAAGTAGTATTAGCAGTCAATGGGACACTAGTGAATGTTGCACCTGTGAACAACAAGGTTGCTCCTGTTGCATCATACCAGTTAAAGTCTCCATTTGTAGCTCCACTATGTGTAGCAGTAAGAGTAGCAGTAGAACCTGCACAAATAGTTGTTCCAGGAACAATTGGCGGATTCGCTACTTGCTCAACAATAACAGTAATAGAAGTACGAGCACTCACACAACTTGTTACAGTGTTCTCTTCTTCTACATAATATGTATATGTTCCTGCTGCAAGTGTACCTGCAGTGTAAGAAGCATTTGCTGGAGGCATAGCATCTGTTTGAAGAGCAACACCACCTGTAGGAACATCATACCAGTTCAATTGTGTATTTGCATTTCCTGTACCAGATGCAGTAATGACAACATTTGTATTTTGACATACTGTAACATCTGTTGCAGTTGGAGCAGGAGGCAACGCCTCTACTGTTGCAGTTACAGGAACGAGGTTACTTACACATCCTGTTCCATTAACAACTCTTTGTACCCAGTAAGTAGTAGTCTGAGTCAATGCAGTAGTTGTGAATGTAGCACCTGTAAACAACATATTGCTTCCAGAAGCATCAGAGAACCAGTTCAAAGTTCCTCCTCCAGTAGCAGTCAATGTTGCTGTAGTACCAGAACAGATCGTTACATCTGTTACACCTGGGTCTGCTGGGTTTGTGTTTACCGTTACAGTTACAGTAGTACCTGCACTTTCACATGATCCAGAACCTTCAGTAACAACATAACTTGTGCTTGCAGTCAATGCCTGCGTAGTAAAGCTATTTCCAGTGAACAACAAAGTTGTTCCAGTCGCGTCATACCAGTTGATTGAACCACCACTACCTGTAGCAGTCAAAGTAGCAGCCTCACCTTCACAAACAGAAGCAGCAGGAACAACAGGAGCTGTAGCAGCAGCTTGAACTGTAACAGTGATTGGAGTTCTTGCACTCACACAACCAGAAGGAATATCTTCTTCTTCTACATAGAATGTATATGTACCAGCAGCTAATAGACCAGCATCATAAGTAGCATCAGCAGGAGGCATAGCATCTGTTTGAAGAGCTGTTCCACCTGTAGCAGAAGCATACCAGTTCAATTGAGCTGTTGCGCTACCAGAACCAGAAGCAGTCAATACCGCACTAGCATTCTCACATACAGTAATATTTGAACTTGCAGGAGCGGAAGGAGTCGCATTTACAGTTGCTGTTACAGGAACAAGCGCGCTTGTACATCCTGTACCTAACTGAGAACTTTGTACCCAATAAGTAGTAGTTTGAGTCAAAGCAGCAGTAGTAAAGCTAGAACCTGTAGATAACAAATTACTTCCAGCGGCATCAGAATACCAGCTTAAAGTTCCTGCGCCTGCAGCAGATAATGTAGCCGTTTCTCCAGAACAGATAGTAGCACCTGTAACAGCTGGATCTGCTGGATTCGGGTCTACAGAAACAACAACAACAGATCCCGCACTTTCGCATGATCCGTTGCCTTCAGTAACAATATAAGAAGTGGTAGCAGTTAAAGCTGTAGTTGTGAACGTAGCTCCAACAAATACCAATGTAGTATCAGTAGCAGTGTACCAATTAAAGTCGCCGTTTGTAGCTCCATTGTGAGCAGCAGTAAGAACTGCAGAAGAACCAGAACAGATATTTGTTCCACTAACAATTGGTGGAGCAGCAACTGATTCCGCAATAATTCTCACAACAGACCGAGCACTCGCACAACCAGTAACCAAGTCTTCTTCCTCAACATAGAATGTATATGTACCTGCTGCCAAGACACCAGGACTATACGTTGCAGAAGTATTCGGACCCATAGCATCAGACTGAAGAGCAACTCCACCTGTAGCTACATTGTACCAGTTCAATTGGGTATTTGCATTTCCAGTTCCAGAAGCTGTAATAACGCCTGCTGTATTTTCACATACAGTAACGTCTGTAGCTGTAGGAGCAGGAGGCAATGCATTAACAGTAGCTGTTACAGGAACAAGGCTACTTACACAACCAGTACCACCGTCTCTTTGTACCCAATATGTAGTAGTTTGAGTCAAAGCAACAGTAACGAAGTTAGGACCAGTGAACAATAAGTTCGATCCAGAAGCATCAGAATACCAGTTCAAGGTTCCACCACCAGCAGCAGAAAGTGTAGCAGTCTCACCAGAACAAATATCATCTCCAGTCACAGTTGGATCAGCAGGATTCGGTGTAACAGTAACGGTAACAGTTGTTGGAGATCCCTCACAACCACCTGCTACTTCTGTTACTTGATAAGAAGTAGTAGCTGTCAAAGCAGCAGTAGTAAATGAAGCACCAGAGAACAATAGGTTTGTACCTGTTGCATCATACCAATTGAATGATCCATTTGTTCCACCACCAGAAGTAGCAGAAAGTGTAGCAGTAGCTCCTTCACAGATTGTAGCTCCAGCGGCGACAGGTCCAATAGGATCTGCTGTAACTGTAACACTAACTGCAACACGAGAACTGATACAACCTGTAACAGTATTTTCTTCTTCTATATAATATACATGTGTACCTACTCCAAGAGCAGCACCTGAAACAGAAAGAGAAGCAGTAGCAGGAGGCATAGCGTCAGTTTGGAGGGCAACCCCACCTGTTGCTACATCATACCAATTCAATTGTGTATTGGCATTTCCTGAACCAGAAGCATTAATTGTTCCAGTTGCTCCCTCACATATTGTGATATCTGTTGCATTTGGAACAGGAGGTAAGTCATAAACAACTACAGTAACAGGAACAAAGTCACTAGAACAACCTGTCGCAGGATTCACTTCCTGAACCCAGTATGTAGTAGTTTGTGTCAAAGCAGGAGTAGTAAATGAAGCATTTGTTGCCAAGATAGATCCCATTGGATCATCGTACCAATTCAAATCGCCACCAGAACCTGCAGCAGTCAAAGTAGCTGTTTGACCATCACAGATAGAATCTGTAGTAGTAGTAGGATTTGCAGGATTTGGATTGATTGTTACTTGGACTTCTTCTCGGGTTATACTTGCACAGCTTCCCAATACTTGCTCAACCCAGAAAGAATAGGTTCCAGGGCCATTGAACAATGTATCAGCTGGTGTAAAGTTTTGTCCTAAGAACAAGAGATCTCCTCCAGTAGCAGCATTATACCAGTAGTAGTCTCCACCTGGAGAACCTAAACCTGGCAAAGCAATGAAGGTCACAGACTCTCCATCACAAATTTGTTGGTCTACAGTTTGAGGTTGTGGGATCTGAGCACTAACTCCTACACGGATAGCCGTTCTCTCACTCTCACATCCAGTAGCCACATCAAATTCAGCAACAAAGAAGTTAGTAGTTGTGATAAGTCCCCCTGTTGTGTATGTAAATGTTACGTTTCCAGGAGACATTGCATTTGTTTGTAGCAATGTACCACCTGTAGCGGCATCATACCAACGAAGCTCGTTTCCGTTTGTTCCAGAACCAGTCGCAGTCAAAGTAGCCATGTCTCCTTGACAAACCTCCACATTTGGAATTGCCGTTGGAGGAGTAACTACAGGAGCTACGTTTACAGTAACAGGAACTCGGTCACTTACACAACCCGTCAAAGCGTTTTCAACTTCCACATAGAATACAGTTGTTTGGAACAAGGTAGCTGTTGTGTAACTAGCACCTGTTGCAAGCAAGCCATTTCCAGATGGAGAATCATACCAATTAATGACACCCGTACCAGCAGCTGTAAGTGTCGCAGTATTACCTGGACAAATATCTTCATCTGCAGCCACAGCATCACCAGGGTTTGGATTTACTGTGATATCTACTTGTGTTCTATTACTCTCACAATTACCAGCAACTTCAGATACCCAAACAGAAGTACTAGCATTCAATACACCTGTTGTATAAGAAGAGCCAATTGCGAGCAAGTTTCCGCCTACTGCAGCATCATACCAATAGAAGTTTCCATTAGAACCTCCAGTTGCAGCAGAAACAGTAGCAGTATTACCTGCACATACCGTTGCACCTGTACCAACAGGAGCATTGATAATCACATTAACCGTTACATCCGATTGGACAAGTCCAGACTCACAAGCACCGATTACCTCTCTTACCCAATATGATGTATTCGCTGTAAGGTTAGGTGTAATGTAAGGGTTTCCAATAAATAATAAGTTCGTTCCAGCAGGGTCATCATACCAGTAAAAATCGCCAGGGCCACCTGGAGATCCACCTGTAGTCGCATTAATTGTAGCAATATCTCCAGAACAAATACTAGGAGAAGTTACTGTAGGATCTGTAATAGGGACTACTGTGATTGTTACAGGTACGCCTGCACTTTCACAACCACCAATAAATTCAGTGAGGTAGTAGGTTGTTCCCACAGTCAATGCAGGGGTTGTGAAATCATTTCCGACATACAATAAGTTTTGTAGTCCAACATCTTGATACCAACGGAAATTTCCGTTAGCTCCCCCTGTAGTAGCTGTAATCGTCACGACATCACCAGGACATACAGACGGAGCAGCAGGGCCGAAAGAAGGGACATTCAATGCAACAACATTAACATTCGCAGCTGTTCTAGTTGGACTTTCACAATTTCCTACTACTTCTGTCACGAAGTAAGTAGCATTTGCTGTCAAAGCTGGAGTAATAAAAGGGTTACCAACATACACGAGGTTTCCTCCTGCAGCTTGGTCATACCAATACAAATCACCGCCATTCGTGGCAGTTCCCGTAAGGGTAGCGGGATCGCCAGGGCAGATCGTAGCGGGGGCTGGAGCTGGCGGAGCAGCCGGTCTTGGGTTAACAACAACAGGATTTGAGGCAGCAGAAAGCCCCACACAAGGGCAGTTTCCTGAACCGTCATCCTGAATGTTAACTTGTACCGTATAATTACCTGCTGCCGCAGCAGCGATGGTAATTGTATTTGTTCCTGTAGCACCAGGTGCTGAAGGACCCGCCCAGGTAAATGGCGTACCAGGAGCGAACTCACATCCAGAAGGAAGGTTCACCGTAGCCGTCAAATCCATGGGGTCGGCAGCACACAATGTATTACCACTACTCGCCGTCAGTGTCGGCGTACATTGAGAATAGGAAGTGCTATAACTCAATGAAACAAGCAGTAATACTGAGAACAGAGAAAGGCAATAGTTTACGTACTTCATACACCTTAACTTTATTCATACATTCAGTTTAGCCATATATACAAAAAGCCCGCACACAAGATTTATAATGCATGCCGACTAGTTTATTATTAATCAATTCTCTTACGGGATAATGCTTCAATCGCAACTATATTCGTACTATCCAATTTTTTTTAAATTTGCGCGCGATATAGAAAATTCACAGGTTGCTAAACCAATATTTACTGACATAACCATATTATAAATAGTGTAATCACTATCTACAAGACGAATGTAGTATTTTTATGCTAGATCACAAAAATTTGCAATGTATTTTCCAGTATTTTTATACTACAAGCCTCGCCAAGCTAAACACCTTTTTCTATACACTATTACATCCCACTTCTATACACCTGACTACCAAGAGAATACAAACGGTAAACAAGGATATGCCAATATTTTATCATAAAAATCCAATATAGTAAACCATTCTTGCAACGACATACATAGTAATACTGAAACTTTTACAAGAGGATGTAAACAAGCAAGGTTTAGCAAAAATATCATAAGAATTTCAATGAATCAAAGAGCAAAAGAAAGAGATAATCCATATATAGAAAAAAGGCCGTCTATTCGATTTCACTTCAAATAAACGGCCTTTCACAAATTTAATCTACAACAACCATGCGTTTACTATCTACACTTTTCCCATCTACAAACAACGTGTAAATGTATACGCCTGCAGCAAGTGAAGTGCTATCAAAATCAATTTTACCATGACCTCTATCTTCCAAATTCACAACTTGTAGAAGAGTTCCATCAAGTGTAAAGATTCGAATTTCAGCTGAGCCAATATGCTCAGGAAGATAATAAGGTAAACTAGTGGAAAATTCATAAGGATTAGGCACATTTTGGAACAAAGCAGGGCCATTTAATGATCCAGGATTATGGGTATCTGTATCGATAACATTACCTGTAGCAGAACTACCTTGTAATGCCCCACAACCTTCTTGGCACAAACGGTCAATCAATGAACGTAACTCTGTCAATTCTGCCCGAATGTTTCCATTCTCCTCAAGAATTGCGGCATTTTGTGCTATCAAATTCTCAATCGCCTCATCCTTTTCGTCTAGCTCCTCTGCAAGGTTTTCAAACGCGCCGCCGTTTCCTTCTTCTAATTTCACCAAACGACTATGAACGTCTTTTACCCCTTCTGTCAATACAGGAATCAAAGAAACATAGTTAACGGACATATATCCTTGGTCATCTTGGTATACCAGATTTGGGAAAACAGATTGCATATCTTGCGCGATAAACCCAAACTGTTGACGGTTATCAAAGTCCCACCCTTTCACATTTTGTTGAAAGCGGTACTCTACCCCATCTAATTGCATGAGTCGATCCATACTATGTTCGATATCTTGAATGTTGGTCTTAAAGCGACGATCTGATGCTTGCACCACATTGATTCCTCGGATATTGCCATTAACATCCAATTTATAACTTGTACTTGTACGGGCAATACCCACATTACCTGTCGTATTCGAACCTGAACTAGATCCTACGAATAAGGTAGGGATATTACTATTAAATCCGACCATCAACGAATTAGAGATGTTATTCTCTAAACGATTCGAGTTGTTATATCCTTTTCCAATTACAGTTGAATTTTGCGAAGTCGCAGAAACATGTGTACCCATCGACATAGCCGAAGGAGCACTTGCTGTTGTGTAATGTCCAACTGCAGTGGCTGCAAGGCCGCTTGCTTGTGTTTCTCGCCCTAATGCAATTGCATAATCCGCTTCTGCTTCTGTCAAGAATCCCATGGCTACAGAACCCAATCCTGTTGCTTCTGTTTGGAAACCAGCTGCTGTAGAATAAGCACCTGTTGCTATAGTTGAGAAACCTGTGGCTGACGCAGCATGTCCACTAGCAACTGTTTGGAATCCAAGTGCAGTTGCATACAATCCATTTGCAGTTGTGGAATATCCCATTGCTACTGCGCCTTCCGCATTAGCAATTGTTTGGTATCCAATAGAAGTAGTGTATAGTCCATTGGCTTGTGTCTCATATCCAATAGCTGTCGCTCCTTCTCCATTCGCCAATGTACTAAAGCCCATTGCAACATCATAACTCTGACTTGCGATTGAGTTTTGGCCAAATGCAGTTGAGCTTGTTCCCAATGCCTGACTTTGATATCCCATAGCAGTTGAGTTCACTCCGCTCGCAACGGTCCCTTGCCCCATACTTGTAGAAGCCAAACCTGTTGCTTGGGTATTAAGCCCTATAGCTGTAGAGTACTCGGCACTTGCAACAGTTCCTTGCCCCATACTTGTAGAAGCAAAAGCAGTAGAAGTAGTCTGATGCCCCATAGCAGTAGAATAGGTACCTTGTGCCAAGGTATGACTACCAAACGCAGTTGCAACATCTCCAGTGGCTGAAGTTGCCTCACCAAAAGTAGTTGAGCCATTACCTGAAGAAATTGTACTATCTCCAAAAGCAACAGAATAAGTACCACTCGCAAGGGTTTTATTTCCCATAGCAATTGAGGTCAAACCACTGGCTTCACTACTAAATCCGCCCGCTGTAGCATTATTGCCACTAGCAGTTGTCTGATTTCCCATAGAAGTAGCAACCGTACCACTAGCTAAAGATTCTTGCCCCATAGCGGTAGAGAAATCTGCATCTGCTATCGTATTCGAACCGAATGCAGTCGAAACAAACCCATTGGCATCTGTTTCCATTCCTCCAGCAACAGAATTATCTCCCAAAGCATGTGTATGATTCCCCATTGCGGTAGCTGCCAAACCACTCGCTCCCGAACGATTTGTAGCGGCAGGCCCTGTAGTTGAGCCCATACCTGAAGCATTTGAATTTGCTCCATTTGTTAAAGTCTCAAGTCCGCTTGTAATAGAGTTGATACCATTGGCAATTGAGTTAATTCCATTGGCTAATGCGTTGGTTCCTGCAGACAATACATCATTTCCAGATACTGTAGAATTCGTACCTGTAGCAAGCGAATAGTTTCCTTCGGCATTCGCATTTTCCCCAACCGCTGTTGCATAGTTTCCACGAGCCGTTGCATTCTGGCCAATCGCTACAGCATAGTTTCCTTTAGCATCAGCATTATTCCCTGATGCAAGAGAGAAGTTCCCTTCGGCTGTAGCATTGTCGCCAATTGCAGTAACATAATTTCCACGAGAACTGGCATTAAAACCCGTTGCCAAAGTCCATGTACCTACCGAACGGGCATTGTCTCCAATGGCGACTGAATTTTCCCCGCTAGCCAAAGCATTGATACCAGAAGCAAAAGTAAGCCGTCCAGAAGAAAGGGAATTGAAGTCATTGGCCACGGTTTGCTCTCCACTTGCTGTTGCATTGCTTCCATTAGCAATACTAAACTTACCATCAGCCGTCGCATTAAACCCATTGGCAATTACAGCTTCTCCATCAGCTGTAGCATTTTCACCGTTCGCAAGTGCGTGGTCTCCAATCGCCTTCGCTCGCTCTCCTCTTGCAATAGAATACTCCCCTTCTGCCATCGCATATGTACCATAAGCCAATGAATGCAATCCATGCGCACTGGCATTATCTCCATAAGCAATTGTTCCATTTCCTGTTGCGGTTGCATTTTCTCCATTTGCAACTGTCAATTTACCAATAGCTGTTGCACTATATCCATTCGCAACCGCATACTCCCCATCAGCTGTGGAGTTTGTTCCATTCGCAAAAGAGTATGCACCTGTAGCAGAAGCACCATGCCCATTTGCCACACAACTCAGTCCTTCAGCAAGAGAGTTGTTTCCATTGGCCAAAGAATAGTTTCCTCCTGCAACAGAGTTATCACCATTTGCAATACTCAATTCACCTGTAGCGGTAGAACGAAATCCATTGGCAATAGTCAAACGTCCTTCTGCGCGCGACTCGTCTCCATTGGCAATTGCTTGCACTCCATCTGCTGAAGAGTTATCTCCATTCGCAACTGTCATATGTCCAAAAGCTTCTGAGTTGTCTCCATTGGCAATAGTCAATACACCCGATGCAATCGAGTTATCTCCATTGGCCAATGTTTGGATACCGCTTGCTTCAGAGTTATCTCCGTTGGCAATCGTTTGGAATCCTTCTGCCAACGAATTATCTCCATTCGCAATCGATTGAATCCCCAAAGCAGACGATCCATCTCCATTCGCAATGGTCAATACACCAATAGATTCTGAGTTATCTCCATTAGCAATGGTTTGAAATCCTTCCGCAATGGAATTGTTACCATTTGATATAGAACTATGTCCTTTTGCCGCTGAATTATCTCCAATGGCAAGACAAAGAGTTCCATCTGCTAAAGAATTGTCTCCACTTGCAATTGACTGAAATCCTTTTGCTGCCGAATTATCTCCATTTGCAATGGTCAAGTTCCCATCTGTAGCCGAACCATCTCCAAACGCAGCAGTTAAATTCCCTTTAGCAACAGAATTATCTCCTGCCGCGACAACAAAAGAACCACTCGCTTCCGAATCATTTCCAGATGCCACACTGAAGTTACCATCTGCCGTTGCATTATTCCCTGTAGCTTGCGTAAAACTACCATCAGCAGAAGCACCTTCTCCATAAGCAGCCGTATACGTACCTCCTGCCGAAGCATTCTTACCCCAAGCTGCCGTAAATTCACCTGTAGCTGTAGCACTTTCTCCATATGCAGTTACGAAACTCCCTTCTGCAGAAGCACTCTTGCCCATAGCAAAACAAAATGTACCTGTCGCAGAAGCCGACTCTCCAATTGCACAACAAAAGTCTCCATCAGCAGAAGCTTTCTCACCAATGGCTTTACAAAAGTTTCCTTGAGCAGATGCACGGTCTCCAATAGCCATACATGCAAAACCCGTTACAGAAGAAAACGACCCGATTGCCAAACCAAGTTCTCCTGATGCACCCGAAAAATCTCCAATGGCAACGGTTGCATTCCCTCCTGTCGTTGTTGCACGTCCAATAGCAACAGTAGCGTTACCAGCAGCCCAACATGAAGAGCCTATGCCAATTGCTAGGTTTCCTAAGGCGGTTGCATTATCACCAATCGCTGCGGTCAAGTTTCCATTCGACCAAGTGCTTAAGCCTAAGGACGCACTTAGGTTCCCTTCAGCCTTTGAACTAATACCTGCCGATAGTGTTAAGTTTCCTTCAGCAGCAGCAAACAGCCCAACAGCAGCACTAAGATTTCCTTTTGCTTCTGAACCTAATCCAATCGAAGCAGTAAGATTACCATTTGATTCACTCGACACTCCCAAAGAAACACAAAGGTTTCCATCTGAAGTGGCACTAATTCCCAGAGCAGCCGTAAGGGATCCTTGCCCTGTCGTACCTATCCCAATGGCCGCATTCAATGTTCCCTGCCCTTCATTACCAATTCGATTGGTCATAAACGCAATCTTATTAATTACAGGGGCAACGGTATTTTCTAACAGAAATATGTTTGTTCCTAAGGTATTAATTGTGGGAGCCACGGCGGCATTCCCAACCCAAACATCGGGAATATCAAAGATGCCTTGGGCCTTTGTTGAATGGGGTATTGTGGATAACAGTAAAGCTAGAGTAACAGTAAATAATGAGGCGTATAGTTTCATGTACTAATTAATTATACGTTTATACTAATGAGTATAGATATATACCAATATTAGCACTAAAGTTACCTCCAGAAAGCACATTTTTTCTATTATTCTAATTCCGTATCAATTTGGTAAGTTTGAATAGATAGGTTTTAATTTTTTTTCAAATTTCCTTGTAAACTTTAGATAAGAAATAAACAGAATCAGAAAACAAAATAAAAGAGCTTCCAATTATCAAACTATTCATCGTCAAACAATTAAGCTTTTTTTCTAGTATATTTTCTTTGTAAGAAACTGAACACAAGTTCCTATTTAACATGTTTTATTCAATAAATACTTATGTATAAAAAAATTTCAACTATATAGCAATTTATTCCCCATGAACAGTAATACAAGCCCTATCTTCTTTTTATATGGTACAACGATATAGTAAGCAATAATTATATGATTCAAGTTTACTTCCTCTTATCCCAATAAACTCTGAGGTGTGAACTATAAATTGTGTCTTTCTCTCAATCCTTCCCTAAATGCTCTCGATAAGCGAATAAACGTATATAATTAAAAACTCCCTTAGAAGACAAGTTATCAAGTGAAAGGAGCAAATAAGCTTAGCACGACTCATATAGTATTCATTGGATATTTATAAATTAGTACAGTGTACCGATTTCCCCAGGGTACCTGTGCAGCCTGTACATATAGTCTGGCGTTTGTCCAGGGTACCTGTACGGGCTGCACATATAGTCTGGCGTTTGTCCAGGGTACCTGTACGGGCTGCACATATAGTCTGGCGTTTGTCCAGACTACCTGTACAGGCTGCACATACAGTCTGGCGTTTGTCCAGACTACCTGTACGGGCTGCACATACAGTCTGGCGTTTGTCCAGACTACCTGTACGGGCTGCACATACAGTCTGGCGTTTGTCCGAAGTACCTGTGCAGGTTGCACATACAGTCTGGCGTTTGTCCGAAGTACCTGTACAGGCTGCACATACAGTCTGGAAGAATCAGGAGTCTGTTCCCTCAACCTTTTTCAGGCATTCAGCATACGAAAATTAGTGGGGGCAACCTTAATCCGTCCAGAAATTCTGCTTTTTTGAGTAAAGGTATTCTTCTTTCTTGCATCGTTAAAAAGAAAGTAAGGCTATCAAGTCTGAGGCTCAAGAATTGATTTGTGATACAAGCCTTAACTTTAATTCGCCCCAAAAACAAAAAGAGATTGGCAAGAAACCAACCCTAGCTCATTCTTTGCAAAGGATTGGTGTTGTGTCACACTCCTGCAACCTTTTCAATTTCCCAACGCCCTATCTCAATGTATTTTAATTTACAATTTACTTGAACTACCATAGCCATCATCACAAATAAAGCTCTATCAAAACGTTCAGGTTATTAGACATAGCTGAATATACTATTCACTAATAACTAAATTCCTCCTACTCTAGAGAGCATATACTTATACCCCTATTACAAATATTTGTTATCCCCCTATAAGATAGGTAAAGAATTATTGTAAGAACGTAAGAGAGGTCTCAATAAAAGACTAATTGCTAAAAACTTACCTAAACAGAGGTGGATGAAAAAGTGTAAGAATTTTTCATTATACATCATAAAGACGTTTCGCTCTCTCCTTACCATCAATAAAAGAAATCTAAGATATATTCCTATCTAACATGCTTCTAGTGTAGAATATCATAGTAGGGAATTTTGGCAAATTGTATCATAATTAGCCTTCAACAAGGTCAAATAACAATGCAAAACCAACCTATTTTAGGATAAAAAAGAAATAAATAAGAAAAATGCTCTATAATCAAATAGGTAATATAAAAAAAAGCCAGCCCGATCTTCCCAAATCGGACTGGCAACCAGCTATTTATATATAATAAAATCTATATAGTTCGATGTAGATTAGTCTACAACGATCATTCTCTTAGTATCAACTTTTACACCATTAGCGAATAGCGTATACAAGTATACACCTGCTGCTAATTGATTGCTATCGAAAGATACTTTACTGTGACCTCTCTCAGTCAAAGTGTACTCATACAATTCTACGCCACGTAGATTGTGTACATAAATCTTTGCAGTTTGTACATCTTGTGGCAAGTAGTATGGAAGGCTTGTAATTTGAGTATATGGATTTGGAGTGTTTTGGTACAATGCAGGACCATCAGGCTGTACACTAGAAGGCTCAGAGTTTCCAGTTTGGTTGATAGAACCAGCGTTAGTTCCAAGAGTTCCATTTTGAAGAACTGCACATCCATTTTCACATAGACTTTGGATCAAAGTACGTAGCTCGTTGATTTCGCCACGGATGTTTGCATTTTCAGCTTGCAATTCAGAGATAGCATCATCCTTGTCATTCAACTCTTCTTGAAGCTCTGCAACTAGATCTTCAGTGTTGTCCATATCTTCCTTAATCTTAGTTACGTTAGTGTGTACTTCCTTGATACCTTCAGTCAATACAGGAATCAAAGACACGTAGTTTACAGCGAGGTAACCTTGATCATCTTGGTGAACCAAGTTAGGGAATACAGTTTGTAGATCTTGAGCGACGAATCCGAATTGCTCACGAGATTCGAAATCCCATCCACTCTTAGCTGCTTGAGAGAATCGGTAGCTTACTCCGTCCAATAGCATCAACTGATCCATTGCGTGATCTAGGTTGTTGATGTTTGTCTTGAAACGACGGTCAGAAGCTTGGATCAAGTTTGTACAACGAATGTTTCCATTAACATCCAACTTATAACTAGGAGCAGTTCTCGCGATACCTACATTACCTGTAGCGTTTACACCAGCACTAGCACCTACGAATAGAGTAGGAACATTACTATTGAATCCAACCATCAAAGAGTTAGCGATGTTGTTTTCCAAACGGTTTGTGTTATCGAAACCTTTACCGATTACAGTAGAGTTTTGAGCAGTTGCAGAAGCGTATGTACCAATTGCCATAGAAGAAGGAGCACTTGCAGTTGTGTGGCTACCTACTGCAGTTGCAGCAATGTTGCTAGCTTGTGTCTCACGTCCTAGTGCAACAGAGTAATCAGCTTCAGCTTCAGTCAAGTATCCCATTGCCAAAGAACCCAAACCAGTAGCTTGAGTTTGGTATCCAGCAGCAGTAGAGTATGTACCACTAGCTACAGTAGCGTATCCAGAAGCAGTAGAAGCTTGTCCGCTAGCTACAGTTTGGTAACCAGTAGCAAGTGCGTACAATGCGTTTGCAGAAGTTGTATATCCCATTGCAACAGCACCTTCAGCGTTAGCAATGTTTTGATATCCCATAGCAGTCGTGTAACGACCAGTAGCTTGAGTTTCGTATCCCATTGCAACAGCACCTTCGCCGTTAGCAGTAGTACTGTATCCCATAGCTACATCATAATTTTGACTAGCAATTGCGTTTTGTCCAAATGCAGTAGCAGCAGTTCCTAGAGCTTGGCTACCCAATCCCATTGCAGTAGAGCTTACTCCACTAGCAGTAGTATTTTGACCAAGAGCAGTTGCAGACAATGCAGTTGCGTTTGTATTAAATCCAAGAGCAGTCGCGTACTCAGCGCTAGCTACAGTATTTTGTCCAAGAGAAGTAGAAGCATATCCAGTAGCAGTCGTTTGGTTACCGAATGCAGTAGAGTAGTCACCTTGTGCCAAAGTGTTTGCTCCAAATGCAGTAGCTACGTCTCCAGTTGCAGAAGAATTCTGACCGAAAGTAGAAGAAGTTTCTCCAGAAGAGATTGTGCTATCACCGAAAGCTACAGCGAAATCACCACTAGCTACAGCGTTGTTACCTAAAGCAACAGAAGTCAATCCGCTTGCTTCACTATTGTTACCACCTGCAGTTGCATTCTCTCCACTTGCAGTTGTAGCGTTACCCATAGAAGTAGAAACATCACCACTAGCGAGTGTTTGCTGTCCCATAGAAGTAGCGTAGTCAGCATCTGCAGTTGTGTTAGAACCGAATGCAGTAGAAACGAATCCGTTTGCAGTAGTTTCCAATCCACCAGAAGTAGAGTTGTCACCAACAGCAGTTGTGTGGTTACCCATTGCAGTTGCAGCAAGCCCGCTAGCACTTGCACGGTTTCCTCCACCTACCAAAGGAAGACCAGTAGTAGATCCCATACCAGAAGCGTTAGAGTTCTCTCCATTAGTAACAGTCTCAGAACCGTTAGTGATAGAGTTCAATCCGTTAGCTACCGCGTCAGCACCATTCGCCAAAGCGTTTTGTCCAGCAGACAATACGTCAGCTCCAGATACTGTAGAGTTAGGACCAGTAGAGATTGTGTAATCACCTTCTGCATTTGCATTGTCTCCCATTGCAGCAGAGTAGTTACCGCGAGCAGTAGCATTGTTTCCAGCAGCTACAGCGTAGTTACCTTCAGCAGTTGCGTTATTTCCAGTAGCGAATGCGTAGTTACCAAGAGCAGTTGCATTTTCACCAATTGCTACAGCATAGTCTCCAATAGCAGTTGCGTTATTTCCAGTAGCCAATGTCCATGTACCTTCAGCATGAGCGTTTTCACCAATTGCTACAGCGTTTTCACCGCTAGAGAAAGAGTTCTCACCAGTAGCCAAAGTCAATTTACCATTCGCAGTAGCGTTAAGTCCATTAGCGATAGACATTTCACCATCAGCAGTAGAAGACTCACCATTCGCCAAAGTATACTTACCTTGTGCAGTCGCCATACGTCCATTAGCAATTACTCCTTCTCCATCAGCAGTAGAAGACTCGCCATTTGCCAAAGAGTACTTACCCAATGCAGTAGCCATGTCTCCTCTAGCGATTGTAAGTTCACCATCAGCAGTAGCGTTAGTTCCATAAGCCAAAGAGTACTTACCACCTGTAGTTGCACCATCACCGAAAGCAATTGTTCCTTCACCAGCAGCAGTAGCATTTGTACCATTTGCCAATGTCAAGTATCCATCAGAAGAAGCACCTTCTCCATTTGCAACTGTCAATTCACCAGCAGAAGAAGAGTTGTCTCCATTTGCGAATGTCAATTTACCGCGAGCAGTAGCACCAACACCGTTAGCTACAACCATCTCACCATCTGCAGTAGAGTTGTCACCATTTGCCAAAGAGTACTTACCACCAGAAGTAGCACCAATACCATTTGCAATTGTAAACTCACCAGTTGCAGTAGAGTTGTCACCATTCGCTAATGTCAAATATCCATCAGTAGTTGCACCGTTACCGTAAGCAACTGTCAATTCACCGTTTGCAGAAGCATTGTCACCTTGTGCCAATGTCAAATATCCTGTAGTAGAAGCACCATCACCATTCGCAACTGTCAATTCTCCATCAGAAGAAGAATTGTCTCCATTCGCCAATGTCAATTTACCAGCAGCAGAAGCACCGTCACCATTTGCAACAGTCAACTCTCCAGAAGAAGAAGCATTGTCACCATTTGCCAATGTCAAGTATCCATCAGAAGAAGCACCTTCTCCATTTGCAACTGTCAATTCACCAGCAGAAGAAGAGTTGTCTCCATTCGCCAATGTCAATTTACCAGAAGCAGAAGCACCGTCACCATTCGCAACTGTCAATTCTCCTTCAGCACTTGCATTTGTACCATAAGCCAAAGTCAAGTATCCAGCAGCAGAAGCACCTTCACCATAAGCTACAGTCAATTCTCCAGTCGCGCTAGAGTTATCACCATAAGCCAATACCAACTTACCGTCAGTAGTTGCTCCATTACCCCAAGCTACGTTCAATTCTCCAGTTGCACTAGAGTTGTCTCCTTGAGCCAATAGGAACTTACCAGAAGCAGCAGCATTCTCTCCGTATGCTACAGAGAACTCACCATCTGCGCTTGCTCCATTTCCAACAGCTACTGTAAAACGACCGTGAGCAGAAGCATCATCACCATAAGCTACAGTAAAGTTACCTGTAGTAGCAGCGTTGTTACCCCAAGCAGCAGTAAATTCACCTTCTGCAGAAGCACCATCACCATAAGCTACAGCAAAACGACCATCAGCTTTAGCAGCGTCACCGTGTGCTACAGTAAAGAAACCAGTAGAAGAAGAGTTGTCTCCATTTGCATAACAGAATCGTCCGTTTGCTGTAGAGTTATCTCCATTTGCGAAAGTAATGAAACCTTCAGAAGTAGAATTGTCTCCATTTGCAATACAACCACGTCCTTGAGCAGAAGCTCCTTCACCATTTGCAAATGCGATGAAACCTTGAGCAGAAGAAGAAGCACCGATAGCAACACAAGCGTTACCAATCGCCTCAGCCTGCTCACCAACAGCCAAAGTCGCGTTACCTTCAGCGTTTGCTCCACTACCAATAGCTATAGAAAGCGTACCTTCAGCAGTCGCATCTACACCAATAGCAGCAGTCAAGTTACCTGTTGCATTTGTGTTGAGCCCTAACGATGCAGAAAGCATACCTTCTGCAGTTGCAGTGATACCCAAAGCAGCAGTCAAGTTACCGTTTGCTGTTGCATTAGCACCAATTGCGGCAGAAAGATTACCTGCAGCACTCGTGCTAAGACCTAAGGCAGCAGTTAAGTTACCTGTTGCATCTCCACTTACACCAAGTGAAGCAACAAGGTTACCATCAGATGTTGCACTAACTCCCAAGGCAGCTGTCAAACTTCCTTGAGCAGTAGTACCAACCCCTACAGCACCGTTAAGCGTTCCCTGACCCTCGTTACCAATACGGTTGGTCATGAACGCAACTTTGTTAATTACAGGTGCGAGGGTATTCTCCATTAAAAGAATGTTCGTACCAAGTGTGTTGATAGTAGGCGCAACAGCTGCTGGACCTACCCAAACGTCGGGGATGTCGAAAATGCCCTGAGCAGATGCCGATGGCATTCTACACAAAAGCGCAACCAATACTAAAGCAGGGATGCGAAGTAAATTAGAAATCCTCATGTTGTAATTTATTTATTCCCAGTATTTATTTACTATTTAAATTTATCCAAATTCACGAATAGATATTGAGTGTCTCTCAAAAATGGGGGTTATAAGTTTGTTTCAAACTATGATTATATAATAACCATCAAATTCATTATTCACTAGGCCTTATAAAGTTGCCAAATTAATACAGATTCTCTAGAAAACCATACATATATTCAAAATATTTCGCTTTGCTTTTTATAAAAAATCACGTTTTTCTTACAAATACGCTTTATATCCTTAATTGTTATTAGAAGAAAATAAACTTATTGAATCTTACACTCTATAAGAGACGTATATCAAACGCTTTTCGTCACATCATTTTATAATACATCTGGTATATTTTTATAAAACAAACAAGGCATTTCCCTCCTGTAAAAAGGAAACGCCCAACATTTCATTTAAAGGCCTTTTTTCAAAAAATCTCATAAAATCAATAAAAATATATCATGCCTACCCTTTATGTACCCAATTCTCAGAAAGGAAAACAAAAAAATTACCTGATTCCCAAATATTCCTATAATGCCCAACCTTAGAGGTAACTTCTCCCCTATTCACGGAATAAAAGAACAACATATAAGGTTTTTCATACACATGTTCTCTCATCGAGGGTAAAACACAAGCATGATTATACGAAAACAAGATAATTCTAGTATTACATATAGAAATGCGCGCATTTTCATGAAATTCTACATTGTCAAGAACTCAAAACCCTACACGGAGAGCTATCTATAATCCCTCTTATATCTCGAAATCTCCTCCAGAGGATATTTTTCTTAATATAGATGTATCCAAATAGATTCCTTTCTATCTAAAAATTAAGTCAATAATAAATTTTAACTTATCTTGCTCAACTTGACTGATTATCTATAAATTTGTATACCTAGAAAAAATAAAATAAGTGGCACTCAGTAGTTATGTACGAAACATATAAATGGAATCGCCCCCTTCTTCAAGTTTGTTTGTTCTTTCTCTTTTTATTCACAATAAAACCTACTTTTGCGCAAATACAAGTGCAGAACGCTATGGATAGCTCGAAAATGTTCCAACGCATTTTCTTAAATCCAGAGCTATCTGTAGAACAGCGCTTAGAGGCAGGAGAACAAATTCCTTTCCTCAATGTACCTGAATATGCAGATAGCATGCAACGAATGATCTTTGATAAAAGAGTCCCTGATGATATCCGTTTGCATGTCTGGAAACTATTCCGAATGCATGGATATATTGTCGGACTTAGTGACGTAGTAGATCGACAAATCCGAGATGAAGCTGAATCTGATAAGTACAGAGGTGACTTAGCTCTTCTTTTCGCCGAAGAATTCGAACACATGACTCGATTCGAAATCCTTCGAGACAAAGAAGCAGATAGATTCAGAAACACTTTGACAGAAATGGAACAAACAGGCCCTCCCTACTTAAGGAAAAAGGCCGCAGAATCTCAAAAACGAATTGACCAAGATATCAAGTTCTATGATTTTGAGAACCTATTCCACCCAATGATTACAGAAGGAGGGCTTATCAAAGCACGAGCCCGAATCCATGATGAAAAGGAAGATCCCGCTTTAAGAGCTCGCTACCTAAACTTCATGTCAGAACGGATTTGGCAATTCAGTCGTACGTCATTAGTTGATGAATTAGATGTCGAACTGGAAAGAGACGCCCGATTCGGATTTAGCAAACAAGAATTTAGAGATGTCTACGAGTTAGGGAAATGGGCTGCACAACATCCTGATAAGGATATGCAAACCAAAGGAACAACCCTTATAGACTCAGTCAATAGCGTTCGATATCTATTGTTCTATCGATCAATCTATCCGATCTTTCATAAAGAAACAAGTCTGCCCAATGCGCTCAAGCTCATGCAAGACACCAGCGAAGAACCTGAATTAAGAGAGAAAGCAATTGACTTCTTCTCTGGAATCATTGATATATACTCTAAACAAGACCGCATCCCTATACCCGAATTGGAGAATATTGAGTCTATCATGACCAAACTCCAAAATGACCCCAATCCAGGTATTGCAGCAGCGGCTAAGAAAACAGCAGATGAGGCACACGCAGCCAAAATAGAACGAATTAAACACTCTATATTCCCTATTCCTCGCGAAGAAAATAGCCTTGAAAATTATATCGCTGTCATGAAAGATCCTTCGGAATCTCCAGATACCCGAGCTACCCTCCTTTCATTCCTCGGCGATCAAGCCTTCCGTTTCCAACATAACAATCTCATGACACCAACAGAGATTGAAGACCTCAAAAAAACAGCCCTAGATTTTGCACAATCTGGCGAGAAAATGTATATGGATAGTGCAATGGCTGCAATGGAAGGGATTCAAGAGGCACGCTATGACATTCTACGAAAAGAGATGTATCCAAATCCTACTCGTGAAGAAGTAGATCGCCTCATATCTGTCCTACAAGACAATACGGAAGATCCTGCATTCAGAGCTCGCGTAATGGGACACTTATCTAAGATTACCCTCCAAGCAACTCGAATGAAGTACTTCACAGAGGATGACTTAAGACAATTCGAAGTTGCTGCCAATCAAGGACTAGTACCAGGTGCGCCAGCAGCTATTGCAGGAGCGTCTAAGTCAGGAAAAAAGGAATTCCAAGATGCAAGGTTTTGGCTATTCCGCGAATCAACCTTCCCAAGTCCTTCTAAAGAAGATTTCCAAAACGCAATTGATAAAATTACGAATCCTGATGAAGCACCTGAGTTTCGTGCACGATGCCTAGACCACCTAGGAGAATTTGCATTCCAACTCATGCGCTCCGAACAACTAGATACAGCCCAACTTCGACAGCTTGGAAATGTAGCATCAAAATATCAAAATGATCCAGATCCAGATGTTGCAGGAGCAGCAAAGAAAGCATATGACGGCGCACAAAAAGGACGATACGAATGGTATAAAGGCATTATCTATCCATACCCTAAGGAAGGCCAACTAGAGGAATCTCTCCGACTTGTACAAGACGAAAAGGAAGATCCCAAATTACGAGCAGACCTGATTGGATACATGGGATTATGGACAACACAATTGGCACGTAACAACCAAATTGATATGAACCGTATCAATGAGTTCCAAGACGTATCCAACAACCTTATGAAATCTCCTGATCCCACAATCGCAGATAGCGCAACCGCTATGAAAGATCGGGTTCGTAAGGAAAAAATTCGCCAATTCGAATTTGAAGTGTATCCACAACCTCAAGACGACAAGAGTATTGAGGAAGCCTTGGCATTATTCCAAGATGACAAAGAAGAATCAGACTTCAAATCCCATTGTATGGACTACTTCGGAGACGGGCTAGAGCACCTTACAAGAACATTCGCCATCTCAGAAGACCAAATAAAGGAACTAGATAAAATTGCAGCAGGAGCTCAAAAAGATCCTGCATTAGCAGAGAGTGCAAAAAAACTACAGGACAAAGTCAAGGACGCAAAATTCTTAGTGTTCGAACGAGGCATATTCCCTGCTCCTGTAGACAGCACCAGTGTATCCACAGCCATTTCACGCATCCAAGACGATAACGAGGATACAGAATTACGATCCCGATACATGGATTTATTCTCTCGTGAAACCTTCAAGCTTGCACGTTCAGGAGAATTATCTGACGAACAACTACGCAACATGAACGATTTCGCAAGAAAGACGAAAAGCTCCGACAATCCTGCTCTTGCAAAATCTGCTGCCGTTGCCCTAGACTCCGTAGAAAACGCCCGAATTGATCGTTTCAAAAAGAGAACCTATCCAACCATTCAAGATAAGAATGACTTCTACAAAGGCTTAGACAATATCACAGATGAGTCAGAAAGCCCAAGAGTAAGAGCAGAAGAACTCGCTTTGCTAAACAATCAATTAGCCAACTTCATTCATACAGACCGAATCACAGAAGATGATTTGAACAAGGCTTTAGCGGTCAATGAGCAAATGGCAAAGAGTAGCGATCCTATGATTGCTGCTGCTGCAAAAGCCACAGAGCCAGCAGTGAAAGAAGCACGGTTCATGAACTTCCGAAAGTCAATATACCCAGAACCTCGTAGTGCAAACAGCATTCAAGAAGGAATTGACTTTATCAAAGACGAAACACAAGATTCAGAGCTCCGAGCAAAATACCTCGACCTCCTAGGACGCAAAACAGACGTAATGTTCCGCTCTGGAAAATACTCTGAGCAAGACCGAGACGCAATTGATAATATGGTTAATTGGGCGGCTTATGAATCCCAAGACCCAACATTATCTAAGCTAGCCAAAGAGTTGCGCCCATCCATGAACCAAGACCGATTCCTCGCTTTCCGTCGTTCAGTATTCCCAAAACCTGTAGATGAAAAAGCAATCCCTAATGCAATCAAAACCATTAAGGACGAAAATGTAGATGAAAAATTCCGTGCCGATGCCCTCGTGTTCCTCGCAGAGAAAATGAGCACCATGGAGAAAAACGGAATGAAACCATCTGAAAAAGAACAAATCATCAGCACAGTAAAATGGGCAAAGCAATCCTCTAGCCCCACAATGCAACAAGCAGGAGTAGCAGGAATTGAACATGTATTAAGCAGCAAAATCGCTTCTGTAAAACGCAATATATATCCATCTCTCCAACCAGATGGCTTACAGAAAACCCTAGATTTCATCAAAAACGATAAAGAAGAACCTGCTGCTAGAGGAGAGGTATTGAAGTTCCTAGCATCTAGAACCAATCAGTTGATTAGAACGTCTAGCATCAACGCCAACGAGCTCTCAGATATATACAAAACAACTGAATGGGCAATCAAATCCAATGATAAAACGCTCTCTTCCAAAGGCGAGGAAGCAATGGCATACGTCATAAAAGCCAGAGTCGAACCATTCAAACAATCTATATTCCCTCGTCCAAAGTCTCCAGAAGCAGTTGATGAGGCAATCGCCCTCATTCGAAACAAAGACGAGAATGTTCACTACCGTGCTGAATGCCTCGCATTCCTCGCAGAAAAAGTAGACATGTTAACAAGATCCCAAGTGATCACTTCCGAACAAACCAGAAGCATCATCAAAACCCTCGAATGGGCAAAGAACTCAGACGAACCTGTATTGGCAAAACGGGCTAGAGAAAATATGGGTCCCGTATACAACCTCCAATTCAATGAGTTCAAAAAGTCCGTATACCCTCGTCCTATTAAAGATGGACTAACAGACGCTATCATCCTTATCAAAAACAAAAACATTGACTTCGAATATAGAGCGCAATGCGCAGAATATCTTGGCGAAAAACTACCCATGCTTAGCAGAGCAAAAACCATTACCCAAGAAGAATATGACGAAGTAGTGGCTTTGTTCAAGTGGTGTATAGAATCGAAACAAACAGAAAATACGATTCTCCGCGCAAAGGGTGCTGAGGTACTCACTAAACTAGGCATCGCTGAAAATTAAATAATAAGACCATTTTAGAAAATATCCTTTTACATCAAGTACACATACTTGATGTAGAAGGATATACCCTTATATAGCTTCTCTGCTTTTTAAAATAAAAACACATAACCCAAATTTCCCTATGAAGTATCACGTACCCCGTTCCATTGTATTACTTTGCTTGCTTTATTTTATATCATCTAACCTATATGCAACAACTGGTGTAACCTGCGATTCGGCTTACGCCATATCAAACCTCCCCTTCTCTCTCCTAAACCAAACTACTGCAGGAGCAGGAGATGATTATGACAGTAGCCAGCTTAGTTGCGCAACACGAGCACTTGATGGAGAAGAATTTGTATTCACATACACCCCCTTTCTATCTCAATTCGTAGACATTAGCCTAACAGGAACACTCCCTATCACAGGTATCTTTGTCCTTGATGGATGCCCCGATGATTCAACAACCAATTGTATTGCCGCTGTAGAAGAAATCAACGGTAACCCAAACCTTACAAGTGTACTCCTAACAGGAGGAACACAATACTATATCATAGTAGGAAGCCAATTCCAAAGCACTCCCTTCAGCATCAATATCCAAACAGGGGCTGCACCCGTAGGAATTGACTGCGACTTCCCTGACCCTATCGCTTCCCTACCCTATGCTGGAACAGGATTCAATACCGCTGGCTCAGGAAGCGATTATAGCAGTGCCGATGCATGTAATTCCAGATTCCTAGATGGAGAAGATTATGTCTTTGAATACACCCCTTCAAGCGACCAAACGGATAGCATCGCTTTATCAGGTACAGTAGGCAATTCTATCGGATTATTTGTATTCGACGGATGCCCTGATGATCCTGCCACAAACTGTATCGCAGCAGATAGCACTTTCTCTGGAGACCCCAAAATCTCCGAAGTATGCCTAAGAGCCAATACAACCTACTATATTATCGTCTCTTCCTACAATATAAATATTACCACACCTTTCGACCTCACCATGGGAACCCTCCCTCCTAGTTCCCTAGATGCTGACTTCATGGCAGATGTCACAGATATATGTGCAGGCGAAACCGTAAACTTTACAGACCTAAGTACGGGTTGTGCTGCCTCTTGGTTATGGACATTTGGAGATGGAGGAAGTAGTACTGTACAGAATCCTTCCCATACCTTCAATACTCCTGGAACCTATACAGTATCTATGTTCTTCGGTTTCTCTAGCCTAGAAACCAAAAGTGCATACATCAGAGTAGCCGCAAATCCATCCTCTGGAGAAACCTGCGCAAACCCTCACGCGATCGCATCAACTCCTTTCAATAGCACAGGATTCAATACCAGATGTGCAGGAAATGACTATAGCCCAACAGATAGTTGTGCAAGCCCTTACCTAAGTGGAAACGATTATGTATTCTCTTATACTCCTGCCAATAAAGAAATGCTCCATATCAATGTCGCAAATACAGACTCTTCTGTAGGAGTATTCCTGCTAAATGGATGCCCTGATGATCCCAATACTTCTTGCTTGGAAGAGGATGGACAATTAACAGGTAATCCCGCAATCGATACGGCAATCGTCCAAGCAGGAACGCAATATTATATCATCGTTTCTACCTTTCCATTCCCTGGTGCCAATGACACCCTATACGAATCGACAATCTTCGACCTCGATATCACCTCCACTCCTTGTCCATATGCAAACTTTACCGCAGACACCACCACCATCATCGAAGGAGACAGCATCCAATTCATGGATCTTTCCATAGGATGCGACAATGCGGTTTCAAGCTGGGCATGGACATTCGGAGATGGCTCCACAAGCTCCGACCAAAACCCAACCCATACATATTCAACGCCAGGAACCTATAGCGTAACCCTACTAATAGGAGACGGTTCAGGAATTCACGTAACCCAACAAATCTCCTATATCACAGTTCTCCCAGACGTTCCTGTACCAGGAGGAACTTGCGCATCTGCCGAAGTCATCCCCCTACTTCCATGGTCAGCAACCAACCAAACAACTGACGGCGCAGGAGATAACTATGAACCAAGTGATGCCTGTAACAGTATCTTTATGGGAGGCAATGACTATGTATATCAATATGTCCCAACAGAATATGAAGTCGATAGCCTTACCCTTATTTCTTCCTCTGGCGATGCAACAGTATTCGTACTCGACGGATGCCCTGATGACCCAGCAACAGAATGCCTCGGATCTGCTACAGTAGACCAAGATACAGCCATCCTAACAGGCATATGTATATCAGCAGGCCTAACGCATTACATAGTCGTATCAAGTACATCAGCCAATCAATTCATCGACTTCGACCTATATATAGAAAATGCCGCAGTGGAGGAACTAAATATCTCTGCCTCTGATTCTAGTGTATGTGCAGGAGATTCAATCACATTCCGAGCCTTAAACGCAACCTGTGGATCAGATATATTCTGGGACTTCGGCGATGGTAGCATCAGTACAGATACCCTCCCCACACATGTCTACACCTCAGGAGGAACCTACGATGTAACCCTCATCTTCAGTGGAGATACAGTAATGAAATCTCAATTCATCACAGTAAGTTCTTCCGACTCTGCTACAGTTTGTGCCAATGCAGAAGTAATTCCATCCCTACCATTCAGCCGAATGAACGGAAATACAGAATGCTCAGGAGATGATTATACCTCAGGCGATGGATGCTCTAGTATCTACATGGACGGTAACGAATATGTATTCGAATACACCCCCACCCAACCAGAAAAGCTATCCCTCACCCTCAGCAACACAGACGCCCTAACAGGAGTAATCGTCCTCACTGATTGCCCAGATAGCCCAGGCGCACAATGTAAAGGAGCTGATGGAGTAGCATCCGCAGGAGATTCAGTAACCCTAGATGTATGCCTAGGAGCAGATACTACATACTATATTCTCGTATCCTCCCCACCAAATGGCAGCAACCTATCCTATGAATTCGACCTATACATCGAAGCTGATACCTTCCCTGTAGCAGACTTCATCGTAGATACAACAACCGTAATGGCAGGAGATACCGCCCACTTCACAGACCTGTCTTCTATCTGTGGAATGATAAACAACTGGAGTTGGTCTTGGGACTTCGGCGATGGCGGAACCAGCACCCTAGTAAACCCAACCCATGTATACAGCGCAATTGGAACCTATACAGTAACCCTAACGGTTAGCAATGGAATACAAAGTGCAACCAGAACAGATTCCGCCCTTATTGAAGTAATAGGATTCGGAAATGTCGGAGCAAACTGTAGCAATCCCTATATAATCGACTCCCTACCATTCTTTGATATAGACTTTACCACCCAGCAATTCGACAATGACTACAGTTCTGCCGATGCCTGCCAAAGTATATTCATGGATGGAGAAGACATTATCTTCGAATACACAGCCGACACAGACCAAGCAATTGATATCCAAGTACTCAATGCAAGCGAATGGTCAGGACTATACTTCCTAAGTGGTTGCCCAGATGATCCCAATACTACCTGTATTGCATCAATGACCAATTACCCAGATAGCCTACAACTTGAGCTCTTTGGAAACGAAGTATATGAGGATAGTACCTACTACATCGTAGTATCCACAAACCAATCCCTCATGCCATTCACAACCTTCGACCTCCTCATAGAGCCTTCCTGCGGAAGAGATGTATTCGAACCAAACAATACCCTAGACAGCGCAGCAGTGCTCCCATCAATTGGCGTAAACCACAACGCCCAAATATGTACCCAAGGAGACAATGACTGGTATAGCTTTGTGGTCGATAGCGATAACAATATCCTAGTACAACTCAGTGGCTTCAACGACATAAACCTAGACCTACAAGTCTACACCACCAATTCAAACGTCCAAGTCGGAAGCTCACTCGAAGAAAGCGATAGCTCTGAATTTGTTATCCTAAACTTCCTCACTGTAGGAGCAACTTACAACATCCGCGTATTTGGTGGCAATACAGGTGCATATGGAAATCATCCCTACAACTTATATCTACAACGCAGAGATGTTCCTTTCTCTAGCGTAACCAAAGACCACAATGGAATCAATGCGCATCAATATCAAACCGCAATTCCTATTGATAAATTGGATGATTCCCCAATGATGCTAAGTGCATATCCAAATCCATTCGATGATAAAACAACAATCGAATACTACCTCCCAACAGAGACAAATGTTTCTATGACAGTATTTGACATGCTTGGCAAAAAGGTCATGATTCCTCTCAAGGATAAAATACAATCCCAAGGAAAACATACCCTATCAATCGAAAGAGGAGAACTAAAAGCAGGTATATATAATTGTATACTTGAATCCCCCACCCAAAAAGTCGTATATAAATTAGTCATCCAATAAAATAGAATAGCGGCAAATGTGTAACCTACATTTGCCGCTTTCTTTTTATCCTAAACCTAACCCAACGAACTACTGAATCAAAAGCTTCTTAGGAATCATGGCATTGCCATTCATATCAATCCCTTTGACCAAATAAAGCCCCTTCGCCAAACCAGTCGTTACAATATCAGCCTCAAATCCCTCCACCTCTTGATGCTTCATAACTTCTCCAGACATGCTCACAATAGTGGCTTCCTTAATTCTGTCATCTGCATGAATCGTCAAACTACTTCCAACAGTAAGCGCCGTAGACGATAGCTCTAAACTAGTACGATAGAAAACTTTTGTATCTTTCAATGAAGCGGTCATAGCACCCATACGGTTGATAATCTCAAGTACCACAATCGCCCCGTCACCATGAACTCTACAATCTTCTCCACTAATAGGCGTAGCACTACTGGGGTTCAAAACAAGAGTAATCTCCTTGACATTATCATCAAACGTCAAATTAGCATTGGCATTAAATCCTTCCAGCTCCAATTCCTGCGCAATCTCACTAATGCTAAAACCACTGTAACTATAAGTGAGTTGCATATAATGAACATTCGCCAAATCACCTAAATCGAAATCCAACTCAATCTCTTCAGTACCTGAAGGGGTAACTAATAATGTCTGGGCAAACGATGTAGAAAAAAATCCAACTAAAAGAAGGGCAAGAGAAAAATTACGGAATGTGCGTACGAAGTTTGTCATAACAAATAAATTTTGAAATGGGTAATAGAGATACTACCTCGGATCAAAGCCGAGAAATGATGAGAAATGTGTTTTTGTATGTAATTTAAATTAGGAAGACCAAAGACTCAGCTCTAAAGCCCTGTAAATCTGATGATTACATAAAAAATCAATGCAATTACCATAACCCCAGAATCTACATAAATATGTTAGATAGCTAGTTTTTAGCCCCAAAAGAACGAATCGAAATAAAAAGGTCTAATAACAAAAAGATGTCACAATATTGTTTAGCTTTCCTAAAACCTTACAATACAAAGATAAAGGCACGCACAAAGTTTTTAAACCATAAAAAAAGTCTTTCATCCAAAAAAGGCTGATAATCAACAGTTTATAATATTGTCTTTTTTTTATCTCACAAAAAATCCGCAAATATTCAGGAATAACTTCTGATTCTACTCAAAACCCCAAATCAAGCACCAAACCTAGCCCCCTCACATACAAATATAGAAGCCCTATATACACCGACAGGAGCCTCATATCGAAAGATAGAACCCTTAAATCGAAAGATAGGAACCTCATATCGGAAGATAGAACCCTTAAATCGAAAGATAGGAACCT
>Ga0163111_10000287_pt1 | contig 30458 bp, 40 predicted proteins | sample CRUFie1St18metaG_FD_109645 | JGI IMG/M metagenome (GOLD analysis project Ga0163111, IMG submission 109645) | Marine microbial communities from the Costa Rica Dome - CRUD Field 142mm St18 metaG | ecosystem: Environmental > Aquatic > Marine > Oceanic > Photic zone | place: Costa Rica: the Eastern... | reverse complement strand
GATGCAACAGAAAAGACTTGCAAAAAAGCTGGTAGATATCATACCAGAGATTAAAAATAATTTACTACAAGAATTCAGCATAACACAAGAGATCTTAGATCAATTTAGAGCAAAGGTTGATGGTAAAGGTGTAGACTTTCCCTCGAATGTAGAGTGGGAACCTATCGAAACAATTTGGATTGATTATGAAGTTCAACGTGATGTAATTTTAAAGCACGTAGTGAACATAATGAGAAAGTTCGATCCTCGTGTTTGTATGCCGGCGGCTGGTGTTAAGATTTTGAAAGATGGCGAATGGGATGGAAAACTTTTTACATATGATGGACAACATAGAATAGTGGCTCTAGCATTGTTAGGTTATGATAGTGTGCCTTGTTGTCCGGTAGAAACAGATGATCCTGCATTTGCCTCTTATGCCTTTGAACTATTAAATGACACAGGAGTTAAAAGATTAACACCTGCAGACTTGCATAGAAATAGTTTGACAAGATATAAACTAGGTTCAAGAGAGATAAAATCAGTACAAGCAAGAACTTTACAAGATCAATTTGACACACTTGACATAGATCTCGAAGATAAGAAAACAAGGTCCAATCCTAACACTAAAGGAACAGGTAAACACTTCTTCAGTCACTTCAAGTACGCCTATAAAGGTATTGAGCTCGACAAGACTGGAAACACATTGCATGACATCTTAGAGTCAGTGACTAATACGTTTCCTGATCAGGAAGAAGTTGATCAAGGTGTGTACATAGGATTGTATGAACTGTCAAGGTTAAGCAGAGAACTAAACATTAAGTTACCACAAGATTGGTTACACAGAGTTCTTAAAACAGTGAAAGATGAATTCGGATCAAGTCACACTGCACACACTAAAGCGAAAAGACAGTGGGAATATATCAGGCCAGGTGCTAGTTGGTCAGCCCCTGAAGCCATGTGTAATTTTATTAGAGAAGTGTATTTGATGAAAACATCTGACTCTGACAAGTTAGAATTACCAACACATGGTAAAGGATCAAGCATGGAGATCGAAGAAAACAATGTTTGCCAAGGTTTCTGGTCACCAATTGAAATGGTAGCAGTAGCATGATAGCAGAACAGATACAGAACTTAGAATCATGGACACCTCCTACAAGATCAAGATTGAGTAGAAGTCAAGATAACATTGGAGATTTTTACAAATGGTATCAACCCAAATGTGATGCTATGAAAGATGAAGTGTTGAGTGGTAAGTTGAGTCCACAACAGACACAAGAAGCAAGAAGGCAGATTAATCTTTTTATAAGAAGGTGTCAACAGTATCTCGGCACAGAACAGTTTGGTTGTCATTATGTGGAAGTATCGGAAGAAGAAAAGTTTACAGAAGAACATCTTATACCACAGAATCTTCTTATTGATGCTTATATCGATGACTTGTTAACTTTTAATCAAGTTCTTTGTATGCCCATGGTAAAACTTTCAAATGTTTCAGACAGGCTGTTGCAAGAAGAAGGATTCGGAACAAAGACACCCAGTTGGAAATATCCTTTTGAAAGATATATCCAGGCAGGTATCGAATCTGAGTTTGTTACACAATACAACCAGCGGATTAATGTCAAGGAATGGACATTAGAAAACCATTTCGAAATGGTAAAAGAAATGCAAAAAAACTTTGACAAATTGAAAGAAAGGTTATAATATAAGAATATGCGAAAATTATTTTACATGGGCCTAGAGCCTTATGAAGGCAGGTACACACTTCAATTACAAGATTGGTCGGAAAGAGTTTTTAAGAAACGTAATATTGATTATGTAGTGGTGCCTGGACAAACAATAGATAATACCAAATCGATCAGTGTAGGACAAGTATTAGATGCACATGGTAGAAGTTATTTTGGTATGAGTCAGTTAATGAATTTAGTACAGATGATGCGTAATGGTGAAGTCACTTCTGATGATGCAGTCTTCTTTGAAGATATGTTTCAGCCAGGTATGGAGAGTTTGCCTTACATATTGCATCAAGTAGATGAAAAGCATAGACCTAAGATATACTTGAGATGTCTTGCACAGGCGATTGATCCAGATGATTTTGTTCATGTATGGGGTATGAGCAAGTGGATGAGTTTGTATGAACAGATGTGCAATGAGATTCCAAATGTCAATGTACTTGCAACAAATGAAGAAATGGTTGCACACATGAGGATTGCAAATTGGAAAGCACCAATATACAACATATCAGGTTTGAGCTTTGGTAAACAAGAAGTTTTAGAAAGAGTAGATAACAAATTAAAACCGTGGAGCGAAAGACAAGACAGAATTATATTTGCGGCTAGATGGGATCAAGAGAAACAACCAGGTTTCTTTATGGATGTGATTGAAGAAGTCAAAGCAACTGACTGGGGCAAAGATTATGAGTTTGCTCTTTGCATAGGTGGTCCTTTGAGATCTAATGCACAGAAGTATGTTGACAGGGCGTTAGAACTAGAGCAAAAAGGTCTGTTTAAAATTTACAAAGACTTGAAGAAAAATGAATATTATAATCTGTTAAACAGTTCTAAACTTCTGTTTAACTGTGCCTTGCAAGACTGGGTGTCTAACACAGTGAGCGAAGGTGACACACTAGGTTGTAATGTTCTATATCCAGCATACAGAAGTTTTCCAGAGACATTTTCAAATTGTTCTGACAGGCTGTATGTGCCATGGAGCAAGAAAGACGCAGTTAGCAAAATGAAAAAACTAATAGATCAACCACACGCAGATCAAGGTAAGATATCTGATTGGACTGATGGCACTATTGACAGAATGATTGATATAATGAATGGTGACGGAGAACAGTGGTTAAGGTCAGGAAGGGACTACAGGGATTATGCCTCAGGATCAAAATACTGAAATAACAATAACTAGAGAAGGCGTGGAAGATACGATTGTTCACAATCAGAATACTAAAGTGTTAGTAACAGGTGCCACTGGCTATGTAGGATCACACGTTACAAAATATCTAACTCAAAAAGGATATAAGACTGTAGGTATTGATAGAAACATAGCACAACGAAAATACATAACAGATCAATTGCCAGAAACAACATTTTATGAAGCAATGCATGGTGACGATTCCATTGATGAAGTTTTTTCTAAAGAAAAACCAGATGTAGTTATGCATCTGTCAGCAAGTAGTCTCGTAGGTCCAAGTGTTACAAACCCTCACAAGTATTATGAGAACAATGTTTCTGGAACTATACACTTGCTTGGAAAGTGTGTTGAATATGGAGTAAACAAATTTGTGTTTACATCTACAAGTTCTGTTTATGGTAATGGTCATACGCCACCTATAAGTGAAGATGTAAACAAGCAACCACTAACAAGTTACGGTGGTAGTAAGTTAATGATAGAATTTATATTGACTGATTATTTTAAAGCATATGGATTGAATAGTGTTACGTTAAGATTGTTTAATGTTTGTGGTGCAGATCCAGAACACAAACTAGGTGAAGTTAAAAACGCACCTACACATTTGATTCCAAGTGTGATGGACACAGCATTGGGAAGAAGAGATGTGTTTAAGATATTCGGAACGGACTATGACACGAGAGATGGAACGGCAATTAGAGACTACACTCACGTATGGGATGTTGCAAAAGCATTTGAGATGAGTATAGGTTTCATGAATAACAGTTTGAACGCAGGTGATCATGTTTTTAACATAGGAGCATCTGGTGGTCATAGTGTACAAGAAGTAGTTGATGCAATGGAAAGAACATTGGGTAAAAAGGTTCCTGTAGAAAAGCATGAACCTAGGGAAGGTGACCCTGAGTGTGTTATAGCAGATGTTAGCAGAGCTAAAACAAAACTAGGTTGGGAACCTGAAAAAAGTGATATTGACACCATATGCCAAGATACTGTAAAATGGTTTGATACAGATATTTACAAAAGCATTGACATTAAGAAGGTAGTACAGTAGTGATTAGAATTTTAACAAAAAGGCAACCCTCTGCCTTAACATCGGGAGATAATAAATGAGTATTAGTAAAGAGATAAGAAAAAGATTAGAAGAAGCAGGTAAGAGATTCCACTCGAATGATAACATCAGTGAATATATTAAAGATGGTGAAATGGATTTATTACAGGAAGAAGTTCAAAAGAAGTTTCAAGATGTTTTAGATACGTTGATTATTGATACTGGAAACGATCATAACACACAGGACACAGCAAGACGTGTTGCGAAGATGTGGGTCAAAGAAGTATTTGGTGGAAGATACAAGCCAATGCCGAAGGTTACAAGTTTTCCAAATATGGGATATAAGAGTATGTACACATCTGGTCCAATATCGATTAGATCAACGTGTGCCCATCATTTTCAGAACATTGTAGGAAAAGCATGGGTAGGTATTATTCCAAACGGTGAAGTAATTGGATTGAGTAAGTTTAATAGGATCATACATCACATTGTAGAAAGACCACAGATACAAGAAGAGATGACAACACAAATTGCAGAGGCATTGCAAGAATATGCACACACTAAAAATATTGCGGTGGTGGTAAAAGCAGAACACCATTGCATGACTCATCGAGGTGTTAGAGAACACGAAAGTGATATGACAACTGCAATAATGCTAGGACACTTCAAAGAAGATCCTGCAACGAGAGATGAGTTCTATAAGATCTGCTTATCAATGAAAGGACACGGATAATGAAAGAAGGAATGTTAATTCCAAAAGTTACTTTCAGAACTAGAGAAGGCGATGAAGTTGAAACAGATGGCGGTTGTGCAATCGGCGGTCAATGGATCAACAAGACTACTGACGATTACTTCAAAGGTAAAAGAGTAGTTGTTTTCAGTCTACCAGGGGCGTTCACTCCTACTTGTTCGTCACAGCAGTTGCCGGGTTTTGAAGAAGAATATGAAAAGATCAAAACTTTAGGTGTAGATGAAATTTACTGTGTTTCAGTAAATGATTCATTTGTGATGAATGCTTGGAGTACACACATGAGCGTACAGAATGTAAAGATGATTCCAGACGGGTCAGGAAACTTCACAAGGTTCATGGGTATGCTTATCGGTAAGAATCACTTAGGTTTTGGAATGAGAAGTTGGAGATACATGGCAGTCATTAATGACGGTGTTATCGAAAAATGGTGGCAAGAACCAGGAATAAACAATGAAGGATTAGATGATGATCCTTATGTAGAGTCCACACCAGAAAAAATGGTTGCTTATTTGGAAAGTGTAAAACAATGAGGATCAGACCAGACATTAAACTAGACTACAAAGACGTACTTTTAGAACCAAAGAGATCTGAACTTACATCTCGTAAAGATGTAGATATGGAAAGAGAGTTTACTTTCTTACATTCTAAAAAGCAGTTCAAAGGTTTGCCTATTATGGCTTCTAACATGGATGGAGTAGGAACTTTTTCCATGGCAAAAGAAATGCAGAAGTACAGAATGATCACTGTGATGAGAAAACACTATACAGTTGATGATTGGGAAAATGCAGTAGGCGATGGATTAAAATTGAAGTATGTTTCGATTTGTACAGGTACAGGTAGGATCTGGAGTGAAGAAGCACAAGATTATTCAGTAATGAAACAAGTGCTATCTAAATTTCCAGACATTAACTTTATCACAATAGATGTTGCAAACGGATATCATCAAAACTTTATTGACTTTGTTAAGAAAGTCAGAGATGAATTTCCTGATAAAACTATTATTGCTGGTAATGTTATCACGGCAGGAGCCACTGAAGAATTAATTTTAAGTGGTGCTGACATTGTGAAATGTGGTATTGGACCTGGATCTGTATGTACAACTAGATTAATGACTGGTGTTGGTGTTCCGCAATTTAGTGGAATACTAGATTGTGCAGACGCGGCTCACGGAGTTGGAGGACAAGTTATCGCTGATGGCGGTTGTGTTTATCCAGGAGATGTAGCAAAAGCATTTGCGGCCGGTTCTGATTTTGTTATGTTAGGTGGTATGTTAGCAGGGCATGATGAATCAGAAGGAGAAGTAGTAGATGGCAAAGTTCAGTTCTACGGAATGAGTTCAGATGCGGCCATGTCAAAGCATGGGAGTAGAAAAGATGGTTATAGAGGTGCAGAAGGAAAAGTTGTAACCTTACCACACAAAGGACCAGTGGAACCTACTCTTGTTGAGATAATTGGCGGAGTTAGATCTGCTTGTACTTACATTGGTGCAAGGCGTGTTAAGGATATGCCCAAGTGTGCAACTTTCGTACAAGTTAATAAACAAGTAAATGAGGTGTTTAATAGATATGAGTGATACTAAAAAGAAATTTATTAATCATGCCACAGTAGCGGCCTACTTGGGTGTGATAGTTGAAAAGATGAGAAAAGATAATTTTACACCTGATCTTGTAGTTGGTTTGAGTAGGGGTGGATTAATACCAGGAACAATGATGAGCCATTTTATGGGAGTTCCATTTATTCCTTTTCAGACAGCATTGAGAGACCATCCTGTATGGAAACCAAACAAAATGGATTTAGCAGACGCAAAGAGTGTTGTTATTATAGATGATATCTGTGATACAGGTGCAACTTTTAAAAAATTGAAAAAAGAATTGAATGAAGAATTTCCAGATCTAGATGTTAGGTTTGCTTGTTTACATTACAACAGACCAAGTGATTTCAGTATAGATTGGTATGGAAGTTTTATTGACAAAGAAAAACAGGACTTATGGTTAGTATACCCATGGGAGGATTGGTGGGAAAGAGATGCAGTAGAAAATACCATAGTGAATGACATTATAGGGAGAATGCAGTGAGTGATGATAACAAATGGCCTTGGGAAGTTTATCAAGAAGAAACTAAAGACTATAACAAACATCCAGATGATTACAAAGATGCAGTATGGTGGTTAAATTCTAAACCAATTAAAGACGAACCACAATATTCTGTGTTCATGGACAAATATCCAGCAGTAAAAGGACACAAATTATACATACCAAAAATGAAAGAAGCACCTGGAATGATTGGATTATGTTTTCAAGAAGCATATAGAGACGGAATGGAAATGGTTAAGTCCGGTGAAATAGATGGATTCAATCTTGCAATGAACCAGAACGCCGCGGCTGGACAAAGTATATTTTGGCCACACATCCATTTCCTACCCAGACACAAAGGAGATGTCAAAGGTAGAAACGCCGGGATCAGAAACGCAGTGGCAGAAATAGATCCATATAATCCGGAAAATAAGTAGATTCCATATTGACAAATCCTGCAAATAATGTATAATAAGAGTATGGATAAAGTGCAAGAGAAAAAATATTATTATTCTGAAATATTCCACAGTATACAAGGAGAAGGACATTACACTGGTGTTCCTACTGCTTGGATACGTTTCTTCTTATGCAACTTACAATGTAATGGATTTGGACAGATAGATCCAACTAATCCTGACACATATGAACTGCCATTTGAAGACTTTGATGTTGACAGTGTAAAGCGAGTTGAAGACTTGCCTGTATGGGAAAAAGGTTGTGACAGTAGTTACACTTGGGCAAAGAAGTTTAAAGGATTAATGGGTCATGAAACTCCTACTGTGTTAGCAAACAAGTTAGTTGACATAATGAAGAATGATAATAATCCTGAAGGATTGTTTTTACATCCTATAACAAAACAAAGACAACATCTATGTTTTACAGGAGGTGAACCTTTGATGGCAACAGGGCAGTTTGCAACAGTTGGCATTTATGAAGAACTTGAAAGACAAGGCAACTTGCCTAGCTCAATGACATTTGAAACTAATGGCACACAGAAGATTAGAGAGCCATTTAAAGAATGGGTAAAAAGAATTAAGGAAGAAGTATTTTTTTCTTGTAGTCCTAAATTGTTTACAGTATCAGGAGAACAAGGTGACAAAGCGATTAAGCCTGAGATTGTAGCAGAGTATCATGACTTATCGAGATTTGGTCAGTTGAAATTCGTAGTTGGTAGTAATGATAGAGAATGGGAAGAAATGGAATCTGTAATTGACAGATTTAGAAAAGCTGGTGTAACTTGGCCTGTATGGGTTATGCCTACAGGTGCAAGAGAAGAAGAACAAAAAGAAGGTGCAGGCAAAGTGGCAGAAAAGGCATTTAAAAGAGGATACAACGTGGCGGCAAGAGTTCATGTTTATCTGTTTGGTAATGCAATAGGAACGTAAAGGAGAACAAATGAAAAACAAAGTAAAATTGCCTTTCATGTTTACAAAGAAGTATTGGACAGAAAAAGGTAAAGATAAGAAGATCTCCGAAGCAAAACATAATCTAGCAGGTGAGCAGTTAGAAAGAAAACTGATCGAGATAGATTATGATGGTGGAGATGACAAGGAGAAACAGATTAAACTTCTTGAAGTAGATAGGAAGTATGGCAAGTTAAGTGACGTGGAATTTAACAAGCAGAGTGCAACTATCAAAGGAGAACCATACGTGGGAGTACTTACTACTCATTTTGATCCAAAGAAGCCAAAGAACGGATTCTTTGAACTTGATTGGAATGAGAAGTTTATTGAAGACTTGAACGCAAGTGGTTATCATGGAGAAAAAGAAGAAGATGCAGTTAATAAATGGTTTAACGATCTTTGCAAGAACATACTGATGGAAGATATGGATCAAGATGTTTTAAATGAAATGAAGGAAAACATCGCAGAAACTAAAAAAGATTTAGGAGATGGGAAAGTTGAGTATAGTTAATTTTTTTAAGGACAGGAAAAGAATTATATATGATAGAGGTGGAGACATACCTTATCTAGTAAGATACTATGTTTTTATGAAAGACAGAAAGAATTTTCCTTTTAATGTTACTTTACACAAAGTACTTGAAAGCGATGAACCTCAACTACATGATCATCCATGGGATTGGGGTGCCTTGATATTAAAAGGTGGATATTGGGAACACACTCCAGAAGGTAAGTTTTGGAGAGGACCTGGCAGTATGCGATTTAGAAAAGCAGATGATTTGCATTGGTTAGAACTCGCAAAAGATAAACACGGTAATAATATTCCTTGTTGGAGTTTATTTTATATGGGCAAGAAGAAAAAAGATTGGGGATTCATGGTAGATGGAAATTGGGTGCAACATGAATTATATTTGCAACAAACAGACTCAAGACACAACCAACATTTTGTAGAACCTACACGTTATGGCACGTGGGAAAAGAACGGAAGGGAAATTGATTTCTAATGACTTATATTTTAGTTGATACTCAGAATATGTTTTTTAGAGCAAGGCACGTGGCAGGACGAGCAAGTAGCCTTGATGAGAAGATAGGACTAGCATTTCATATAATGTTTAACTCTGTTAAAAAAGCTCACAATATGTTTAATGGAGGTCATGTTGTATTTTGTATGGAAGGAAGAAGTTGGCGTAAAGATGAGTATGAGCCTTATAAGAAAAATAGAAAAGTAGTTGCAGACAAAAGGTCAGCAAGAGAAAAAGAAGAAGATGAGTTTTGGTGGGAAGCATATGATGACTTCCTTAAATTTGTTACGGAACAAACAAATTGCACTGCTATAAGATCACCTAATGCGGAAGCAGATGATGTTATAGCATTGTGGATACAAGCACACAAAGATGATAAGAATGTTATTGTAAGCACAGACAGTGACTTCTATCAATTAATAAATCCTAATGTTTCTTTATACAATGGCGTAACGAATCAGATAGTTACAGTCAACGGTTTCTATGATGAAAAAGATAGACCAGTAATTGATAAGAAGACAGGACAACCTAAGACAGCACCTGATCCTGAATGGTTATTGTTTGAAAAATGTATTAGAGGTGACAGCAGTGATAATGTGTTCACGGCTTTCCCAAAAGCAAGAACAACTAAGATTAAAGAAGCATTTGAAGATAGACACAACCAAGGATTCATTTGGAATAATTTTATGTTGAACAGATGGACAGACCATGAAGGCAATGAACAAAGAGTTAAAGATTGTTATGAAAGAAATAAGAAACTTATTGACCTTTCGCAACAACCTGAAAACATTAGAGTTGAAGTGCTTCAGAATATAGTAGAAGCACAGAATTCTAAAAAACTTGATCAAGTAGGAGTTAGGTTTATGAAATTTTGTAACAGATACGGACTGACAAGATTAAGTGAACATCCTACTGATCATGCAAAATACTTAAACCAGGCATACGCACAATGAGATACGCAAAACCAGTAATCAAAGATAAATTTTGGATAGTAAAAGATGATAATGTAAACATCGCAACAATTGAAAAAAGAAAAGAAGAATATGTAGTAATTGAAAATAACGTTAAGGTTGTATATAATACAGAAGCAGAATTAACAGAACATTTCAAGCAGAACATATTTGCAAACATACCGAAGCAACAACAAACACCAGTCAAACAAGATTTTGCTATAGATGGTTATCCAACTAAAGTTAAACCACACAATATACAATGGTTTGACACAATACCGACATTTACAAAGACTGATAAGTCATTGGATAGATATTGTGCAGGCTTTTATGGTGTAAGATTTGAGGGTGGAACATTTTTAAGCAACAATCCTAAATTAACAACCATTACTGAAAAGTGCTTGGATTTTATAGGACCTTTTAAAACTGAAATGGAAGCAAACATAAATATCAGTACAAGAAAAAAGAAAGTAAAACAAGGCACAGTTTAATGGCATACCCGAGCATAGAAAAGTTCAGTAAAATGATTAAGAACGCAAAGAGCAGAAGACAGAGTGAGATGCGTATTGATCTTGATGACGCAGTTATGGTGTTATCAGAAGTAACAGAGATTCTATCTTCTCAAAATAACCCAACCAAGAAAGAAATAGTGCCTGACGTCATAGAATTTGATGCAGGCGGATTTAAATGAGATCACTAAAATTTTTTATTATATTAATGGTGCTGGTTTTTGTACCAGTAACAATATCGGCTGATCATTTCAACAATGATCCAATACCAATCAAATGGGAAAAGTTGGAATCTGGTTTAGTACTGATAAGTGCTGAACGTAAAAAGACAATACCAGATAGACAACCTTTTAACAAGTTCTTAAAGAACGCACCAGAGAAACCACCGAAGCCTGAAAAAGATCCAGGGGACTTTGGAATGGGTACAGGATTCTTTATTGCAGAAAATATTATTGTAACAAACTATCATGTCATTGATGGTTCCGATGAGATACAGGTATGGGCATATGATCACCCTTTTGCTATAAAAAATGTCACAGTGTTAGGGTATGACAAAACAATAGACATAGCAGTAATTAAAATCAATGAAGCAATTCCTTATTTCAATCCTGAGATAATGAAATGGAAACTAGATAAGCCAAGCACAGGAGATAATGTTTGGGCATTAGGACACGGACTAGGACAGTTTTGGTCTTTAACAAAAGGAATAATCAGTACAACGTATAGAAGTAACGCCGCGAACCCAGTATCGTTTGTGCATTACTACCAGACTGATGCAGTGATAAATCAAGGTAACTCCGGAGGTCCTTTGTTTGATGAGCAGGGACACGTAGTAGGAGTGAACACACTAATTATAGGACCAGAAGGATTTTATGTTGGTTACGGATATGCTATACCAAGCATACTAGCGAAAGCAGTAGTTGATGAAATAATTGCCGACGGTAAGTTTGACAGACCAAACATTGGAATACAAATGGGTCTATTAGATGACAAAGAAGCCTATTACGATATAAGAGATTTAGGGTATTACAGTCTGCTACAGATAGAAGGAGTAACTTCAAAATCACCAGCCAAGGAAGCAGGTATCAAAAAAGGTGATGTTGTAGTATCTTTTGATGGAACAAAAATTACAGGTGCACCTGATATAATCGAGATACTTTGGAAAAAAGATCCCGGTGATGTTGTTGAAGTAGAAGTTTACAGAAACAAAAAAATAATAAAATTAGAACTTAAATTAGGAACATACAAGGAGAAGTAAATGTCAGTAAAAGTATATACTAAAAATATGTGTGGGTATTGCACTCAAGCAAAGAATTTCTTGAAAAGTAAGAATATTAATTTTGAAGAAGTCAATATAGAATCAGTACCAGAAGCACGTGAATTCGTGATCAATGAAGGGCATAGAACCATGCCACAGATCTACGTAGACGGTAAAAGTATCGGTGGATATCAACAATTAATCGAATACGACGTATCTAAACTATCATAATACATAATACTAACATAAATAGTAGTATGATAGATCTAGATAAAACAGTACAAAATCACTTTAAAATTCACAAACGTGCATCATTACTAGATGTACTAATTGAGTTTGACCAGTTTATGGACGATTTAAATTTATATACGTACAAGAATTGGTTCGAAGGAGAAGTGGTCGACGGTCCAAACCTTTCAAGACACTGGTGTGAAATTAGTTTAATGTATCCTTACGATATGATGCCAGACCCAGAAGGTGGAAAAAGACTATTAGCAAGAGACTGCAAAGTTTCATACAAAGAAGATCATTACATGGAACCACGTAAAGTGGAATCACCTGATGACTATGAACCAGGCACAAAGAAGCCAAGAATTGATAAAATTCCTGTATGGGTAGTAACAATTAAGTGTCCGAAAAAATACTTAATGGTTTATGATAGAACTGAAGCAGATCAAGAAGAATTACAACAAGGATACCAACAAGGATTAGACGATGCGACTAGACAATCTGGTAACGAAACAGACGTCAACATCTAAATTAGATGAAGGCTTAAGAGAGAACGATCTTGACGATTTAGTATTATCTACAGTCACTATTGATGACTTTGAACCGAAGAGCGGTGATGACAATGAAGTCGTTGTTGTAACATTCAGAGCCAAGGATGATGAGCCTGCAAATGATCTTGCAAGTTTTATTGAAAAAGGTTCACATGATATTTTAGATACAGAAGTTTCACCATCAGTTGATGAAGATGGAAACTACTTAATTTTTGTTGAAATAAAAAGAGATGATTCATTATTCGATACAGTAAAAGGAATAGTGAAAGATGTAACGAGATTAGTTAACATTGAAAAATGGCAGTTCCAGTTTCATAAAGGTGCTACCATTGAGATTTCAAAGGAGGCTCTCAAATGATTATAGATAAGTTAAGAAAGTTTGATTCACTAGAAGGATTAGGTATTGTTCTTTTTTGTCTTTTAGTTATTGTGTTCGGTCCTATTGCTAAACTTTTAGCATATGGCGGACTGGCATATGGACTATATAAAATTTACAAAGCAATAAGAGATTAATATGTGGTTTTTTTTAATTAAAGCAATCGCTGGCAGTATAATTGGAAATGCAACTGCTACCTGGTTTAAGGATACCAAAATGGGTGTTTGGTTCTACAACAAAGTAGATCAATTATACAACTGGGCGGCAAAACGTTACAACGTGAAATTGCTCACAGATGAAGAAAAACGTATGGCTAAATTTCCAGCTCTTAAAGAGAGATTAGAAAAAATTGAAAAACAACTAAAAGAATTAAAAAAGTAAATGTCAACAACTGTAAAAAAAGCATCGGGTAAGCCGAGGAAAATCAAAGAAGCACCTAGAGAAGATAAAACTAAAAGGTACACTTATTCTGATTACAATCATGATATGTGTGTCAAGTTATCAGCCATATCTGCCGCGGCGTATAGAACAAAGAAAGCATTCGTACATCAGTTAAGAGCTTTAGATATGCCTTACTACGAATATGAATTGGTCGAGAATGATAACGCACAGGCTTATGTGGTTTGGGGTAAAGAAGATAAGACTATTATAATAGCCTGGAGAGGAACAGAACCAGGAGAGTACAAAGATGTACTTGCTGATCTAAAATTTAGAAAAGTAGTAGGCCACCAAGGAAATGTACACAGAGGTTTCAAAGGTTATGTGGATAAGGTTTATGATGATGTGTATCAGTTAGTGAAGAAAATAACTAGAGATGATTGGTATAACATTTATGTGACAGGACACAGCCTAGGTGGAGCATCTGCTCTTATATGCACAAACAGATTAGAAGATTACGATAAGTTGCACGTTAAGGCTTGTTACACTTTCGGTTCACCAAGACCAGGTGGTTGGAAGTACGCAAAGTCATTTAAGACAAATGTTTTTCGTGTGAGAAATAACAATGACGTTGTTACTAAAGTTCCTCCAACTTTCGTAGGATACAAACACGTTGGAAAACTTTGTTATATTGATCGTAATGGAAATTTACACATGGGTCAGATTAAGTGGTGGACTATGTTTTCAAATTGGTTCTTAGGACAGTTCCAAAGAATAGGTGATGGTCTAAGAGATCATAGTATTATTGAATATTATCACAATCTAAAGAAATCAAAAAGGAATCATATATAGTATTATGTTCGGTTACGTTAGATTAATTTTTACAGTAATGATTGTGGCAGGTATAGCCGGTGCGGGTATGTACGTGATGAAATTACGTGCGGATAATGCCATTTTAAAAGCAAATCAAATAGCACTAGAACAATCAGTAACAAAACAACAAGAACTTCTTGAAAAACAGAAAGCAGATTTTAAAGCAATAACTGAGTCAAATCAACAGTTAAACAAACTAATTAACACACTCAAAAAAGACATGGACGCTTTAGATAAAAGATTTAACAAGGGCAAGAGAGATGTGGGCAAGATAGGGGTTGAGAAACCCAAAGTATTAGAGAGAATATTAAACAAAGGCGCCGACAATGCCGCGAGATGTATTGAACTGGCATCTGGCGCCGAGCACACAGAAAAGGAGTTGAAGGCAACCAAGAAATCACAGATAAATCCGGAATGTCCGGACTTGGCAAATCCTTCTTATGTACCATATGAATAAAATAGTTGCTATAATTTTCTTAGGTTTATTGCTCACAGGTTGTTCAATTGGTGGCGAAAAGAAGATAAAGATATTCTCAGTTGAAGAACCAAGACAGAATCTGAATCATCAAATGCCAACAGCACTAGAACTTGAAAAAATAAGATGGATAGTGATCACATCAGAAAATGCCGATGAGGTATTTGCCAAGTTGGAAAAGGAAGGAATAGATCCTGTCCTATTTGGATTGACTGACAAGGACTATGAAATACTAGCCAAGAACTTTGCTCAGATCAGAGCAAAACTACAGGAAACCAATAACCTGTTAGAAGAGTACAAGAAGTACTACGAACCAGAAACTCTAGAAAAATCAAAAGAAAAAACAGAATAGCCTATTGACATTTTTAAGATCTGTGTTATATTAATACTATGCAAGATCCTTATAAAACTCTAGGTGTTTCTCGTGATGCGGAAACTGGCGAAGTCAAGAAAGCATTTCTTAAGTTGGCTAAAGAACATCACCCTGACAAGGGTGGTGACGCAGAAAAGTTCAAGCAGATAAATGAAGCCTACGACATATTAAAGGATCCACAGAAAAGACAGCAGTATGATTTAGGAGGATTTGATCCTGCAGGAAATCCACGTGGTCCAGGAAACTTTAGTTTTTCATTTGGTGGTAATGGACCTGGCTTCGAAGGTTTTGATGATGTAATAAAAGATTTCTTTGGTTCAGGACCTACGCGAAACTTCAGGCATAGGCAACCAATGAGAAACAGAGATGTCAAGATAACTGTTCAAACTACATTAGAAGATATCTATTTCCAAACACAAAAAGAATTAAATGTAAGAACTCCAACTGGAGATAGAAATGTTAAACTGACGATACCAGTTGATGCTGACACAGGAACGGTAATACGTTTCCAAGGATTAGGAGATAAAAGTTATGCTGACTTGCCACCTGGTAATTTAATGGTAAGTGTAAAAGTAAAAGATCATGAAACATATACTCGTAATGATCATGATTTGTTTGAAGATTTAAAAATTAATATATTTGATGTAATCACAGGTTGTGATATAGAAGTTAAACACATTAGTGGTACAAGTTTTAGAACAAAAATAAAAGAAGGATCACAGCCAAATCAAACTGTAAGAATTAAAGGAAAAGGTATGCCAAAGAAGGACGGCACGTATGGAGACCTTTATATACAATTCAAGCCGTATACTCCTGATACAGTTGATAAAAGGATAATTAAGTATATAAGGGAAAACAAAAATGTCTAGTTTAAAATTAGTAGATAAAAGCTCAGAAGTGTTGAGACAAGTAGCTCAACCTGTGTTGGAAAATGAACTAGATCAAATTAAAGAATTCACTCGCGAAATGACCGAAATTATGCTACAATCTAATGGTATAGGACTTGCGGCACCGCAGGTTGGTATATCAAAGAAATTTTTTATTTGGGGAACAAAGGAAGATATTAAGACTGTGATAAATCCAGAGATAACTTCAGTAGGTGGACAGAACATTCCAATGATCGAAGGCTGTTTAAGTTTTCCAGGAGAACACTATGTTGTTACTCGTCCGGATAAAGTCACAATTTCTTATTACGATATTAATTGGAACAAAAAGACTGAAGACCTTGCAGGTTTTATATCAAGAGTCTATCAGCACGAAACAGATCACTTGAATGGTATCTGTATCGATAAAATTGGAGAAAAAAAGGATATAAATGTCTGATAGAATAGAAATGCTTATTGACCGTGCAATGGACTATGCTTCTGAAAGAAGCCACGAGTACGTAACTTTAGAACACTTACTTTTGAGTATTCTACAAGAACAACCAATACAACAAATTATCAAAAAACTAAAAGTTGACGTAGATAAAATTGTAATTGAATTAAGCCATCATGTAGATAACAAGATGTCTGATATCATACGTGAGAAAACACAACCACGAAAAACTCAGGCACTTGAAAGAGTTTTCAATAGAGCTGTCACACAGGTCATATTCAGTGGTAGAAAGACTTTACTTCCAAGAGACGTACTTGTTAGTATAATGAGTGAAAAAGAAAGTCATGCAAATTATTTTTTGACTAAACACGGATTGACAAGACAAAATCTAGTACAGTTTATAACTAAAGATGCTATTGAACAATTCCAAAGAGAACAAGCCGCAGTTGGAGTAGCACAGCCGGGAGATAAACCATCGTTTGAACAGTTCTGTTATAACTTAAATGAAATGGCAGAGAAAGGTGATATAGATGATATCATTGGAAGAGAAACTGAAATAGATGATATAGCACACATATTGGCAAGAAGAAAAAAGAACAACGTTATTATATTAGGTGAACCTGGAGTTGGTAAGACAGCAATAGCAGAAGGACTTGCGAAAAAGATTGTTGCTAAAGACGTTCCAGAACCTCTACTAGATAAAACAGTTTATAGTTTAGATCTCGGTGCGTTAGTGGCAGGCACAAAGTTTAGAGGTGATTTTGAAGAACGAGCTAAAATGGTTTTAGATCATATTGCTGAAGAAGATGGTGTAGTATTATTCATCGATGAAGTACATATGATTACAGGTGCAGGTTCGGCCGGCCAGTCAAATATGGACATGGCTAACTTGTTAAAGCCGTTACTTGCAAGAGGTAAGTTATTATGTATTGGTGCCACAACGCCAGAAGAGTTTAGAGAGAATATTGAAAAAGATAGAGCATTGATGCGTAGGTTCCAAAGATTTGATTTGAACCCGCCAGGAGTGAGTGACACGAAGAAAATATTAAAAGGACTTTCACCTGTTTATGAAAAGTTTCACCAAGTGAAGTATGCTCCACAAGTATTAGATAAGATTGTTGATCTTTGTGAAAAACATATGCATGGTAAGTTCTTCCCAGATAAAGCAATTGATGTAATGGACGCATCTGCGGTAAGAACAAAGTTAGCAAAAGAACCAGTAGTTGAATTACAAACTGCAATGGATGTCTTGAGTAGAATGACAAGAATACCTATTGAGATGATCAACATAACAAACACAGACAACTATGCAAGTCTACAAGGAAACATCAAACGTAAAGTATTTGGACAAGACGGTGCAGTTGATAAGTTAGTTGATAGTATATTAATTGCGAAAGCAGGATTAAGACAATCCAATAAACCAATTGGTAGTTTCTTATTTGTAGGACCAACAGGGGTTGGTAAGACAGAAACTTGTAGACAGTTAGCAGATAGTCTGAGTATCAAGTTAAGAAAATACGATATGTCTGAGTATCAAGAGAGACATAGTGTATCTAAATTGATAGGTGCTCCTCCGGGATATGTTGGTTATGCAGAAGGTAACACAGGATCAGGACAACTGATTAATGACATAGAAGATACTCCTAACTGTGTGTTGCTTTTAGATGAAGTTGAAAAAGCGGCACCTGAAGTATTACAAGTTTTATTACAGGTAATGGATGATGGTAAATTAACAAGTTCAACAGGTAAAACTATAGACTTCAGTAAAGTAATATTAGTAATGACTTCTAATCTAGGAGCGGCAGATATGGAGAAACCACCTTTAGGTTTTGGTAAGACAGACAGGAAAGGTGAAGATGACAATTACATTAAAGGTTTCTTTACGCCTGAGTTTAGAAATAGACTTGATGCCATTGTGAAGTTTGTTAAACTAGAGAAGAAACAGGTATTGAAAATTGTTGATAAAGTAACAAAAGAAACAAATGAAATGCTTAAAGAAAAGAAAGTTACAGTTAAATTATCAGCAAAAGCAAAACAATGGGTGCTTGATAAAGGATACGATCCGAATATGGGTGCGAGACCTATGCAAAGAATATTTGATCAAACAATTAAAAAACCACTATCCAAAGAAATATTATTTGGTAGATTAGTTCATGGAGGAACTGCAACGGTTGATGTCGATAACAATAACGAAATAATCATTAACTATGAACCTAAAAATTGAACCATCAAACAAACGTTTCTATAGTAGATACGATTATAGAGTAAAGATAAAGTATAGTATACCTCATATAGATAATGACTTTCCGCTGAAAGCAGTGAGCGGTAGCGAGAGTGGTAGAGATATTTTGAATTTTTATTTTAATGATCTTGAGAACGTACAGAAGTTTATCAATCATTATGGAGACAAAGTACTGAAAATAGAAGGCCCAATAAACAAATATCATGAAACACTTTTAGGCAATCCTAGTGTTGACATAAAGAAAACTTTGTATTATAACAAGTATAGATATAAAATGAAATTTGGATACCGAGGATTAAAGGAAAGAGACGATAATAACTTGGTAATGACATTAAGGAATTTAGTAAAGAACAACAAGGAAGATTTTCTAGGAACACATCTATATGATGGAATGCAATGGTCCTGGGTTATGCCTGTTGTATATGCTAAAGACGAGCAGTCGTTGATGATGTTAAAATTATCAACAGTTGCAGAGAAAGAACTAATAAAGGCAATAACAATAAAGGAGATAGAAGAAAATGGACAAGCACATAGCAAAGAAGTTAATTAAGAAGAAACTTATTGCAGTAGATACCGAAGTAGCAGTGATTCACACTGTGAGAGACTTTGGTGACAGCAACATGGAAGTAACAGGTAGTTTTAATATTACAGGATTAAATGAAGATAAGTTTACTGGAACTAGCACAGTAGATGGAACTGAAATTGAATTTGGTCCTTCACAGATTGTTGCAATAGACGGAATGTCTCCACAAAGATTGTGTCAGGCCTTTAAAATAAAATAAGGAACAATATGAAACGAATAGGAATAATAGGAAACGGTAAGATCGGTAGAGCAGTCGCTAGTCTGTTAAAAGCCGAAAACTTTACTGTTGTTATTGCTGATAGTGTACAACAAAATGACTGTGTATCTCTTGATGCAACAGATAAAAAACAATTAATGAACTTTGCTAGAGACAAGGAAGCATTAGTAAGTTGCGGTCCATACTTTGTAAACAAGACTATTGCTGAAGTGTGTAGCGAACTGAACATTGCTTACTTTGATCCAACAGAGGATACAGAGATAGCAACTTTCGTCAACACGTTGCCTAACACTCAGACAATGATGACTCAGTGTGGTTTGGCTCCGGGAGCAATTAATATTATTGCTTCTAACTTAATGAAAGAATTAGACGAAGTTGATAAGGTTAAAATGAGAGTTGGTGCTTTACCGAAGTACACAAACAACTCAATGGGATATTATCTAACTTGGAGTACAAGTGGATTAATAAATGAATACGTGAACGATTGTGATATCATAAGCAACTATGAACACAAGAAAGCACAACCATTAGATGGATATGAAACCATAATGGTAGATGGAAACAGATACGAAGCATTCAACACGTCAGGTGGTGCAAGTAGTATGTGTAGAACTTTCGCTGGTAAAGTAAGACAGTTGAGTTATAAGACAATAAGATATCCAGGACATTATGATCGTATGAAATTCTTGCTAGATGATTTAAATCTTAAAAACAATAAACAAATGTTTATAGATTTATTTGATCAAGAAGTTCCATACACAACATCAGACGTTATTGTGATATTTGCCAGTGTTACAGGTAAAAAGAATGGTAAGTTAATCGAAAAGACTTATCATAAAAAAATATATGGAAAAAAAGGATTAAGTGCAATTCAATTGTCGACAGCAAGTGGAATGTGTGCTAATATAATGTTATGGGCTCAAAATGAATTACCAGGTGGAGCCATGAAGCAAGAGGACATTCCGTATGATAAATGGATACAAACTAAATTTGGCAGAGTGTATGAATGAGTTACGTTGACGCATTTCTAGAAAGAGAAAAAGACAGGATCAACATTGTAGAACGTAAAGACGGAGAACGTCATTATAAGACGTATCCTACAAGGTATACTTTTTATTATAATGATCCAGCCGGCAAGTTCAAGAGTATATTTGATCAGCCTGTTTCTAGATTCAGTACAAAGTCAAGGAAAGAGTTTGACAAAGAACGAAAGATATACAGTCATCAGAGACTGTATGAGTCAGATATCAACCCAATCTTTAGATGTTTAGAAGAAAATTATCTTGACGCAACATCTCCTGATCTGCACATATGCTTCTTTGATATCGAGGTAGACTTTGATAAGGACAGAGGATTCGCTCCACCAAGTGATCCGCATAGTGCAATCACGGCCATAACACTACATCTGAATTGGTTACCAAAAGAAAGACAGTTGATTACTTTGTGTTTGAAACCAAAGCAACTACCACAAGAAGAAGCAGATGTTATAGCAACTAAATTTGATAACACTATCATATGTAAGAATGAAAATGAATTATTAGACCTTTTCTTAAAGTTCATCGAGGACGCAGATATATTAAGTGGGTGGAACTCGGAAGGATTTGATATTCCTTATGTTGTAAACAGAACTATACAAGTATTAGGTAAAAGCGAAACTGCAAGATTCTGTTTATGGGAAAAGTTTCCAAGGAAAAGACAGTACGTAAAGTTTGGTAACGAACAAGAAACATATGACTTGATTGGTAGAGTTCATTTAGACTATCTTGAACTTTACAGAAAATACACTTATCATGAGATGCACAGTTATAGGCTAGATGCAATCGGAGAACATGAAATAGGTGAGAAAAAGATTCCTTATGAAGGAACACTGGACCAGTTATACAATTCAGACTTTGAAAAGTTTATTGCGTATAACAGACAGGATACTGCCTTGTTGGCGAAGCTAGATGAAAAACTAAAGTTTATCGATCTTGCTAATGAACTAGCTCACGCCAACACAGTATTGCTACCAACGACAATGGGTGCAGTGGCAGTTACAGAACAAGCAATTATAAATGAAGCACACAGAAGAGGAATGGTTATTCCGGACAGGAAGAGGACTAATGGTTCCACAGAGAACACTCCAGCGGTAGGAGCCTATGTGGCATTTCCAAAGAAAGGTTTGCATAGTTGGATTGGAAGTTTTGACATAAACAGTCTGTATCCATCTGTGATTAGAAGTTTGAATATGGGTCCTGATGCGATAATAGGACAGTTAAGACTGGATCAAACAAAAGCATACATCGATCAAAAGATTAACAAAGAAAAGAAGTCGGCGGCTGACGCTTGGGAAGGTCTATTTGGAACACTAGAGTATTCAGCAGTGATGAACAAAGACAAAGCAACAGAGGTCATATGTGACTTTGAAGATGGCACAACTGAATCAATGAGCGGTGCTGAATGGTATAAGATTATCTTTGAAATGGATAACCCATGGTGCTTGAGTGCGAACGGTACTTTGTTTAGAACAGACATCAAGGCAGTCATTCCAGGATTGTTAGAAAGATGGTATGATGAAAGAAAAGTCATGCAAGGTAAAATGAGAGAAGCGATCCAAACTAAAGAAAAGAAACAGATTGCTTTCTGGGATAAGAGGCAACTTGTTAAAAAGATTAACTTGAACAGTTTGTATGGTGCTATTCTTAATCCTGGTTGCAGATTCTTTGATCAACGTATTGGACAATCTGTTACTTTAAGTGGTAGAACAATTACAAAACACATGGCATCGCAGACAAATCAAATTGTTACTGGTGATTACGATCACGTTGGTAAGAGTATTATATATGGAGATACTGACTCTGTGTACTTTAGTGCGTACCCTATACTGAAGGAAGATGTTGATTCGGGAAGGATACCATGGACTAAAGAAAGTGTCGTAGAATTGTATGACAGGATATCCAATGAGGTGAATCACACTTTTCCTGATTTCATGGTGAAATCATTTGGAGTTGATACAGAAAGTGGAGGCATAATCAAATCTGGTAGAGAGATTATTGCATCAAGTGGATTGTTTATAACCAAGAAAAGATATGCGGCACTGATATATGATCTTGAAGGAGAACGTAAAGATCAAGATGGGAAACCAGGAAAGATAAAAGCAATGGGTGTTGATCTTAAAAGATCAGATACACCTGAATTCGTGCAGAAGTTTTTAGAGAAACTATTAACAATGGTATTGTTGGGTACTCCTGAAGCACAATGTTTCCAAACAATAAACGAGTTCAAAGAAGAGTTTGGTGCTAGACCTGGTTGGGAAAAAGGTACTCCTAAAAGAGTAAACAACTTAACCAAGTATGTTGACACAGTCAAATTATACAACAAGAAAACACAGAACTTGGAAAACCTTGGACAGCAATCAGAACAGATAAAGAAACCAATCATGCCTGGACACGTTAGGGCTAGTATGAATTGGAATGAATTAAGAAGTGCATATAAAGACAATTATAGTTTGCCAATTATGGATGGACAAAAAGTTATTGTGTGTAAACTAAAATCCAATCCAATGAATTATACAAGTATAGCATATCCAATTGATGAACTGAATCTTCCAAGTTGGTTTAAAGAACTTCCATTTGATCATGAGATAATGGAACAGACGATTATCGATCAAAAGATTAAAAATCTTATTGGTGTACTAGGTTGGAAACTAAAAGAAGAAACACAAACCAACAATGTATTTGACAGCCTTTTTGCCTCTGGATAGGTAAAAAAGATTTGACATAGCCTACAAATTGTAGTAATATAAGACAATGAATAAGGAGAAAAACAATATGAGGGATATACTCTTAGATATAGTTAAGCACACACATTCTCTCGGCTTTATACAAAATGTAAAGATCGATGGCAATGATGGAAGTGAGACAAACATTGAAGCCATGGACGATGATCGTTCAGTGGTATTAAAAGGAAAATTACATAATCCTGTAGCAGATTTAAAAGGAACAATCGGTTTAGGTAAACTTGGAGTGTTAAGTGGCTACTTGAATTTCGAAGGTTACAACGATGCATCATCAAAGATCAACGTTGTAAAAAGAACAAGGAATGAGCAAGAGGTTGCTGAAGAACTTGAGTTTGTATCTACAAAAGGTTATTCTGCAAGTTACAGATTTATGGTTTCGCAGTTGATTGAAGAAAAATTAAAGACTGTGAAATTTAAAGGCGTGAATTGGGATTTAACAATTCAACCTACTCAGCAGAACTTAAAAGATTTAAGTTATTTCGCAGGAGTGATGGGAAGTGTTGAGTCAACATTTGTTGCAAAGACAGATGGTACTGATCTTAAGTTTTATATAGGTGATGGATCAAATGACAGGGTAGAGATACCATTTGCAAATAATGTTGCGACTGAGCTTAAAAAAGGTTGGGCTTGGCCATTAGCACAGACATTGAGTATATTGAAACTCAGTGATACATCACAAGCGAGTATTAGTTTTAGTGAACAAGGTGCAATGAAGATTACTATCGATTCAGGTATTGGTCTTTATGATTACATCTTGCCTGCTAGGACTAGTGCTTAACGAATTCCAATGAACTTCACGGCTATTAATTTAGTAGCTTGTCCCTCTAGTGAAAGTTCGTGGAACAGGGGTAGGCAAAGGGAGACTGGAAGCCTACCCCGACCTTTATTCAGGTTGACAACAAAAACAACTTATAGTATATTAAGTGATATAAATGAAAAGAAATTATAAAAATAAACCAATACATGATGAAGTTTCTTACTTTGTAGGCAATGAAGTAGAAAAGACTCCGTTCTATGGAAGACGTACTCTTTTTGTAGTAGGTCTTCGTAATCCAAGAAAGATTGCAAAACAAGCCAAAGACTTTACTTGCAGACATATCTATCTTGGTGCAAACATGAGTTTTAAGAATACGAACTGGAACGAAGTAAGAGTATCAAGATTGAGAGAAACAATTCAACATCTTGTAGATAATCAGTTTCAAGTAACTTTAGATATCAGTAAGACTTTTGACTTGTCCACTATTGATATGTTTCTTGACAGCGAGTATTTCCATATCATGTATAGTTTGCCAATAGCATATGCAGAGAAGTATCAAGATAAGATTACTGTCAAAGTAGATGATATTGGCTTTAACAAAACAAACACTGGAGTATGGTGTAATCCTTTAAACAAGATGATGAACCCTATAACAAAAACAGAATGGTCATCATACACAACAGATGAGGTGATAGAATAATGAAAAAGTATATTTGGGTAACATTTAAAAAAGAAGGAATTCACAAATATCCTGCGGCATTAGATGATCCAAAATTAGCGACTGGTGACGAATACGATGTTAGTTTTTTAGGATATCCACATAGACACATATTTCATTTTAAAGTTTACATAGAAGTATTCCATGATGACAGAGATATCGAGTTTATTCAGTTCAAGAGATGGCTAGAGAATTTGTACGCAGACGCAACACTTAAACTTGACTACAAGTCTTGTGAGATGATGGCGGATGAGTTGAATGGTATTATTCAGCAAAGATATGACGGTAGAAGTGTTATCATTGAAGTATCAGAAGATGGCGAAAATGGTTGTACAATAATGTTTCCACCCAAAGGAAAGAAAACTGAATTTGCTACATATCAAGAAATGATGTCTGATACTAATCCATCTGTATCTCCTGCCGGAGAGCAGTAATGAAATTATCAGAAAACTTTTCTTTACAAGAACTAATCAAGTCACAGACAGCATTGCGAAAAGGCATTAATAACAAACCTGCAAGTCCTGACATAGTAGTAAACCTACAAACTCTGTGTGAAAAGGTGTTACAACCAGTAAGAGATCATTTCGGAAAACCAGTAACAGTCAACTCAGGATATAGATGTCCGAAGTTAAACAAGGCAATAGGATCAAGTTCTAAGTCACAGCACACAAAAGGTTTAGCGGCAGATATAGAGATACCTGGAGTTTCAAATAAAGAGTTAGCGGAGTACATTGAAAGCAACTTGCCTTTCGATCAGTTGATACTTGAATTCTACAACGGAGTAGATCCAAGCAGTGGCTGGGTACACGTCAGTTACATAGATGATGATAAAAATAGAAAGCAGACGCTAACTATAAATGCAAACGGAACTTTCCCTGGTTTAATATAAAAAGATCTTAAAATTTTATTCTGTTTGCGGTTAATATTTTCTTTTAAACATAAATAATAGTACATTCAGCATAGACAACAGTCTAATATGGCTCTGTCATGTCTGGATTATAATATTAACCGTGACTTAGGTCACATAGTTTAAAGGAGTTATATCATGGCTTTATTCGGTCCAAATAACTTAAAAGGCGCAGGTAAACAAGGTAACGGTCTAGGTCCTAGAACTGTTATTGTTAACATTGCAAAAACTAACATCACTCAAGACGAGTTAAACACTATGCTAGATGCTTTATCTTCAGGTGGTACATACTCAGGTGTAACTAACGATGCATTCACAATCGCAGGTGTAAAATCTGACGGTACAGGTGGTGCTTTCGTGGCTGGTACATCAGATGTAGTTGACATTGCATTACAAGGTACAGGTACAATTAATGCTGATTCATCAAACGCTTTAGGCGTAACTGGTGCGGCACTAACAATCGTAGCTGACTTCAACCAAGCGTAATAACTTTTAAGTTTTACTTAAAATAGGAAACGCCCGGCTTTATGTCGGGCGTTTTTTTTATCTGTATACGGTATTTCGATCTGGATCTACTCTTACTGGTTTACAATAAGCAGTTCTTGTTTGGTCAGGATTTATCTTTCCATGAGTCTTAACTAGTTCAGAAGCAAAGAAGTTGCAACGTTCAACATTGTAAAAAAACATATCACTTGAAATAGTTTGTTCTCCCATCATTATAATCAATAGGAAGGCGTGTATGGTCATCTGTTGTAGGCGAGATAAATTACGCCAAATATGATTGCAACAGTCAACGCCATTAATATGATGATAGCAATTCCTTCGAGTATGTTACGTTTGATTTCCATCATTCGATAGACCTCATCTTCTCTTTGCTTGGCTATCTTTCTACGCATCTCAATCATCTCTTCCCAAGTTCTTTGGCCATATCGGAAATTTAAAAGGGTACGAAGTTCTTTTTCCATTTCTTGTATTTTCTTTTCATGCATCAATAGTTGTAGTGCTTCCTCTTCTACACTTCCAGCCGCGAACACTTTTTTGAATATGGGTGCTCTCTTGTTAAGGTCTTGTGCTTTTCTGATGTCTGAAGTTGCAGTGAACCATTTGCCCAACTGATTTGTTACGTTTTCAATGTCTTGTCCAACGGCTACTGCTTTTGAAATTGTCTTGTATGCTGTAGTGGCTACAGCAAAGGCGCTTACCGGATCTATCAACTACTTGCCCTCTAGTGAAAAAGTTATAATGCGTTATAACTATTTAGGCAGATAAGTACAAAGAAAACAAATGCTTTAATGATTTCCGTTGACATTTGGTTGGATTGATTATAAAATTTAGATATGTCAGAAAGTGAAAACAAATATAAAATTGAGTTAACTGATAAAAAGATAACTCCTGCCATATATGGACACCTAGTGAACTGTATAGGACTCAAGGCGACTATCTCACACGTAGGCGAAATAAAAGGAAACACAGTAGAGATAGGTGTAGAGTCAATGAGTTCAGGTTGGACAGCGGCCAGTTTAAATAAATCTCTTTCAGAATATCCCCCTTTAGAAGATTATAATATACAAGTATCCGACGTAGAGTAGTACACAAATAAATAATGTTATGAAAGTAACAGTAGTTGTAGATACCGATAAAATAGCAAAGCAAGATTACGTAGATGAACTTCGTGCAGACGGGTCTGGTGATGTTTCAAGACCTTTAACTGTTTCCACAAACACTACTCCAGAGATGATCGAAGTTGAAGTTGATAACGAAGAAGAGTTCGTACAGATATTAACAAGTGATAAAGTAGCAGGTGCTCAGTCAGATAGATTTAAACTTAATCATACAGTAGACGGAACAAGAAACATAAACCCAAACACAACGTCAACAGTTGATATTGCACATCATAATTGGGGACTTGCCGCGATGACACAAGACTCATCAACTTATGCAACGAGTTACACTTTTGAGAAAACAGGAGCCAACGTTGACTGTGTAGTAATGGACACAGGTATAGTTACAGGTCATCCTGAGTTTCGTAACACGGCCAACAATGCAACAAGAATACAACAGATAAATTGGGGTGGTACACAAGGAGGAACTTTTTACACAGATCCAAACGGTCACGGAACACACGTGGCAGGTATCATGTGCGGAAGAACTTGTGGTTGGGCCAGTGATGCAGACATATATTCTTTCACAACAAATTTAAGTGGATTGACACATGGTTACAACATATCCAGCATGGGTTACATAACAACGTGGCACAATTCAAAAGGTGGCACAAAGCCAACAGTGGTAAACATGAGTTGGGGAGTTTCGACTTACTATCCACCAAACCATCCATCGTACACGATAGATATTGCATCATGGGATCCAAGCAACATTCCTAGCAGTCAGTATCACATGACAAGGTCTCAGAGTTATGACACAATAATTAGGAACATGATATCAGCAGGTGTATTTGTAGTATGTTCAGCAGGAAATAAGAATTCAAGAATATATGATACAACTGAATCAGGCTGGAACGATGGTTACTGGTATTACTTTGATTCGGCTAACACACAAGGATATGGCGTAGGTGAAAAGATGTGGGCCACAAGTGACACGGCAACGTATGCCCCAGACACTTCACCGAGAACAGACATTGTAGGACATGAAGGTAAGACCTGTTACTACCAAGCAACTAATAGAGGACAGAGTCCTAGCAATGCATGGTTACAAGAAGGAACGTCAACTAGACATGACATCTCTGTACAGGCACACCAGTCAAACAAGAACAAGTCGAGTTATACTAACTATGGAACTCCTTTGAGAATATGGGCACCAGGCGACAACATAATGAGTTCTTACATCAACTCAGGATCGGCAGTTCAGTTAGGATCAACAGGATATTACTATAACAAATTAAATGGAACTTCAATGGCGGCTCCTAATGTTGCAGGTATGTTAACTTGCTATCTTGATAAAGATGCATCAACATATGCAGGAATTACATCAACAGCAAATCAAGATTCGGCTATATCATTTTTACAGACTTATCAAAAAAACGATATAGTTGATTGGGGAGGTGGACTGACAAATTTAAATAGAGCCTACACACCATATCAGGACTATACTATAACTTGGTCAGTTGGGCATGGCTCGGCCAGCCATAACATAGGAACTTTTAATAATGGAGATAGTTTTGGTTATGACCTTTCAGCAACATTTAGAAATGCGGCATCAGAACAACTGTACACAGTGACCCACACTGTAATAACAGGAGCAGTACCTAACGGAACAGCATTGGCATCAAATGGAGTAACTTCGGGAAACATAACAGGATACTACGGTTCATCAAACAACATTTCTTTTACTTTACAAGTAGCAAATGGGTTCGATAGCGAAACAAAAGACTATTCTTTAGTCGTAAACAGCACAGAAGGAACTTCATATGTGGGTGTATCTTTCAATGGTGTTACATTAGAATAGCCAACAGTAATAAATAGTTTTATGTCAAGAAACAGTGTACAAGTTTTAACAAAAGATGATTCAGGTAATTCAATCAGTTTACCATACGGTCACGCCGGTGGTAACCTAACAAGTGCGAATGTACCAGCAGATTCATACTATGGATTCACAGATGGTTTACATACTGTAAGCATATCATTAGATGGTTTCACAGGAAGCGTAGCATTAGAAGGAACATTGGCTACTACTCCTGGAACAACAGATTGGTTTAGAATACCTTTAAGTGGTACAAACGCATTAAATTTTACAACATCTTCTGGAACTACAGCCTACACGTTTACAGGTAACTATGTGTATATAAAAGCATTGGTTTTTAGTGCATCAGCAGGGTCAGTTAAGTCGATTCTTTTGAACTATTAATTTGCTCTTTATAATAAATACACGTAACGAAAAGGTAATGGAGCAATATGGCTGATAATACAGGATCAAATTTAGGTACCGGTCAAGGGATATTTTCCGGCAAAGTAGTAGATGATTTACAGTTTAAATCTCTAGTAGGCGGTACAAATATAACGTTGGCATCTAACGCCAACGAAATTACAATTAACTCAACAGGAACAGTAAGTTCAGGATTAAACCTAGGTAGTGGAGAAGGTCTCTACACTAGTGTTGCAACAGGAAACTTACAACTGAAAAGTCTAATAGGCGGTACAGGTATTGCATTATCTAATACTGGAACTGAAATAACTATCACGGCAGACTCCGCAAATTTAAATGCAGGTACATTAGGTGGATTGGCTTCAAGTGCTTTCTTGACAAAAGCAGATAACTTGGCATCAGTAGCCGACATCCCAACTGCTAGAACGAATTTAGGTGTTTATTCTAAAACAGAATCAGACACTAGATTCCAGCCTAAAGCTGGAAACATAATGCCAGATGTAGACAACCAAAGAGCAATTGGTGACAACTCAAACAGATTCACAGACGTTTACGCAACAGAATTTCACGGCACGGCAACAAGAGCTGGAGTGGTAACAAGTATTGGTACACATGACATTGGTGGACTACAGAACGTAGACGAGACTGGCAAGACAACAGGACACGTATTAAAGTACAATGGTTCACACTGGGTATCAGTAGTAGATGCAGGTGCAACTAATTTAGGTGCATTGACTGACGTAGAGGCGGCAGGAGCGGCTAACGGTCAGGTGCTGATGTACATCAGTGCAAACAACAGATGGGAAGCAGGTACAGTATCAGGAGGCGGTGGAGGTGGTTCATCTACTTTCGTTGGTCTTACTGACACACCAGGCAACTACGCCGGAGCGGCAAGTAGATTTGTAAAAGT
>Ga0163111_10000286_pt1 | contig 30520 bp, 24 predicted proteins | sample CRUFie1St18metaG_FD_109645 | JGI IMG/M metagenome (GOLD analysis project Ga0163111, IMG submission 109645) | Marine microbial communities from the Costa Rica Dome - CRUD Field 142mm St18 metaG | ecosystem: Environmental > Aquatic > Marine > Oceanic > Photic zone | place: Costa Rica: the Eastern... | reverse complement strand
TCCATTGAAAAATATATTTTACTTCTCACTAAAATACCTTCTTAGGTTTTACAATTATATCTTTTTCAGAAATATAAAAATCTATGGATATAATAACATTCCAAAAGATGGTGGAATTTTATTTTCCCCTAATCATCAGGGTGCATTTTTAGATCCACTACTTATAGGATCAATGACCCCAAAAAAAATAACATCTTTAACAAGAAGTGATGTTTTTGGAGGCCCTCTTCAATGGTTTCTTGATGCTTTACAAATGTTACCAGTGTATAGGATTAGGAATGGATATAGTAATTTAAAAAAAAACGATGCTATTTTTGAAAAATGTTTTGATTTATTAGGTTCTGGAAAATTTCTATTGATGTTTTCAGAAGGTGGCCATCATCATGAATATTATTTAAAAAATCTCTCAAAAGGTAGTAGCAGATTAGCTTTTCAAGCTCAGAGAAAATATCCAAAAAAGAAAATTTATATACAACCTGTAGGAATTAATTATGGACACCATACCCAACCTAGATCTTCACTCCATTTAGTATATGGTAATCCGTTACTTATTTCAAAATTTACAGATCAAAAGAAAAGTGAAGCTGAAAACATAAACCTAATTCGTGAAGCTCTTCAATTAAGAATGAAAGATTGTCTATGGATACCTGAGGATTCTGAAATATACAATCAACAAAAAGAATGTATCAACAGTGTAACAACAAAGATGGATTTTTTTCAAATGAGATCTGCTCTTAAGACAAAAAGAAAACAACTTCCTAAAAGAAAAAAAAGAAATAATATTACTAAATTATTAGCCGGTATTTTATCAATTCCAAATATTATTCCAATTTTTATTACTAGAAAGGTTGTATATAAATTTAAAGATCCTGTATTTAATAGTTCAATGAAATACGCAATGGGTGTTTTTTTGTTTCCGGTGTATTGGATTTTAACTGCTATTATAATTAATACAATGTTTGGGAATAGTTTAATGGCTTTATATTTATTTGTTTGTTTGGTGTTTTTATTTATAAGACAGCATATTTTACTATCATAATTTATCTTTCAATAGATATTTGTTATAACTAAATATTATATTTATGAAAAAAAATAATTTATAGCACTATTTATAATTTATAATTATTATATTAATTGTTATAATAGTTTTTTCTTATTTAATAAATTTTAATAAAGATTTTTAATTTTGTGAAATGCATGATCTGATAATAGTTGGCGCGGGGCCTATAGGCATTGCTTGTGGAATTGAAGCAAAGAAAAAGAATCTATCTTATTTAATTTTTGATAAAGGAACTCTTGTTAATTCTCTTTATAATTATCCGCAAAACATGACATTTTTTTCTACATCAGATAAATTAGAAATAGGAAATGTCCCATTCATCTCTCATAATTCAAAACCTACTCGAGCTGAAGCCTTAGAGTATTATAGACGGGTGGCTTTACATTGGGAGTTAAAATTAAATTTGTATGAATCCATTGATACAATATTAAAAACAAATGAAAAATTTGTTATTCATACTCCTAAAGGAAATTATTATTCAAGAAATATTGTGATTGCAACTGGTTTTTATGATCGGCCATTTCTTCTTAATGTTCCAGGAGAAACATTACCAAAAGTGAAACATTATTACACAGAACCTCACCCTTATTTTGGAATGGATTTAGTTGTTGTAGGATCTGCTAATTCCGCGGTAGATGCCGCGCTTGAAACTTATAGAAAAGGGGCAAAAAGCGTAACTATGATTGTAAGAGAAAAGGAAATTGGTAAAAATGTGAAATATTGGGCAAGACCCGACATAATTAATAGGATTGAAGAAGGAAGTATTAAATCTTTCTTTAATGCAAGAATTACCAAAATAGAGGAAAAATTTGTCTATTTTGAGGATTCTAAGGAATCTTACACCATTCCTAATGATTTTGTTTTAGCAATGACTGGATATGAACCTAATTTCAAAATGTTAGAAGAGATTGGTGTAAGTTTTCATAATGATGAACATAAAACACCTATATATAACCCTAATACTATGGAATCAAATGCGAAAGGAGTCTATTTGGCAGGTGTAGTGTGTGGTGGATACAAAACAAATAAATGGTTTATTGAAAATTCAAGAGAACATGCTTCTGTAATAATAAATGCTATTTCTAATTAGGCTTAATTTATTAAAATTTATTATTTGACAATTACATATCTTAGCTTGGATGATTATCCCTCCTTATTAAGTATTTTAGTTTCAATAGTATGGATTGTATTTGGAACTTCAAGACTAAAATTAAATCCTTTCATTGTTCTGCTCTCAGCTTCATTACTTTTAGGCTTTTTATTAAAAATCCCAATAATTGAAATTTTAATACTTATAAAATCAGGATTTTTAAAAATTATTGAAAACATAGGCCTGCTAATAGTTTTTGGAACTATAATAGGCGTTATTTTAGAAAAATCTAATGGCACTATTGTTATAGCTTCCAATGTTTTAAAATATTTTTCTAGACTTCCTTTACCTTTTGCAGTAAGTATAATTGGATATATTGTTTCTATCCCTGTATTTTGTGATGCTGCTTTTGTAATTCTTTCTCGATTAAATAAAACTTTAGCTAATCAAACAAAAACACCGTTGGTTGGCCTTACAGTTGCTTTATCAACAGGATTATTTGCTCCTCATGTTTTAATTCCTCCAACACCAGGACCTCTAGCTGCTGCATCTAACCTAGATCTAAAAAATATTTTTTTACTTATTGCTGTTGGTTCAATTATTGGATTTATTCTAATTCTTGTTGGTGCCTTTTATGGGAACTACCTTTTAAAGAGAAATAAATATGAAGGAAGTGAACCAAACAAAAATATTTTAAATAAGCAAATAGTAAATGATCATCCAAAACTTATATCTGCTATGCTTCCAATTTTACTGCCTATAGGTTTAATGAGTTTAGGGGCATTAGTTAAGTTTATACCTTTTAAAAATTTGTTTTTAGAATTTATAAATCTTTTGACAAGCCCAATTTCAGCTTTGGGTGTAGGACTATTATTTTCTCTTATGCTTCCTAAAACAAAGAATAAATTTTTTGTGATTGAAAGTTTTAAAATTGGAATCAAGCAAGCTCTTCCAATATTGTTAATTACTGGAATGGGAGGTGCACTTGGTAGTATAATTCAAACAATTCCTATAAAAGATTTTGCGTTACATCTTACAGACTTTAACACACTAGGTATACTTATACCATTTGGTATTGCGGCTCTTTTAAAAACTGCTCAAGGATCTTCTACAGTAGCAATTATTACCACTTCTTCTATTTGTTTCCCATTACTTCCATTATTAGGACTTGAAAGTGATATGGGAAAAGTTTGGACAATAATGTCTTTAGGAGTAGGATCTATGACAGTTTCTCATGCAAATGACTCATACTTTTGGATTGTTTCACAGATGGGTGGTTTAGATGTGAAAACTGCTTATAAGACGCATACTTTGGGAACATTTTTTCAAGGGGTTATTGGTCTTGGAGTAGTGTTTTTTTGTTATTCCCTATGGACTTTTTTAAATTAATATGATGAATATATTAATTCGAGTCTAACTCTTTTGTCAAATTGAAGACTATCTGGATGAGAACCAATTAAAACCGTCCCCAATGGATTTAAAGTTGATGCTAAAGGATATCTAATCTCTTGATCCTCGTCTTGATTAATGGCACTTATAACAGAAGGTGTGTCAATATTCGCTGTAACGGTCATCCCTAAATCATAGTTTAGAGAATCATTTCTTATGATATTTGAAATATGATTTGTTATATTAAATTTATATTTTGATGGGTTACCATTTTCGTCAAGTTCCAATTTCCCTCCAAAAACCGCTTTATTCGCATTAGTTCCAAAATTTGAGGTTGATCCATCACTAAAATAATCTATCATTGGTGCTCCATTATTTAAATTAAACAAATAGAGTCTTTGAGCATTATATTGTTCAATAGGGGTTTCAGGATCAACATGAAAAATCAAATTGGCTTGATTTACTAATAAGTTTTCATCTCTTATGGAATTAAGTTGTTCATTCACATTTGGATCTACATTGGAAAAGAGTCTTATCTTTCCATGTAATCTGCTACTCTGGACAAAAAGTTTATCTGTTGGTATGTTGTTTTTAGAATCTGCTATACGCTTATTTATAGATGATTCAAAAATTTCATTATTTAATACATTCAAAAAAGCACCTCCTAGACTAATTGAAAAATTTCTTTCTAAAATTTCAATAGTGTCATCAGTTAAATCTTCTAATGTTCCTTGAGTATTATTATCTTTAAACTCATAAGATATCTTTATTTCTGCGTTTTGAATATCCAAAAGCATATAAAGATCATCTGAAAAATTTTCACCCCTAATTATAAGTCCTCTCATATCTTTCTGATATGATATTTCACTCAATAATGACTCCGTGCCTTCAAGATCAATTAATTTTTCTTGAAAAAAATTTGGGTCAAGAGGAATCCTAAGACGGGGTGTTAATCTATTTTCAACTTGTGTAGTCTCATCAATATCCGGTGTGTCAGGATCATCCTCATTATAATAAAAACGTATTTCATCGAAATTTAGTTTAATTCTTCCGTCAAAAAGTGTGGCACCTACAAAACCCTCACTGTAATAATCTCTATTTGAATAATAAATTTGAGAAGATTGAAAATTTGTTAATGGATCATAGTCATTTAGATAATATGTAAGTTCGTGAACTTGAAGTGTGAATTCAGAATTTCTATTCCCATAGATTGAATCAATATCGTAAACACTGTTTTCACTATCATAAGCAGAATTGTCGTTATCATTATGGTCTAATATTCCATCTCCATCACTATCAGAACTCAATGGATTAAGGCCTGATTGGAATTCGACGATGTCGGTAAGTTCATCTCCATCAGAATTACTTGCAGGGTCATTAGGATCTTCATCTAAAGAATCTATAACACCATCATTATCAGAATCATTAGTATTTGAAAAAAAAGGGATTTCTAAAAACACTTCTTTTACCTTTTCTTCTTCATCAATTATGTCAGGGTTACTTCCATCACTTTGGTTTTCGAAGTTTTGTTTTAAATTTCCAAAAAATAAATCAGGCCTTATTGCAATTTGTGTTACAATACTTGCTTCTGATTTTCCGAATACAGGATGGTTTATCATTCCTAATTGAGCCAATGGCTGAACATTTGTTTGTACTTGATTTATACTTTCTTGAAAAGTAAAAGCTGGAATGTTTTTAGTCTTTGTTCTTAAAGTTTGATCTACAAAAAGATCCATGCCTACAGGATGATAATCTTTATTACAAGAGATAATTGTGATAGCAATTAGAAAACTAACAAAAAAATACAGAAAGTGATTTTTCAAAAGTTTATTATTAAATCTTTGTTGAATAAAAATCAATAATTGATTCTTGATCTTCGGTCCCCGATAATTCAATATTTGGCTTATTGCTGTCTTTTACTTTATTTTTAACCTCCTCGGGTATCTCACTTGAAGCTAATATTGTTCCATCAGAATAATAGGAAGCTATATTACATAAAGAATTGTACGTAGCATTTTTAAGATCAATAATATCTGCTTCATCAATATTGTCAAAAGTTACTTTATCATGTATTTTTTTGGAGATAACTCCATTAAAATCCTGTTTATAAATAGAACTTACAATTTTGCTTTCTGCAAATAAAGGTTCATCTGCGTAATATGTTTTAAGATACAACGGAAACAAAGAGGTAAACCAGCCATGAAGATGTATTATATCAGGTGACCAATTCAATTTTTTTACTGTCTCAATTACACCTTTAGTAAAAAAAATCATTCGCTCGTCATTATCTTTAAATATTTTCCCTTTGTCATCGTGTAAAATAGCCCTTCTTTTAAAATAATCTTCATTGTCAATGAAATAAACTTGCATACGCTCTTTAGGTATTGAAGCCACCTTAATTATTAGTGGCATATCCATATCATTTATAGCTAAATTCATGCCTGAGAGCCTTATAACTTCATGTAATTGGTGTCTTCTTTCATTGATCAGTCCATATCTTGGCATAAAAATTCGAGTTTGCCCTCCTTTTTCATTAACTGTTTTAGGAATTTGAAATGATTTAACAGCTTGTTCAGTTTGAGGCAAATAAGGTACTACCTCAGAAGAAATTATTAATACTTTCTTGTTTCTCATATTTTAACTTTTCTAAGAAAAAGTCACGCAAAAATACAAAATAAATAGACATATTTTTAAAAACAAACTACTTTAGAGGCGTTAAATAATTGCTAAATGTTAGTTTTTAAAACCTCATTAAAGCTTAAAAAATTTCTTAATTCAAAAGGAGTAAGTGTCGGGCTTATTCCTACTATGGGTGCTCTTCACACCGGTCATCTATCACTAGTTGAGAGAGCATTTGAAGAAAATGATTATGTAGTTATAAGTATATATATCAACCCTACTCAATTTAATAACTTATCTGATTTCAAAAACTACCCTCAAAATCAAAAAAAAGATATATCCTTATTGAAGCCGTTTAGTAAAAAAATAATTGTTTATATCCCTGAAAATAAAGAAATATACCCTAATGGTATCAAAAGCAATTCTTACGATTTTGGTTCGCTTGACCAACATATGGAAGGTAAATTTCGAGACAACCATTTTAATGGAGTTGCTACTGTTGTAGAAGCTTTATTTAAAAACACAACACCTAATAAAGCCTATTTTGGGGAGAAAGACTTTCAACAATTTAAAATAATTAAATCCTTAGTGGAACAAAAAAGAATTAATACTAAGTTAATTCTATGCCCAATTGTAAGGGAAAAAAACGGATTAGCATTAAGCTCTAGAAATAAACATTTAAACTCTTCTCAAAAAAAACTAGCTTCTTCAATACATTTTACTCTCAAAAAAATTAAAAGAATTTATGATCAATACGATGTAAATGAATTGGAAAAAATTTTTATTGATAAAATTGAAGATTCAAAACAGCTGAAAGTAGAGTATTTTTGTATAGCATCTGAAAACGATTTGATTCCTATAAAAAATATAGTTAATAATAAAAATTTCAGGGTTTTTGTTGCTGTTTATGTTGGTCAAACAAGACTAATTGATAACATTAAATTATATTAATAAATTACATTTGCACAAATGTTGATTGAAGTACTCAAATCTAAAATACATCGGGTTAAAGTAACAGATGCTGATCTTAACTACATAGGTAGTATAACATTAGATAAAAAACTTATAAATGCTGCTAATATTGTTATTGGAGAAAAAGTTCAAGTTGTAAATATTAATAATGGCGAGCGATTGGAAACTTACGTTATTGAAGGCAGAGAAAATAGTGGTGATGTTACTTTAAACGGACCTGCTGCAAGAAAAGTCCAAAAAGGAGACTCAATAATTATTATAAGCTATGCTCAAATGAGCGTAGAAGAAGCCCAAAACTTCAAACCAGTTGTTGTTTTTCCAAATGAAGAAACAAATAAATTATCTTAGAAATTGAAAAAAATAAATTCTTTTCTTAAAATATTTTTACCTCTTTTTATTGGAATTATTTTTATCTATTTAACCTATAACTCGACAAGTTATGAAGAAAGAAAACTTATTTTTTACAACATTAAAAATGCAAATTACAGCTTTGTAATATTATCAATTCTTCTTGGTTTTTTAAGTCATCTTTCAAGAGCATATCGTTGGAAATTTTTACTTGCTCCAATGGGGTATAGTCCAAAATATGTGAATTTAAGTTCAGCTGTAATGATTTCATATTTTGCAAATTTAGGTGTTCCTCGATCAGGAGAGATTTTAAGAGCGACAACCTTAAGTACATATGAGAAGATTCCATTTGAAAATGCTTTTGGAACAATTGTTACTGAACGTGTAATTGATCTTTTAATACTAATTTGTTTTGTTTTACTCGCTTTATTTATTCAGTATGATTTGATACTGAACATCATCAATGAAAAAAAAATTTCCTTTGCAACAATTTTAACTACAATATCTGTATTTATAATTTTCTTTATGATTGTTGGTTTTTTTTTAAAAAAAATCAATAATCGAATAACAATTAGAATAAAAAAAATTTTCAAAGGTTTAGTTAAAGGGATTTTAACAATAAAATCTATCGAAAATAAAAGTGCCTTTATCTTTCACACCATTTTTATCTGGGTAATGTATTTTGCTATGTTTTATGTGATAAAATGGAGTCTCCCTGAAACTACTATTCTTGAATTTGACTCTTTACTTCCTGCATTTGTTGTGGGTGGATTAACTATTTCCACTACAAATGGTGGAATTGGTATTTATCCATTTTCAGTTGCTATGATTCTAACTTCATTCAACATTTCAAATGAGTCAGGTCTTTCATTTGGATGGATAATTTGGACATCACAGACAATAATGATTACAGTTTTTGGAAGCCTCTCTTTTTTTATATTACCTTTAGTAAACTCCAAAAAATAAGAAAGAATTTTTTCTTATGGGAAAAATAAAAAAAGTCTTTTTTTGTCAAATTTGTGGGACTCAACACACCCAGTGGCAGGGTCAATGCAATGGTTGTAAAGAATGGAATACAATAGTTGAAGAAATTATTTCCAAAGAAACCAATGAGTTGTGGAAAAAAGATATTAACCCCTCTAAAACATCACCAATTCAAATAAATGACATAAATGTTGATCTTATTCCTAGGTTTAAATCTGGTGATAAAGAATTAGATACTGTTCTTGGTGGTGGTTTAGTTCCAGGATCTGTTACTCTTTTAGGAGGTGAGCCAGGTATAGGAAAATCTACATTACTTCTACAACTCGCTCTTAGAATTAAGAAAAAAGTTTTATACATTTCTGGAGAGGAAAGTCAACATCAGATCAAATTACGTGCTAACAGGATAGGATTTAGAAATGAAAATTGTTTTATTCTTAGTGAAACTGAAATACAAAAAATATTTCATCAATTACAAGACTTTAATCCGCATATCCTAATTATTGATTCAATACAAACATTACATAGTAATAAGATTGAAAGTGGTTCAGGTAGTGTTTCTCAAATTAAGGCATCCACAACTGAATTAATCCACTATGCAAAAAAAACGAATGTCCCAGTAATTTTGGTTGGCCATATTACAAAGGATGGAGTAATTGCAGGTCCTAAAATACTTGAGCATATGGTTGATACAGTCCTTCAATTTGAGGGAGATCGCAATTATATCTACAGGATTTTAAGAGCAAAAAAAAATCGTTACGGTGCGACGTCTGAAATTGGAATATATGAGATGATAGCTAATGGATTAAAACAAGTTTTAAATCCTAGTAAAATACTTATATCTGAAAAAGACAATAAACTAAGTGGCCACGCGATAGCTGCTATAATTGAAGGGATAAGACCACTAATGATTGAGGTGCAAGCCCTTGTAAGTACTGCAGTTTACGGAACACCACAAAGAAGTAGTACTGGATTTAATGCAAAAAGATTAAATATGCTTCTCGCAGTTTTGGAAAAAAGAGCTGGATTTTCGTTAAATACAAAAGATGTATTTATTAATATAACAGGGGGAATGAGTGTAGAAGACCCCGCATTAGATTTAGCTGTAATTGCAGCTATTTTATCAAGCTATAATGATATATCTATCTCAGAAAAATTCTGTTTTGCAGCTGAAATTGGTTTGTCTGGAGAAATTCGCCCTATTCCAAAAGCTGAACAACGTATACAGGAGGCAAAGAAACTTGGATTTAAAAATCTAGTTATTTCAAAGTATAGCAAAATCAATGGTGTTCAAAATTCAATCAAAATCAAATATTTATCCAACGTTGAGAGTCTAGTTAAATTTCTTTTCTAAAATTAATCTTTAGAAAAAAGAGTTTATCTTAGAGAGCACTAATATTCTTTACTATGAAAGAAATTATATCTCAATTCATCTCAGAGGTAAATGCCAGAAATCAAAATGAACCAGAATTTATGCAGGCTGTCACTGAGGTTGCTGAAAATGTAATCCCATATATAGTTAAAAATGACATTTATTATGGCCAAAATATTTTATTGAGAATTGCAGAACCCGAGAGAGTTGTTTCATTTAGAGTTGCTTGGATTGATGATAATGAAGAAATACAAGTTAATAGAGGTTATAGAATTGAAATGAATTCAGCTATTGGTCCATATAAAGGCGGATTAAGATTTCATCCGAGTGTGAATTTAAGTGTCTTGAAATTTTTAGCTTTTGAACAAACTTTTAAAAATAGTCTTACAACCTTACCTATGGGTGGGGGTAAAGGAGGTTCCGATTTTAACCCTAAGGGAAAATCCGATACAGAAATTATGCGTTTTTGTCAAAGTTTTATGACTGAGCTATTTAGACATATAGGCCCCAATCGTGACATACCTGCAGGAGATATAGGTGTTGGCAGTAGAGAAATTGGATACCTTTTTGGTCAATATAAACGTCTAAAAAATGAATTTACTGGTGTTCTTACAGGTAAAGGAGTAAGTTGGGGAGGGTCGTTAATTAGGCCTGAAGCTACTGGTTACGGAGTAGTTTACTTTACTCAAGAAATGCTTCTTCATTCAAATGAAAGCATGGAAAATAAAAAAGTTAATATTTCAGGTTCAGGTAATGTAGCTCAGTACGCTGCTGAAAAATGTTTACAATTAGGAGCTATTGTCAACACGCTTTCAGATTCCTCAGGATTTTTATATGATCCAGATGGTATAGATTCAGAAAAACTTAAATATATAATGGAACTAAAAAATATCAAAAGGGGTAGGATTAGCGAGTATGTTAATATATATCCAAACTCTAGCTTCCATAAAGATAAAAGCCCTTGGGAAATACCATGTGATATAGCTCTTCCATGTGCTACTCAAAATGAATTAAGAAAATCAGATGCTGAAATTTTACTAAAAAATGGTTGTATATGTGTAGGTGAAGGTGCCAATATGCCAAGTACACCCGAAGCTATTGAAGTTTTTATAAAAAATAAAATCCTATTTGCCCCTGGAAAAGCTTCAAATGCTGGAGGTGTTGCGGTATCTGGTTTAGAAATGGCTCAAAACTCATTACGTTACAGTTGGACTAGAGAAGAAGTTGATCAAAGATTACAATCTATCATGAAAGATATTCATAAATCCTGCCTTTCCTATGGAGCTGAAAATGAATTTGTAAATTATGTCAAGGGTGCAAATATTGCTGGTTTTGTTAAAGTTGCTGATGCAATGCTTGCTCAGGGTGTAGTTTAAAAATTTTGACAACAAATTCTAATCATACTGTAAATGCAATAACTTTAAGGTATCTTAAATATGGAGATTCAAGTCTTATAGTATCTTGCTATACTCTGCAATATGGTTTACAATCTTACATGCTCAAAGGAGTTTTATCAAAAGGCCAAAAAAAAATTCCAAGATCCTTTTTTGAGCCCTTAACAATTTTAGAACTACAAGCCACAGAGAATCCAGAGAATCGCCTTGGCTTTATAAAAGAAGCTAAAGTAGGATATCCATTTAAGTCTATTCCTTATGATTTAAATAAAAAATCATTAGTTTTTTTTCTCTCTGAAATTATTTATCAAGTTGTTCGTGAAGAGCAGAGTTCAAATCTATTGTTGTATAATTACATTTATGAAAAAATAATTTGGCTTGATAAAAATCAAAATGTAGGGATATTTCATATTAAGATGATGTTGGACTTGACTAAGTACATAGGTTTTTATCCAAATATTTCAAATCAAAAAGCTCCTTATTTTGATTTAGAATCAGGGTGTATGGCTTTAATCAAACCAAAAGATAATTATATTAAAGATCCCATAAAGACACATTGGTTAAAGATTTTAGGCATAGAATTTGATAAAATTTTAGAAATCCAAATAACAAAAAAATATAAGTTAGATATACTTAATTCAGTTATAAGGTATTTCGAACTGCATTTACAACAGTTTAAACCTCCAAAGTCAAAGAAAGTATTAAATGAAATATTTAAAACAATTTAGTTCATTTTTATTATTCTTTATTTCTTATTCAATTTTTGGTCAAGAAATTGTTGTGATTGATATAATTTCTCAATTCCCATTGGAAGGGGTTGCCATTTACAATAAAGCAAAAAATATATCTACAATAACAAACAAAGACGGGAAAGCTGATCTTTCTTTGTTTTCTGAAGGGGATTTAATAAATATTCAATTTATTGGTTTTGAAAAACGAATCATAAAAATTAGTTCGAAAGAATTATCCAGTAATTTCAAATTAGGATTGAAACCTAAAGATCAAAGTTTAGAGGAAGTTATACTCTCAGTTGCAAGAAATCCTTCAAAAAGAAAACAAATAGCAGAAAAAGTAAATATAATATCATCTGAAGATATTATTACTCAGCGCCCATCATCTGGCGCTGATTTGGTAGGTTTAAGTCCAGGTGTTCGCATTCAAAAATCTCAAGGCGGAGGTGGAAGTCCAGTAATTAGAGGATTTGAAGCGAATCGTATACTTCTTGTTATTGATGGAATAAGACTTAATAACGCCATTTATAGGAGTGGTCACCTTCAAAATGCTATAACAATACATCCAAATACAATTGAAAGAGTAGAAGTTGTTTTCGGTTCATCTTCTGTTGGATATGGTTCAGATGCCTTAGGAGGTGTGATCCATTATTATACTCGTTCTCCTCTAATTAATAGCGAAGAAAAAATTAAAACACAAGTCTCTAGCGATTTTTCATCTGCTAACCAAGCTATAATAAACTCTATTTCAACAGAATTAAGTTTTGAAAAATGGGCAAGTTTAACAAGTATTAATTTCTCCAATTTTGGAGATGTTAAAATAGGTAGTAACAGAAGACATGGATATCCAGAATGGGGTTTAACACCTTTTTATTCATTAAATAGCAGAAATAATTATAGCTCAATTCCTTCTATAAATGAAAATCCTTTAATACAAAAAAACACAGGTTATAATCAAATTGACTTTCTTCAAAAATTTTTAATTCAATTAGGATTAAAAAGCCAATTAGTATTAAATTTTCAATATTCAAATTCTTCAGATATATCTAGATATGACAAATTAATTGAAGAAAATAATGGGATATTACGTTATGCAGAATGGTTTTATGGGCCGCAAAAACGTTTTTTATTTTCACCACAATTAAAAGTATTTCCCAAAAAAAAATTTTTAAACTCTGGCAAAATAATTTTTGCATTCCAAAACCTAAAAGAATCTAGAAACTTCAGGCCATTTAATAGTTTAACAAGAAATACTCAAAGAGAAAAAGTTAGCGCTCTTAGTCTTAATAGTGACTTTGAGTTTAAACTTAATGAAAAACATTCTTTTTCGTACGGTTTTGAGGGTGTTTATAATGACATAAGTTCTTTTGCTTTTAAAAACGATTTAATTTTAGAACAGAATCTAATAATTGGTTTATCACCAATTCTTCCTATACCTACTAGATATCCTAGTAATGGTAGTTCATATGGGACACTAGCTGCTTATACGAATTGGATATGGGATTATAGTCAAAAATTAACAATTAATGCTGGATTAAGAATTACAAATACTTTTTTAAGAGGCAAATGGAAAGAATATTACAATGTTAATGCATTATTATCATCAGTAGATTTAAAAAATGAAGCTCTTACTGGAACATTAGCTATAACGTATAGACCAACAAAAAAAACACAATTTAATGTTATACTCTCAAATGGTTTTAGAAGTCCAAATATTGATGATGTTGGAAAGATAAGAGAAAATAAAGGACAACTCATTGTTCCCAATCCAATGCTTTATCCAGAATATGCATATAATTTCGAATTAGGACTTACTAAATATTTTAAAAAACCTAATAACTATTTTTCAATACGAGGATATTCAACACTTATATCTAGACATATTGGCAGAGACTTTTACACCATTTTTGCAGACAAAACAACTCCAAATGAAAAAACAATAATTTATGGTGGACAAGAAGTAATTACATTTTCAAATAATAATTTAGGTGATAGATATATTTTAGGGGCCTCTTTTGACGGCAATATCAACTTCACTAAAAATATTTCTTTAAAAGGTAATATAAATATAATTGAAGCATTAAAAAATAAACAATATGGGCCACTCCCTTCCATATCACCAGTTTTTGGTAATTCTGAATTGACTTTTAAAAAAGAATCATGGTTTGCAAGTCTTAGATATCAATTTAGCGGGAAAAAAAATCCTGAAGATTATAGCTTGGGGGGAGAGGATGGCTTAGACGAAACCCCAGTAATTTCATATGTTGAGAATATTTATGCTGGCACACCTAAGTGGTCTGAACTGTCTTTATTAACTCAATATCAGTGGAGTAAAAAAATATATGTTCGTTTTGGAATTGATAATATTTTTGATATACATTACAGAAATTTCGGATCTGGGATTTCTTCTCCAGGAAGAAATTTTAAGTTTGGAATAAATGTTCAACTATAATTGAAACATTTCAGCTTAAAGAACCAAGTTGTCATACTTAAATTATTTGATTGAAATTAATTATTTTCGCACATAAATTAAGAAAAAGAGGGTGAAATTTAATGAATATAATGGTCTTGACTTACCGAAGATAGCATCTAAGATTCTTGATGATTGGAAGCTAAATGACACCTTTAATAAAAGTATTAAAAATAAAGAAGGGAATCCTTCCTTTGTATTTTATGAGGGACCGCCTTCAGCTAACGGTATGCCTGGCATTCATCATGTTATGGCTAGGACAATTAAAGATATTTTTTGTAGATATAAGACGCAGAAAGGATATCAAGTCTTTAGAAAAGCAGGGTGGGATACCCATGGTCTTCCCGTTGAGTTAGGGGTTGAGAAAGAGTTAGGAATTACAAAAGATGATATCGGTAAAAGTATTTCTGTTGAAAAATATAATTCTGCTTGTAAAAAAGCAGTAATGAAATACACTGATATTTGGAATGATTTAACTGAAAGGATTGGGTATTGGGTTGATTTAGAATCTCCTTACATAACCTATACTCCAAAATATATGGAAAGTGTATGGTGGTTATTAAAACAAATTTACGATAAAGGATTACTGTACAAAGGGTATACAATACAACCCTACTCACCAATGGCTGGTACGGGGTTAAGCTCTCATGAACTGAATCAACCTGGAACATATCAAGATGTAACTGATACTTCTATAACTGCCCAGTTCAAAACTATTTCAGAGAGTTTACCTAGTAATCTTAAAGGTGAAATTCCTCTTTATATTTTAGCTTGGACAACAACTCCGTGGACACTACCATCTAATACAGCTTTAACAGTAGGTTTGGAAATAGACTATGTTGTAGTTAGAACCTTCAATCAATATACATTTGAGCCCATTAGAGTTTTAATAGCTGAAAATTTAATTTCTAAACAATTTGGAAAAAATTTCAAAATCTCAGACTCGCTAAAAAACTACAAGTCAGGAGATAAAATCATACCATATATTATAGAGATAAAAATAAAAGGTTCTAGCTTATTAGATATTAGATATGAACAAATCTGGAATGAATCACCACTCCCACTAGAAAAACCAGAAAATGCCTTTAGAGTAATTTCAAGTGACTTTGTTACTACCGATGATGGAACAGGTATTGTTCATACAGCACCCACTTTTGGAGCTGAAGATGCCAAAGCAGCAAAAGAAGCAATACCAGAAGTACCCCCTCTTTTGATCTTAGACGAAAATAATAATAAAGTCCCATTGGTTGATTTACAGGGTCGTTTTAGAAAAGAAGTAGGTAAATTAGGTGGTCGATTTGTAAAAAACGAATATTATCCTGATGATAAAATTCCTGATAAATCAATAGATGTAGAAATTGCAATACAATTAAAAAAAGAAAACAAAGCGTTTAAAGTCGAAAAATATGTTCATTCATATCCTAATTGTTGGAGAACTGACAAACCAATCTTATATTATCCTTTAGATTCCTGGTTCATAAAAATCACAAAAGTTCGTGACAAAATGAGTTCACTAAACAAAAAAATAAATTGGAAGCCTAAATCAACAGGTGAAGGACGATTTGGGAATTGGCTATCAAATGCAAATGATTGGAATCTTTCGCGTTCAAGATTTTGGGGAGTTCCCCTACCAGTTTGGAGAACTGAAGATGGAAAAGAGATAAAAGTGATAGGATCAATAGCTGAATTAAATGAGTGTATTGAAGTTTCCTTAAAAAATGGATTAATGAAACAACATCCTTTTGAAGGCTTTAAAAATGAAGATTATTCAGATTCAAACTATAACTTGGTTGATCTTCATAAAAATATTGTAGATAAAATTATTTTAACAAGCTCAAAAGGAAAAGCAATGACTCGTGAATCAGACTTAATTGATGTTTGGTTTGATTCAGGAGCAATGCCTTACGCACAATGGCACTACCCTTTTGAAAATAAAAATCTTATTGATAATGGTGATCGTTTCCCAGCAGACTATATAGCTGAAGGTGTTGATCAAACTCGCGGATGGTTTTATACTTTACACGCAATAGGAACTCTTGTTTTTGAAAAGGAAGCATACAAAAATGTTATCTCCAACGGGCTAGTTCTTGATAAAACTGGACAAAAGATGTCAAAAAGACTAGATAACGCAATTGATCCTTTTGAAACATTAGATAGATTTGGACCAGACGCCACTAGATGGTATATGATTTCAAATTCAAATCCTTGGGATAATTTGAAATTTGATATCGATGGAATTGCAGAGGTTCAGAGAAAATTTTTTGGTACACTATACAATACATATTCATTTTTCAGCCTTTATGCTAATATTGATAATTTTGACCCAAAAAAAGAAGACTTAATCCCTTATCAAAAAAGAACAGAGCTAGATAAGTGGATTATTTCAGAACTAAATAGTTTGATTCTAGAAGTCGATAGAAGTTATGAAAATTATGAACCAACAAAATCTTGTCGAGCTATTTCTGATTTTGTACAAGAAAAACTTAGTAACTGGTATGTTAGATTAAGTAGACGTCGCTTTTGGAAAGGAGAATATGGAGAAGACAAAATTGCTGCATACCAAACCCTTCGTGAGTGTTTAATTACAGTATCGAAATTAGGTGCTTCTATCGCACCTTTTTACATGGACCACTTATATAAGGATTTAATAATTGACAAAAGTTCTTCAGTTCATTTAACTGATTTCCCAAAAGTTAATCATGAATTAATAGATACAGAATTAGAAGCTCAAATAAATACTGCTAGAAACCTGACCTCCCTTGCTCTTTCTTTGAGAAAGAAAGAACAAATAAAAGTAAGACAGCCTTTAAAAAAGTTAATAATACCAACTAAAAATCAGTCAGAAAGAAAATTGATTAAGAATGTAGTTGAACAATTAAAAAGTGAAGTTAACATAAAAGAAATTGAACTTTTGGATGATGAAAATCAGTTATTAGTTAAGGATATAAGACCAAATTTTAAAAAACTTGGCCCTCGTTTCGGGAAAAATCTAAAGTCAATTGTCAATATGATTTCAGAACTAAATTCAGATCAAATTGATGAAATAGAAGAAAAAGGTGAACTTAACATCAAACTAAATGAAAAAAATATTACTTTAGGCAGCTTTGAAGTTGAAATTTTTTATAAGGATATTGAAGGTTGGCAGGTAGCGAAAGGTGGTGGCATGACTGTAGCTTTAGATATCACTTTAAACCCAAAATTAATTAATGAAGGGATAGCAAGAGAATTAGTAAACAGAATACAGAATTATAGAAAAGATGCTGGATTTAAAGTAATTGATAAAATTGATATTTTCCTAAAAAGTGAACAAAAATTAGAAAAAGCAGTTGAAGAAAATTTCGACTATATTTTATCCGAAACACTAGCCGATTCAATTCACTTTAAATCTGAAATTATTGATGGAACACCTATTGAATTTGACAATATTAAAACTGATATTTTTATTAAAAAACTAACCTAATGAGCCAAAAAACTAGATATACAGATGTTGAGCTCCAAGAGTTCAAATCTTTAATTGAAGAAAAAATTGTAAAAGCCAAATCAGATCTTGATTTACTAAAAAGTGCTTATATGAATGATGGTAATAATGGTACTGAAGACACTGCTCCAACATTTAAGGCATTTGAAGAAGGTTCTGAAACCATGTCAAAAGAAGCGAATACACAACTTGCCATTAGACAGGAAAAATTTATTCGTGACTTAAAAAACGCTTTAATTCGAATAGAAAACAAAACTTACGGTATCTGCAGAGTTACAGGAAAACTAATTAATAAAAAACGTTTATTTTTAGTGCCTCATGCAACTTTAAGTATTGAAGCTAAAAACTTGCAAAAATAATTTTAACACAAGATTCTGAATACAAAAAAAACATATTTTACTTTTTTTTGGGCAATCATAATTATTCTATCATTATTAACCGTAGATCAAGGATCAAAGTTTTATATAAAATTAAATTATCCTCTTTCAAATTTTGGATCACCTGCAATAATTGATTGGGGATTTTTTAAATTACTTTTTGTTGAAAATAAAGGAATGGCTATGGGAGCCAAACTCAACGATTTCTTGCCTTTTATTTCAGATAATACAGCAAAACTTATACTAACACTATTTCGTTTGATAGCTATAGTTGGATTAGGGTATTGGTTATGGAATTCAATAAAAAAACAAACTCACCCTTTATTAAACTGGGCTTTGACATTGATTTTTGCAGGTGCAATAGGAAATATAATTGATTCCGTTTTCTATGGTGTTATTTTTTCTGATAGTTATGGTAAAATTGCAGAAATTTTTCCTGAAAAAGGTTATGCTCCACTATTTTATGGTCATGTTGTTGATATGCTTCAGTTCCCTTTAGTCGAGTGGAAATGGCCTAGTTGGATTCCATGGATAGGAGGTGAAAAATATTTATTTTTTCAATATATTTTCAATATAGCTGACACAGCGATTAGCACTGGAGTTGGAATATTAATTGTTTTTAATAAAAGAGTTTTTCCAAAATCAAATTAAATTTAAAACACCTTTATACCCATTGGAGTTACACAATAATCAAGAATCAAATCATTTGAATTAACCCCTTCTATTTTATTTATGGCTTCAAAAAAAGAAAGCCCAATTTTCAATATACTTGGCTTACAAGAAGTTAAAAGCTGGTCATAATAACCTTTCCCATATCCCACTCGATTCCCCTTTTTATCAAATATCAATAAAGGAATAAATACTACATCTATTTGTTTTGGATTTAAAACAAGTCCTTTTTCTGGTTCTGGAATTCCCCAATTATTTATTTGTAGTTTAGTGTTATCCGTTAACAAAATACTCTCTAATCTTGTTCCCTTTATTTTTGGAACTATAATTTGTTTATCTCTACCTTGTAATAATGTTAATATTAAAGTAGTATCAATCTCTGCTTTCCTTTTAATAGGAAGAAATAAGTGAAAATAGTCTTTCTCCCAAATTGGTAATTTTAAACAGTGATTTGTTATTTCAAAACTTTTCTTTTCGTGAGTTTTATCTGGGAGTGAGATCCTTTTATTTAAAAAAAAGTTCCTTAAGGCTTTTTTTGAATTTTCGGATTTCATTAATTAGTTCTTGTGTTAATTACAATACCCAAAGAAAATCAATATTTTCGTTTTGTGAAATCAGATGCATTAGAAATTCAACTAAAAAGCCTTCCAGAGGTTTCTGGAGTTTATCAGTATTATGATAGACAAAACAAGATAATCTATATTGGTAAAGCAAAAAATCTAAAAAAAAGAGTAGCTTCTTATTTCAATAAATCATTTGATAACCATAAGACAAAAGTTCTTGTTAAAAATATAAATAGAATTGAACACGTGGTTGTAGAGTCAGAAATGGATGCTTTACTTCTAGAAAATAATTTAATTAAAAAATATAAACCTAGATACAATATACTTTTAAAGGATGACAAAACATATCCCTGGATTTGTATTAAAAACGAACCGTTTCCAAGAGTTTTTTTCACCAGAAAATTAATTAAAGATAAATCCGAATACTATGGGCCTTTTACTAGTTTGAAAACAGTTCGTTCTTTATTTAACTTAATAAAAAGTTTATATCCTTTGAGAAGCTGTAATTATGACTTAAGAGATGAAAAAATAAAGTTAAATAACTATAAAGTTTGTCTAGAATACCACATTGGAAATTGTTTAGCCCCATGTATAGGTGAAGTTGACATTGAATCTTACAAAAAAAATATAGATTCTATTCGACAAATTTTAAAAGGTAATTTTAAAAAAGCACTCCTCTCTTTTGAAAAAAAAATGAAATTCTATGCACAAAAAATGGAATTTGAAAAAGCTCAATGGATAAAAGATAAAATTAAAGATCTTAAAAATTTTCAATCCAAATCAACAATAGTTAATCAGAAAATTAATAATGTAGATGTGTTTTCAATTTTTTCAGATGAAAGTTATGGATATATTAATTATCTACAAGTATCATATGGAGCTATTGTTCGTTCACATACAGTAGAAATAAAGAAAAAATTAGATGAAAGTAACTCCAAACTATTACAACTAGGAATTATAGAAATTAGACAGCTATTTTCCAGTAATTCGAAAATTATTTTTCTTTCAGACAGAGTTTCCTTAGGTAAAGAGCTCAAAGTATTTGTCCCCCAAAGAGGAGACAAAAGAAAACTAGTGGATTTATCACTTAGAAATGCTAAATATTTTAGAATGGAGAAATTCAAGCAAATGAAAATTGTAGATCCAGACCGTCATATAAAAAGAATAATGAGTCAGATGAAAAATGATTTAAGACTTCCTAATGAACCTTTCCATATTGAATGTTTTGATAATTCAAATACCCAGGGATATAACCCTGTTGCTGCTTGTGTAGTTTTTAAAAATGGTAAACCAAGTAAAAAAGAATATAGACATTATAACATAAAAACCGTAAATGGGCCAAACGACTTTGCATCAATGGAAGAAGTTATATTTAGACGTTATAAACGTCTTCTAGAAGAAGATTCCCCTCTACCTCAACTTATTGTAATTGACGGAGGTAAAGGGCAACTATCATCAGCTTTAAAAAGTTTAGATATTTTAGGGCTAAGAGGAAAAATCTCAATTTTAGGTATTGCTAAACGTTTGGAAGAGATATATTTCCCAAATGATACTATCCCTTTATATTTGGATAAAAAATCTGAAACCTTAAGAATACTAAAAAGAGCAAGAGATGAGGCGCATCGCTTTGGAATAACTTTTCATAAGAAAAAACGAAGTAAAAAAAGTCTAAATTCTCTACTTGATAGTGTCCCCGGAATTGGTCCCGCAACAAGGGATAAACTTTTAAGTAATTTAAAATCATTTAAACGAATAAAAGCCGCATCAGAAAATGAAATTAAATTAATCCTTGGTGATGATAAAGGGAAAAAAATATTTGAGGAATTGAAAAATTACTAATCATTAATTAAATATTTATTTTATCCCTTAGGATAGGGTTTTACTATATTTGCTTTAATATGAAACGTTTAATTATTTGTGTTTTTTTGATAATTCAATTGGGCTATACTCAAAAAAAATCAGATTCAATACCATCAAACAACATAAATACTTTTCAAGAAGGTGAATGGTTTCAATTAAGACTTCATTATGGCCCATTTAATGCAAGTTATGCTACATTATCATTAGAAAGAGATACAATTAAAGGAAAGCCTGTGTTTCATGCAAAAGGTTTTGGTGAGACTACAGGAATTGCACGTTGGTTTTTTAAGGTTGAAGATTATTACGAAAGTTACTTTGATGAAAAAATTATTTATCCCTATAAATTTATTCGTGATATTAATGAAGGGGGTTATACAAAAGATGTCGAAATTGAATTTGATCACCAAAATGGAACTGCTTTGGTGAATAATAAAAAAAAAGGAGAGATAAATGAATTTTCTGTAGAGAGTGGAGTTCAAGATTTAATTTCATCTTTTTATTATTTAAGAAATTTTTTTCCAAAAGATAAATTGAAAAAAAATGAAAGTTTTAATATCAATATGTTTTTTGATAACGAAAACTATTTATTTAAATTAAAGTATCTGGGAAATGAAGTTATAAACTCAAAGTTTGGAAAAATAAATTGTTTGAAGTTTCGTCCTATCGTTCAATCTGGTAGAGTTTTTGAAGAACAAGAAAGCGTTACTTTATGGGTTTCAAACGATAACAATCGTCTGCCGATAAGATTACAAGCTGATATTTTAGTTGGGTCAATAAAAGCTGATCTAGAGAATTTTAAGAATTTAAAACATCCCTTTAAAATCATTGTAGAATAGTTAAAAAAAAAAATATATTTTTTTTTTTAGGTGCCAATTAAAAATAAATATGTTTTGAAATTTGTAAAAACAGTAATTAATGAATCGTTGTATTACTCTTTTATGTATAATTTTTATTATAGGATGTGGAAATACTATAAAAAATAAAACTCCTGAAATAATTAAGAAAATTGAACCAAATCTTTTTTATGGAATCGATTTGAATAAATTCTCTGTGAAAACAAAAAAAATAAAGAGAGGTGATTCATTTGGAAAAATTTTAGAAGACAATGGCATCGATTACCCAGAAGTTTACGAAATTCTTCAAGCCATTAAAGGGAAATTAAATATTCATAAACTTAATATTGGTAAAAGTTATAGTTTATTTTATTCAAAAGACTCTTTTAATAAACCCGAATATTTTGTTTATCATCCTGCCCCTGAATCATTCACTAAGATCCATTTAAGAGACAGTCTCTATGGTGAATTAATTGAAAAACCAGTGCGTTTCATTGAAATGGAAGCTTCTGGTGTAATAACTAGTTCACTGTATGAAACAATGCAAAATAGTGGAATTAATGATGAGCTTACTTACTATTTGTCTGATATTTATGCTTGGACAGTTGATTTTTTTCGATTACAAAAAGGAGATAGATTTAAAGTTATTTACACAGAAAAATTTGTAGATGATTCAATTACAATAGGAATTGATCGAATTAAAGCTGCATTTTTCGAGCACAAAGGAAAATCACTTTATGCTTTTGAATATCTTAGTAATCCTGAAAAAGGAATAATTGATTACTTTGATGAAAACGCAAAAAGCTTAAGACGGGCTTTTTTACAAGGTCCATTAAAGTTCAATCGGATTTCTTCTCGGTATAATCTACGTAGAAGGATTTCATATTATGGAAATCGGATTCGTCCTCATAAAGGAACAGATTTTGCAGCTTCTGTTGGGACTCCTATTTTAGCAACTGCGAACGGAACAATTTCAAAAGCAAGTTATACAAAAGGTAATGGTAACTTTGTAACAATCAAACATAACAGTATTTATTCAACCCAATATTTACACATGAAAAAAAGAAAGGTGCGTGTTGGTCAATACGTCAAGCAAGGTGATGTAATTGGATGGGTTGGAATGACTGGTAACACCTCAGGACCGCATGTATGTTATCGTTTTTGGAAAAATGGGAAACAAGTAGATCCTTTTAAACAAAAACTTCCAGATGCAAAACCTATATCCAAAAAATTAAAAGAAAGTTTTACAGAATATATGACTCCATACAAAATAAAATTAGATTGTATTGACTTTTATGATAAACTGCTAAATGAAGTAGCTGAAATTAATTAATTTAAATATGCAAAAGATTCTAAATAATAAATCATTTGATGAACTTAAAACCTGGAAGGATCTAGTTGATCACCAAAAAAAAATTAAGGATAAAAGTATTTTGGATCATTTTAAAAATGAACCTGAAAGAATGGACTATACTTGGCTGGAGTGGGATGATTTTGTTGTTGATTTTTCAAAAAACAGAATAGATAAAAAAGGTTTTAATCTACTTTTAAAACTTGCTGATAATGCAGATCTTAAAACTGCAATTGAGTCACAATTTAAAGGAGCTAAAATCAATGCTACGGAAAATAGAGCGGTCTTACACACAGCATTGAGAACTCTAGATACAACACCTATTTTCGTAGATGAAATAGATGTAATCCCAAAAGTTAAAGCTACTCAAGAAAAAATGTTTTCCTTTTGTAAAAAAGTGATTTCTGGTCAGTGGAAGGGATATAGTGGAAAATCTATTACTCATGTTGTAAACATTGGCATAGGAGGTTCAGATCTTGGCCCAGCCATGGTTGTTGAAGCGCTTGCTCATTATAAAAATCATTTAGATGTAAGTTTCATATCAAATGTAGAGGGTGACCATCATGAGGAAATCCTTGAAGGACTGAACCCTGAAACAACTCTTTTTGTTATCGTTTCTAAAACATTCACTACACAAGAGACCCTTAGTAACGCAAAGAGTGTTCGCTCATGGTTTTTAAAACAGGCTTCTGAAAAAGCAATTTCAAATCATTTTATAGCTGTTTCAACAAATTTAGAAATGACTACTGATTTTGGAATTTCAATTGAAAATACTTTCCCAATGGAAGATTGGGTGGGAGGACGTTTTTCACTTTGGAGTGCAGTTGGTATTAGTATTTGTTTAGCAGTTGGCCCTGATCATTATAATAACCTATTGTCAGGTGCTGGTAAAATGGATTTACATTTTAGGTATACATCTTTTGAAAAAAATTTACCTGTTGTTCTTGCTTTAATTAGTGTATGGTATAATAATTTTTGGAATGCTGAGAGTGAAGTAATAATCCCTTATACTCAATACTTAAAAAATTTTCCTGCATACTTGCAACAAGGAATTATGGAAAGTAATGGAAAAAGTGTGGGACGAGATGGTAAACCTATAAACTATCAAACTGGAACAATAATTTGGGGTGCATCTGGAACAAACGCACAACACGCTTTTTTTCAACTTATTCACCAGGGGACGAAACTTATTCCTTCAGACTTTATTGGTTTTAAAAAATCATTGAAAGGAAATAAAAAACATCAATTTAAATTATTATCAAACTTTATAGCCCAAACTGAGGCCTTGATGAAAGGTAAAAATAAATTGGAAGTAAAAGAGGAACTTGATTCAATTGGAATGGACATTAATGAACAAGAAAAAATTACTCCATTCAAAATTTTTGAAGGGAATAAACCCTCAAATACTATTTTAATTGACAAATTAACTCCTTCTTCTTTAGGAAAATTAATTGCTTTATATGAGCACAAAATTTTTGTGCAAGGTGTGATTTGGAATATTTATAGTTATGACCAGTGGGGAGTCGAGTTAGGAAAACAGCTAGCTGGTAAAATTCTTAAAGACATTGAAGGTAAACCAAAATATTCCCATGATCCCTCAACATCAAAATTCCTAAGTTTAATAAGGAGTTCGTTTTAAAATTATTAAACTAATTAACATTTTAAATAGCTCTTATGTCTTTAATTTTAAGTTGGAGATTTTTGTTCCCTCTAAATTCATTTTCTTCAATTGTATAAAGAACTGAAAATGAATTTACTTCTTTAATTTCTTTTAACAAGTAACCTAAACCATATCCAATTCCTGAAAAACGAACTCCTGTTGAATCAGAAATATCTAATTGGAGGTGGGTTTTATCATTACCGACTGTTCTAGTCATACCCATCTCTTTACAATTGTGAGTTGCAAATACAGGTCTCATATTTTTTGGTCCGAAAGGTGCCATTTGTTTTATTATTCTGAATAATTTTGGAGATATATCATTGAATTTTATATCCATGTCATATTCCATTGAGCGCATTTTATACTCAGGAGAAATGTTTTCTTTAGCATATTTTTCAAAACTTAATTTAAATTTACTTAATTGCTCCATCTTTAAAGTCAAACCAGCTGCATATTTATGACCCCCAAACTGTATTAAATTTTCCTTACATGCTTCCAAAGCTTTATAAATATCAAATCCTGAAACTGAACGTGCAGATCCAGTTAATATATCTCCTGATTTTGTCAAAACAATCGAAGGGCGATAATATTTTTCAATCAATCTAGATGCAACAATACCGATAACCCCTTTATGCCATGAAGGACTGTAAACTATGCTGCTGCAATTATCAACAGCTCCTTCTAATTTTATTTGTTGAAAAGCTTCTTTTGTAATTAATTCTTCAGTATATCTTCTTTCTTTATTATAAAATTCTATTTTTCGTGCAATAGAAATTGCTTCCTGTTTCTCAATACTTAACATCAACTTTACGGCATTCAACCCTTTATCCATTCTTCCAGCTGCATTAATTCTTGGAGCTAACACAAAAACTAAGTCTGTAACTTTTAAAGGTTTTCTTAATTGATTTGTCAAAATTTTAAATCCCAATCTTGGATTAGATTGTATTTGTTTAAGACCAATAAATGTAAGTACTCTATTTTCGCCAACAATTGGAACAATATCAGCTGCAATTGCAGTAGCTACTAAATCTGAATAGATTATTAATTCATTTTTTGGAAGTTTGAGTTTTATTTGTATTGCTTGTATTAATTTAAATCCTATGCCACATCCACATAGCTCCTTAAATGGATATTCACAATCATCCCTTTTCGGGTCTAGAACAGCTACTGCATTAGGAATTGATTTTTCAGGGAAATGATGGTCACACACTATGAAGTCAATACCTAATTCTTTTGCATAATTTATTTCCTGAAAAGCTTTTATACCACAATCTAACGCTATAATTAAACTAATTCCCTCTTCTTTGGCAATCTCTATACCCTTTTTTGATATTCCATAACCTTCAGAATAACGATCTGGAACATATGGTTTTATATAAAAAATTTTATTCTTTAAGTAGTCCGTTAAAAGTGCTACTGAGGTCGTTCCATCAACATCATAATCTCCAAAAATCATAACCTTTTCATTTGTATTTATTGCTAATTGAATGCGATCCACAGCCTTATTCATATCCTTCATAAGAAAGGGATTATGCAATTGAGACCAATCGGGTCTAAAAAAATGTTTTGCACTCTCAAAGTCCACTATTCCTCTTTGTAAAAGAAGAGAACTTATCACATCTGGTATATTTAGTGTTTTGGAAAGTCTTGCAATTTTTTCAGAATTAAAATTTTTTCTTTTATACCATTGCATAATTAGTTGTTTATACCTTCAACTATAATTACAAATTCTCCTTTTGGAGTTTTTTCTTCAAAATATAATTTTGCTTCTTCGAGTCTGCCTGTAAATGTACTCTCATATATTTTTGATATTTCTCTAACAATTGCAATTCTTCTATTACCCCCAAAAATAGGTTCCATTTTGTAAATTAATTTTAATAGTTTATGTGGGGACTCATAAAAAACAATTGTCTTAGATTCAAAGGCCATTTTCTTTAACCTACCTAATCTTCCCTTTTTGGACGGTAAAAATCCTTCAAAAATAAATCTGTCACAAGGTATGCCGCTTTGAACTAAAGCTGGTATAAGCGCAGTTGGTCCAGGTAAACAACTTACTTTAATTTCATTTTCTAATGCGCTTCGTACTAATAAATACCCAGGATCAGAAATTCCAGGTGTCCCAGCATCGGAAACAACAGAAATTATTTTGTCTTTTTTCAGGTATTCCAAGTATTTTTTCAATTTGATATGTTCATTATACATATGAAAACTTTCCATCGGGGTTTTTATATTATAATGTTTAAGGAGTTTACCACTCACTCGGGTATCCTCTGCCAAAATCAAATCTGACTCTTTTAGAATTCTTAATGATCTTAGGGTAATATCTTCTAAATTACCAATTGGCGTTGGTATTATATAAAGCACACGTTTTGATTTAGATTAATTAGTAAAATTTAATCCTTAAAATTATTCCTTAAGATATACAAAAAGCGTTCAACCACCTCCTCTTTACCCTCCCAATTGTTATATTCTATTTTTACTTGAGTATTAAGAAATTTTGAAACCTCAGACCAGGATTCAAATGTTATAATTTGCGAAATTACCCTTTCATAATTTATTTTATCGTCATTAAAAAGCTGTTTTATAAAGGCTAACCGATCATTAAGGTCAATGCTTAATGATTTTGCAAATTGATCGTTTACGTTTTCTCTTTCTTGATCTAAACTTACTTGAAACTCTTTATTTTTATTCGAAACTTCTTTTTGTTTTGGAATAAATGTTGGGGTTTCCTCAATTTTTTCGAATAATTTTTCATACGTTTCTGGCTCAGGCATTTCAGTTACCATATTTTTTATCGTATCCATCATAGGAGCTACTTCCAAATTTTCATCTTTAGACTTCACTTTTGAAGATTTTTCAGTCAATGATTCTATAACATCATTTATCTGCGCTTGTTGGTATTCCCATAAGTGTTTATCTTTTTCTTCCTCCTCTAAAAGTATTTTTTGAACTAATGAAATTTCATAGAGCTTTTGTATTGCTTCGTAAGTATCTTTTTCATCCCATTGAACCTGATTTTCAATTACTTTGCTTGCCCATTTAATTAAGGCTGTCTTTATTTTTTCTTTCATAAATTTAGAAGCATCAACACAATTGAATTTAATAACTTTGTTTCATATGAATATTTCTTTATCTATTCACTTTAATTTGAAAAATACAAAATGTTTTTAGAAAATACTGTTAACTTAAATGGAGAATTTGGCTGGATAGAAGTTATATGTGGTTCAATGTTTTCTGGAAAAACTGAAGAATTAATCAGAAGATTAAATCGTGCAAAAATTGCAAAACAAAAAATTAAGGTTTTTAAGCCTTCAATTGATAAACGATATGATAAAGAATATATCATTTCTCATAATCAAAAACATTTATCTTCATCTATCATTTCAGAGGCATCAGAAATTTTAAGTTTATCTGAAGGATATAATGTAGTTGGCATAGATGAAGCTCAATTCTTTGATCTCGGCATAGTAAAAGTTTGTAACGATTTAGCAAATAAAGGTTTTCGTGTTATTTTAGCTGGGCTTGATATGGATTATCAAGGGAATCCTTTTGGCCCGATGCCAGCATTAATGGCTACTGCTGAATATGTAACTAAGGTTCACGCAGTTTGTGCTCGTTCTGGAAATTTAGCCAATCATAGTTTTAGAACTTCTAAGAATAATTCACTTATTCATATAGGAGAAAAAGAAAGTTATGAACCCCTTTCTAGAGTTGAATTTCAAAAAGAACTTAATCTTAGAGATAAAAAGAAAGCTAACACTTGAATCAATTAAATATTTTTTTGAACAATCTAGAACACAATTATAAAGTTTTAAGGAGTCATATTAATAATGATACAGAGTTGATAGCGGTTTTAAAAGCAAGTGCTTATGGTAGTGAGATAGTAAGGATTAGTAATCACCTTGAATCTCTAGGTGTAAACCAAATTGCTGTTGCTTATGTAGATGAAGGAGTTTACCTAAGAAAACAAGGAGTAAAAATACCTATTCTTGTTTTTTATCCTCAGGAAGAAAACTTTGAAAAAATTATAAAATATAATTTAGAACCAAGTCTTTATAGTATAAAGACTTTGATTAAGTTTAAAAAAATAATAAATCTTCAAAAAAAAATTAAATATCCTGTTCATATAAAATATAATACTGGTTTAAATCGTATAGGATTTAAACCTGAAAAAGTCAAATGGATTCATAAAGAAGTTCAAGATGATTCAATACATCTTAAAAGTGTTTATTCTCATTTAGCTTCATCAGAATCATCAAAGAAAAATCCACTTAGTATTAAGCAAATCAATTTATTTTTAAAAATAAAAGAATATCATCAGAATCATTTTGTAAAAAAAACTAAATTTCATCTTTTAAATAGCTCTGGTGTATTTAATTATCCTGAATACCAATTTAATGCTGTACGCTGTGGAATTGCTCTTCATGGATACGCTAATAAACTTGAATGGGATGAAAAATTAAAGCCTATTGCTGAATTAACATCGACAATATGCCAAATACATCGAATAAAAAAAGGGTCTAATGTTGGATATGACAATGGATGGATTGCAACTAAAGATTCTTCTATTGCAACTTTACCTATTGGGCATGCAGATGGTATTGGACGTCATTTTGGTAAACAAAGTGGATATGTTTCAATTAAAGGGAAATTAGTGCCTATCGTTGGAAATATTTGTATGGATATGTTAATGATTGATATAACGGATATTGAATGCAAAGAAGGAGACATTGTGTCAATCTTTGGTAAACAAAATAATGCTTCAAGGTTTGCTAAAATGGGAGATACTATAAGTTATGAACTTTTAACTTCTCTGGGGAAAAGAGTAAAAAGAGTAATTCATAAATAAAAATTTTGTTATAAAATTAACAAAAAGTGGTTTTTTGACATAAACCTACTATAACTTTTGGATTTACCCTTTTAGCCCTAATTTTAAATAAAATTTCATAACCATGAAAATAGCAGTTGTTGGTGCAACAGGAATGGTAGGTAATGTTATGCTAAAAGTTTTAGAAGAACGAAATCTACCAATAAACAAATTATTATTAGTGGCTTCAGAACGATCTGTGGGAACTGAATTAATTTATCAAAATAAAAAAATAAAAGTTATTGGTTTAAATGAAGCTCTCAATGCCAAACCTGATATTGCTTTATTTTCTGCTGGAGGTTCTACTTCTCTTGAATGGGCTCCAAAATTTGCATCTTTAGGGACCACAGTAATTGATAACTCCTCAGCATGGAGAATGGAGAAAGATATCAAATTAATTGTTCCTGAAATTAACGCTAATCTTTTATCCTCTGAG
>Ga0163111_10000284_pt1 | contig 30645 bp, 22 predicted proteins | sample CRUFie1St18metaG_FD_109645 | JGI IMG/M metagenome (GOLD analysis project Ga0163111, IMG submission 109645) | Marine microbial communities from the Costa Rica Dome - CRUD Field 142mm St18 metaG | ecosystem: Environmental > Aquatic > Marine > Oceanic > Photic zone | place: Costa Rica: the Eastern... | reverse complement strand
TGCAATAAGCAATTGGAAATATTGGCACAAAGCCGTAAATTACAATCAACAGTTATCAAAATTCAGAAGACTATGCCATTTATTTATGACATAAAAAAAGACCTGAGGTTTATTGAGGGGAAACTAGAGGGAAAGTTAGAAGGAAGACAAGAGGAAAAGTTGGAATTAATCTCTATCTACATAGAAAATACCTTGAACGAGCTGCAGCCGCTAGAAAAGATTGCACGAATCTTTGGAGTATCTCTTGAATTAGTGACAGAGCTTTACAAGAAAGTGCTAGAGAAACAATCCAAATAGGATTGCTTTTAATATACCTGAATAACAAATATCGGAATTCTCGCATGCGAGAATTCCGATATTTGCTTTGGGTAAGATACTGTACCCAATCGTGAACAAATATAATTCTACTTCAGGACAAGATATCTCTCCGCATACATTTATCAAAACCACAATCCCCCCTACTCCCCAACCATGATCCTCAACCCCAACTCCATCATCACCACAATCTCCGACTCCTTTGCTCCGAGCACCTTCCCTCCAAACGTCCCTTTCGCGAACCACCCAATACGCTCACTCCAACCACGCCCAAAGGCATAGCTCACCGTAGGCATCAGATAACTCGTACCTTCCCAATTTTCATCGGAAACTTCGCCTGTCCCCACATTGACATTCAGGGAGATTTGGCGGGCTTGGTAGAGGTAGGCAATGCCTACGCTAAGGTCGGAGTAGAAAGCGCGAATGTTATCGGGATTGATTCGGCGGAAACCAACATCGGCATTGACGAATACGCCTCTTTGGATGCCTCCTGCACTATAATACCCCAATTGGGGGGAAACAAACAATCGGCTGACCTTATTGGCACCAGATTCTCCCCACTCCTTCAATTCAAACTCCGTCCCGACTTTTATTCCAGGATGGAGGATGAAATGCCCTAAATAGCTAACCGAAATAGGCGTTTGTGCGCTCATTCCCAACCACATCCCAACCATCCCTATAAGCAAGATATACTTTTTCATTTGTCTGATAATAAGAAGATTAAGATTTAAGGATTAGGCCAACAGCAGCATAGGCAGCTTCACTTGCACCGTGAACTGTAGCGGTATTTCCGCTGAGGGCAACTGCTTCACCAGCAAAAAACACTTTATTATCTATAGGCTCTGCAATTGCCTCGACAGAAGCCGTGTAGGCTTGGTCATAATGCGAATATGATCCCTCAATATAAGGTTCTTTCGTCCAATCTTGAATACGATAATCCACGAGCAGTTCAGAGGGTCGCCCGTCATAAATCTCATCCAATTGTGCCAATACAGCCGCAATGACTTCTTCCTCCGTTTCCAGTGCCGTAAGGGGTTCGGCAGGCGAACCAATAGAGAAGAGACTCAATACATTATCGGGCGATTCCTTAAAAAGTGCTGCATCATAAAAGAGATTCCCTAACCCTCCTGTTTCTTCCGCAAGCAAGCTTCCAAGTCCGCCGATTTGCAATAGATCAGGATAGAATCGCTCTGAGAACTTCATAAACACCTTGAGAATGGGAGGCATACGAACATTGCCCAAAGCCTCTGTCTTACTTGCAGGCAATGCTGGCGAAAAAGCAATGGAATTGTTCTGTAGCATAGTCACAGGAACCGTCACTAATATCTTATCTCCCTCATAGGCATTCCCATTGAGGTCACGCACAAACACCTTATCCCCCGAATAATCAATCTCCGTCACAGGACTATTCAATCTAATCTTATCACTAATCTTAGGGACAACGTAATCGGCAAAGAAATCATACCAAGTAGTTCGCTTAAACTTGTATTCTCCATAGTAAAAGTTTAAGAAGAAATTGCGCGTTACCAATTTCTCATTCTTCCATAATTTAATGGTTTCAGGCAGATAATGCACCAATTCTATATCAACATTCGTATTAGGCTCATTGAGCATTTTTGATAAAATATCAGGATTCGTATGAATCCATTCTGCTCCTAGGTCAATCGGAAATTCGGCCAAATCAGTGTCTTTGCGAAGCCGACCTCCCCATACCTCCTTTGCTTCTATGATTTCGAAGTCAATACCATATTGGTTGAGGAGGTGGCCTGCTGTTAGCCCTGCCGCACCTGAACCAATAATCAAGACCTTCCCACTAAAGTTTACATCAAACGTCTTAGGGTAGTAGTTCACCTCTCCACATCCAGGGAGCAACCATGAAAGAAAGGGAATCCCCAAACCCAAAGAAGCCATATTATGTACAAACTCTCTTCTTTTCATAAGCAAATCCTAAGGGTAATTAAGTGTATGAATAATGAATTGTCATTCATAAATATACAGATTTTTTACAAAGTCGAATCAATTTTTGTTAAAACCCCCTTATACAACATTGCGCATCTAGATTCCAGTACTGGGAGACCCACGGGAAGGTCTTCCCGTCACGATTCCAGAGCTGGGAAACCCACGGGAAGCCCTTCCCGCCACGATTCCAGTACTGGGAGACCTACAAGAAGCTCTTCCCGCCACGATTCCAGTACTGGGAGACCCACGGGAAGCCCTTCCCGCCACGATTCCAGTACTGGGAGACCTACAAGAAGCTCTTCCCGTCACGATTCCAGTACTGGGAAACCTACAAGAAGCCCTTCCCGTCATGATTCCAGTACTGGGAAACCCACGAGAAGCTCTTCCTGTCACGATTCCAGTACTAGAAGACCCACGAGAAGCGATTCCCGTTACAATCCCAGTACTGGGAGACCTACGAGAAACGCATGCTTCCCTCTTTCGAGCATTTATGATACCCAACAATCAATCTATTATTTAATCCCCCTAAATATTTAGCCAAATTGTAACAGAAAAAGAAAGGTTGTAATTTTATCGCCTCATAAGAATTGTGACTACAGCAGCCTAACATACGCACAATTGCTCATAAACAACATTTTGCTATGACATCACGAATTACATCCTTTGAAGAATACCAAAAAGAATATCAACGTAGTGTTGAACAACCCGAACGCTTCTGGGAAGAAAAAGCCGAGTCCTTTACATGGCGTAAGCGTTGGGATAAAGTCCTAGAGTGGAATTTCCGCGAGCCCAATGTTAAATGGTTCGTCAATGGAAAGCTTAATATCACAGAAAACTGCCTCGATCGTCATCTAGAAAGTCGTGGCGATCAAGTCGCACTTATCTGGGAACCCAATGACCCAAATGCGCCCGCCAAAACATATACCTATAAAGAGTTGCATGCAGAAGTATGTCGAGCTGCCAATATGTTGAAAGCAAACGGTATTGGCAAAGGCGATCGTGTATGTTTCTATATGCCGATGGTACCAGAATTGGCGATTGCCGTACTTGCATGCGCACGTGTAGGAGCCATTCACTCGGTGGTATTTGCAGGATTTTCCTCTTCTGCATTGGCTGATCGAATCAATGACGCCACTTGTAAAATGGTCATCACTTCTGATGGCAATTTCCGCGGAGCGAAAAACATCCCCGTAAAGGCAGTTGTAGACGAAGCCCTCAAATCTACCGAATCCATCGAAACGGTATTGGTCTACCAACGTACAGGTGCAGCCGTCACTATGACAGAAGGCCGCGACAAATGGTGGCATGAAGAGATCGCTAGTATGAGCGCGAATTGTGAGGTAGAAGTCATGGACTCCGAAGATGTATTGTTCATTCTCTATACATCAGGTTCAACAGGTAAACCCAAGGGAGTTGTTCATAGTTGTGGCGGCTATATGCTTTATACCGAGTATTCTTTCCGCAACGTTTTCCAATACGAAGATGGCGATATCTATTGGTGTACAGCCGACATTGGTTGGATTACGGGACACTCCTATATTATATATGGTCCCCTATTGGCTGGAGCCACAACCATCATGTTCGAGGGTGTTCCTACCTACCCCGATGCTGGTCGCTTCTGGAATATCGTTGAACGACATAAGATTAATATCTTCTATACCGCTCCTACAGCGATTCGGGCATTGATGGCCAAAGGCCTAGAATATGTAACTCCTTATGACCTCAGCACCTTGAAGGTTTTGGGCTCAGTAGGCGAACCCATCAATGAAGAAGCTTGGCGTTGGTACCATGAGCATATTGGCAAAGGACAAGCCCCGATTGTAGATACATGGTGGCAAACCGAAACAGGGGGTATGCTTATCTCTCCTCTCGCAGGACTCACCAAATTGAAGCCTTGTTTCGCAACCCTACCCCTTCCAGGCATCCAACCTGCCTTGATGGATTCGGATGGCAATGAGATTGAGGGCAATGACGTGGAAGGGATCCTCTGTATCAAATTCCCTTGGCCTTCCATGATTCGTACCACCTACGGCAATCACGAACGCTGCCGACAAGTATACTTCTCTGCTTTCCAAGACAAATACTTTACAGGAGATGGATGCCGACGAGATGAAGACGGATACTATCGAATCATTGGCCGCGTAGATGATGTCATCAATGTATCAGGTCACCGAATGGGTACAGGCGAATTGGAAGACGCCATCAACCAGCATCCTCGTGTAGTCGAATCGGCAGTTGTGGGGTATCCACATGATATTAAAGGCCAAGGCATCTATGCCTATCTCATCATCAGTGGAGACATTGAAGACGAAGCAGCGTTGAAAAAGGAAATCGTCCAAACCGTCAGAACAGAAATTGGCCCAATTGCCAAGCCTGATAAAATCCAAATCGTTCCAGGCCTCCCTAAAACTCGATCAGGGAAAATCATGCGTCGTATCCTTCGAAAGATTGCATGTGGTACAGCCGATAACTTAGGAGATGTTTCTACCTTGCTCGATCCGAGTGTGGTTGAAGTGATTAAGAATGGAGCGGTGTAAAGCAATCTCTTCTGTACATATATAATCAGAAAGGGTTCATACATAAGGGTATGAACCCTTTTGCTTTATCCCCCCAGTATTAAAACCAAAATCCGCATTCGAACATTCGAATGCGGATTTGTTGCAGAGAGAGAGGGATTCGAACCCTCGGTACCCTTTTGAGGTACACCCGCTTTCCAGGCGAGCCTGTTCAGCCACTCCAGCACCTCTCTTTATTTGTGGATACAAAGGTAAATATTTCGTCCAATCTGCGCAAGGATTTTTTTTACTTCCAAGCCTCCTCCCCTTCCATATAAAACCTTACACGCATTAGGACAATCCGACCGATGTTCTTACATCAAAGTTAAAACATTGATTAGATCCTCATTTTTGTCATATCTAGGACAAAACCATGCTACTTTCTCCTCTAATTTTGCCTTAACATAAACCCAGAACAAGATTATGCCCCTAAATGCTGCCTTCTTCATTGTTTTATTGGAATCTTTCATACGTTGAGGACTACCATAAAGGCATATATTGTTTATAGTATATACTATATATTATAAACAATAGCTATAGTAAAAGAGGAAATCGCCTTATGTTCTCCTACATTTAGTTCGTTCCTTCTTCACAAAGCCCTATAAAATACTAAAGAAGGTGCTAAGGCTTTCTCTCTAGGCATTATAATCCCTGTTAGATGATTCCTCCTAAAGAGTAAACAACATTATGTCTATTTGGCAGAAGGCTATAGGGTCGGAACCAAACTTGTCTCTTCTATCTATAGAACACATGCCTTATGAAGCCAAAAAGGCAAGAAGAAAATTCATATGGTTTACCTCTAAGAGCGATAAATTTTATCAATCTTGGCATAAATAAAATCGATGAAACTTTTCATATCTTTTTTAGACCCCATTCGTCTATTCAGAAAAGGCTTGTAAGTGTTTATGTAGGTTTCTTGAGTTTCTAAAAAGTAGTGGAGAGCCTAAAATAGAGTATTGTTTATAGTTATAATGCAAAAACTAAACACAATTAAGCAATTCAATTCATTCTCTCCATTTTGTGCCACAATCGTCCTATCAACAAAGCACGATTTTCTCCAAAAAGCGTCTACTTTACAGAAATCAAGAAAAAATGTTTAACTATCATTTGTTTTTATTAAACAATGTTTTAACTTAGACCTCATAAAGGAAAAGCATTATGACAACTGTAGAATTCGACAACAAACTTTTAAGCATTTACGACTCATTACGACCAGGAGCGTTGAAGCTTACCCGTAACCTTGAAGAAGCAAACGATTTACTACAGGAGACCCTCTTAAAGGCTATTTCCAACCGAGATAAGTTCTCTGAGGGTACAAACCTTAAAGCGTGGCTCTACACCATCATGAAGAACACGTTTATTACCAATTATCATCGTCTCGTAAAGAGAAACACGTTCATAGATACAACCCAAAACTTACACTACCTCAATTCTTCCTCGCAGAGTATCGAGAATAAGGCAACTTCTAAAATGTTCATGGACGAAATTCATAGAGCCATCCAAGGCCTAAGCCATGAATATAAGACGCCTTTCATGATGCACTATCAAGGATATAAGTACAGAGAAATTGCTGATATCCTAAAACTGCCTATGGGTACGGTCAAAAACCGAATTCACGTGGCAAGAAAGGAACTAAAAGGTACGATAGAGAAACACATTTAATGTAAACTCTCCGCCTTATTTTCTAGGTCAATGGCCTAGCGCATGCATAATCCTAATGAAAGAGGTTTCGCATATGCGAAACCTCTTTGCTTTTCCCCTAAGATTACTCCTAACAATTAGGGATTTACATTGATTTTTAGGTCAAATGCAGATACCTTTGCGCTGGAATATTTATCACTTTTATCCAATCAAACAATTTTTCCGCATGAGCATACTTGTCAATAAAGATACAAAAGTAATCGTTCAGGGATTTACTGGTAAAGAAGGAGGATTCCATGCTAGTCAAATGATCAAGTATGGAACCCAAGTAGTTGGAGGAGTAACGCCCAATAAAGGAGGAACTACGCACCTAAACCTCCCTGTGTTCAATACCGTAGAAGAAGCGGTAAACACAACTGCAGCTGATGTCTCTATCATATTCGTACCTCCTCGATTCGCAGCAGATGCAATCATGGAAGCCGCAGATTCTGGCATCAAACTGATCATCACGATTACTGAAGGAATTCCTGTTCGAGATATGATCTATGCGAAACGATACATTGACGAAAGAGGCGTAAGAATGATTGGCCCTAACTGCCCAGGAATCATTACCCCAGGTGAATGTAAAATCGGTATCATGCCAGGATTTATTCATAGACCTGGCCGAATTGGAATCGTTAGCCGCTCTGGTACCCTAACTTATGAGGCTGTAGACCAAGTAACGAAGCAGAACCTCGGGCAATCTACTTGTGTAGGAATCGGAGGAGACCCTATTATTGGTTCTACTCACCTCGACATTGTTAAACTCTTCAATGAAGATCCTGAGACAGATGGTATCATCCTTATTGGAGAAATCGGAGGATCAAATGAGGAAATTGCTGCGCAATGGCTAAAGGAAAACGCGAAGAAGCCTGTTGTTGGGTTCATCGCTGGCCAAACAGCCCCTCCAGGAAGAAGAATGGGACATGCTGGTGCAATCGTATCAGGAGGAAAAGGTACTGCCGCTGAAAAAATGCGCGTAATGGACTCTTGTGGAATCCACGTAGTCGAAACGCCTGCTGAAATCGGCTTGACAATGGTACGCGCCCTCAAATCTGCCAAATAAGCAAAACCACATATAGGAATTTACAATGGCATAAAAGCGAACCTGTCGATATGGCAGGTTCGCTTTCACTTTATATCAAACAAGAATTCGGCTAAGCTTACAAGCCTCTGGCAATAGCTACCAAGGTATGCAATTCGCTTCGATAGCCATTCGGATCAAATGTAGAGGCATTCCCCACGGTCTCCAATACATCATCATATGTCCAATTGCCTTTATAATCCGAATCCCTTAGAATCAACCCAAATCCTGCCACTCCTGCTGCGAAACGCATATTCTCACTCGCTTGGGTAAAGCTGTAATCTTCATCATATACCTGCAAACTCATTGGATTGCTTGTTGAAGCCAAGGGCAATTTGTAGCGGAAATCAATCTCAAAGGTTGGATAGTCTTTGCTTGCTACACTCGTTGGGACAATCTCATACAAAGCCGTAATGGTTTGGTTGGCACCAATCTCTCCAGCATCCGTGCTATCATCCTCAAATTCGTGATTCTCCAACAACCGATTCTCATATCCTATCAACCGATACGACTCCACATTGTTGGCATTAAAGGTAACTTGTACCTTTACATCTTGTGCCACCGTGAGCAATTTGGTGTATTCATGAGAAAGGATTTTCACTCCCTCCGAATATGAATCCATATATTCATAGTTGCCGTTTCCATTATTGGCGACCCGTTCCATCATGGCATCATTCAAATTGCCTGTTCCTACCCCAATCGCAGTTAAGAATACCCCTTCGTCTCGCTTGTCCTTGATCAGATCCACTAGGTCATCCCGAGAAGATACCCCAATATTGAAGTCTCCATCTGTTGCGAGGATAATTCGGTTATTGCCCCCTTCGATATAGTATTGTTGGGCAATGTCATAGGCTGTCAGGATTCCTTGTGCTCCTGCCGTTCCTCCTCCTGCTCCCAATTGATCGATAGCGGCTTTGATTGTACTTTTATCGGTACCCGAGGTAGAAGGCAATACCACCTCTGACTGCCCTGCATAGGTAACAATCGCAACCCGATCTTGCGCCCGTAATTCATCAGCAAACATCTTAAAGACATCTCGCAACAATGGCAATTTGTTCTCGCTACTCATTGATCCTGAGACATCAACCAATAAGACGAAGTTGGCATTGGGCATATCTTCTTTGCTAATCTCGGCTCCTTTAATCCCAATTCGAACCAATTTATGCCCTGCATCCCATGGACAAGCACTCACTTCTCCATTCAATCCAATAGGATCGGCTGTAGTCGGGCCAGGATAATCCAAGGTAAAGTAGTTGAGTAATTCTTCTGTTCGAATGGCATCTACAGGCGGCAATTGACCATCATTCAAGAACCGCCGAACATTGCTATACGAACCTCCGTCCGCATCAATAGAAAAGGTAGAAGTAGGCTCATCTGCCACATCCACAAAGGGATTCTCGACAATTGTATTGTATTGTTCATTATTGGGGTCTATCCCCCCGACGAACCCAGTGCCATTTGAGTTGGCAAGTGTCAAGCCATCCGCCGTCATCACTGATTCTTCCTTCGTACACGAAGTCAGGATTAATGCTAAGCCCACTAAGGTGAATAAAAGCTTTTTCATGATATATAATATTATAAGGTGATTCCTAAACGTAAAGCAAGATTGTGAGTTGTGATATCACCGACACGAACCCAGCCATCTCCCCCTCCATTTTCGCGCAGCAAACGCCAAAACCGCTGACTTTGGTAGCCAAAACTTATCAAAATCCTGAGTTTGGTAGCCGTATACATCTTGAGTCCCATTCCTACTCCTAACATCCAACGGCCTTGATATCTTTCTTCTGTACTGAACCAAAGGCCTCGCCATATTTTGGGGTGTGTAAATGCATAGCCCCCATTGAGGTAGTAGAAGGGTACAAATGTGATTGCACATCCATCCATTAAATTGTAATAAGGAGCAAATTTCCGCGTCCCGATATCCCCCCTAACATCCGCAAATATAGGGAATAGCGTACTAAGAGAATACCGATCTACTTGGATCCCAATCCCCGTTTGGAATGGGAGTTTCCAACGGTAGCCACTAATTGCGCTAAGGGTGAAGCCCCCTTCCATCCTAATACGATTGGCAAAGCGTTCTCGAAATAAATATCCCCCTTGAATAATATGATAGAATCCTCCTTTTAGACGAATGTTAATATTCCCCCTTTTACCCGCAGCCATAATGTGATCATATTTATCATCCCCAAAATCGTGGTCATAATGATGCCAATCTCTTTTTTCGATTAGATATGGAACAACCGTAATAGAATCCAGATAGATGATGTCTTGAGAAATGGTATCTTGCCCAAAGGTGAGGGAGGAAAAGCCAATCCCCCAGAGTAAAAGGAGAAGGGGGATTGGGCATAGAGAGTGTGCTTTCATAGGTGTATACATAGGTGAGTAGCTAACTATAAACTAACGCCAAAGCGAATGTTTATCCGTTGAAAATTCGGTCGATTTATCAATTCCCATTCGATATCGTCTATCCTAACGCCCCAGTTTTGCCACAGATAACTGTTCTGCAATTGGTAGCCTGCACTTAATACCATAGCGGCTTTGGTTCGGGTATGCAGTTTAAGGCCGAATCCTGCACCGAACATAGGCCCTCCCTTAAACAGATGCTCGCCCCAACCCCAGAGCTGGGTACTCACGCGGGTATTGGTAATTCCATAGCCCGACTGTAGGTAGTAATGGGGAGTCAATCGTTTGGGGAAGAAATCGCCCCGAATATCCAGATACACAGGATACATAGGCCATCGTCTATACACATCGGCTTGCCCCCCTACTCCAACTTGCAAATAATGTTTCCATCGATAGCCCAATACTGCATTTATGCTGAAAGAGGTTTCGGCTCCGAAAGGCCAAGTATTCGGACTGGTGATAAGGCCAGCTTGCCCCAAAAACGCAATCCCTTTCTTCTGGAGGTATATAGGCCGTGGGAGACTCGTTTCCTGTGTCACACGTTCAATCTCATTCGCCTCAAAGCGTAGGGACTTTCCCCGTTTATTCATAATCACGAGATGCTTATCAACCAAGTAAGTTACAAGCATCCCTTCAATCCTTTCTCCATTGGTCAAGTATACCACATCCACTTTCTTTTCCTTCGTTTCTTGACCAAACCCCTCCGATATAGCTAACAATGAGCATAGGATAAGCAGGAAAAAGGATCGCTTTTTCTGAAAAATAACAGGCATATGTGTAAAGTTAAATAAGGGAAACTTGATTAGATTGAGATACCAAAGCCAATAGATAAACGATTGAAACCCAGCTTGTCGATGGTGTCCCAATTAATGTTTCCATCTCCATCATCCCAGCCACTTTGCCGTTCTGCTCTCTGGTGTTGATAGCCTACAGTGAGTAAGAATCCTACAGTCGAACGCGTATTGATTTTCATTCCAAGTCCTCCACCAATCATCAATCCTCCTTTACTTTTGGTCGCCCAACCCCAATCGTTTTGTACAGTCGTTCCTGTCAAAGCATATCCTCCCTGTATGTAGTATTGTGGCGTAATTTGCCCCTTAAGCACATCTCCTCGCACATCAAGGAATACAGGAAAGAGGTTGAAATCATAGTAGAAATCAGCGGAAGCTCCAAGCCCTACTTGTACATAACGGTTGATACGCATTCCATTAATCGTCGTTAATCTTGGGCTTGTTTCCGAATTGCTCCCAGAACTAATCAAAAGACCAAACTGTGTCACATTGTAGTAACCTTTATCTTTGATTTGGATTTCACGAAGCTCTTTGTTCTTACCTGACTTTATGACCTCTCGTTCTCTACGGTCAATCTCATGAGGTTTAAAGGTATAGGTTTCCCCACTCAGAGATTGAATGATAAGGTGTTTGTCCAGAATATACTCTGTTATATGCCCCCTTACCATTCCGCCATCTTTCAAATATACCACATCTAGCTTGGCTTTGCCTTGCCCAAATGCCTCAGGAATACCCATCAATAGGCATATCAAGCAGAGAAATACGCTTACTCTTTTCATAGATAATACTTTCATGGATTTTAGGATTACAGCCAAAAGACGTAGCCTTTCCCTTCCCTGCTGCATCCTCTCCCTGTTTTTCTTTCGCTTTTATATAGGAGATTTCTACCAAACAAAGTCGAAGGGAGTTCCAAACGTATGATTTTCACACGTTCGGAACTCCCTTCGGTTCTATAGGATATTCCTAATTATCAGGGTAGTAGCCCGATAATGATATTACTTCTTCAAGCCAATCTCTCGGAGTCGCTCATCCAAATATTGACCTGCTGTCATATCGCTATATCGCTTCGGATTATCATCAGAGATACAGCTAGTCAAGCAAGTCAAGTCCATTTCTGAACGAGGATGCAAGAAGAAAGGCATAGAATAACGAGGCAAATGTAAACGCTCACGAGGCGGATTTACCACTCTATGAGTCGTAGACTTCAATACATTATTCGTCAATCTCTGTAGCATATCGCCTACATTGATCACGATTTCATTGGGCTCAGGAATAGCAGGAATCCACTTCCCTTCCAAATTCATTACTTCCAACCCTTCAGCACTCGCTCCAATGAGAAGCGTAATGATGCTAATATCTTCATGGGCGGCCGCTCTTACAGCACCATCAGGTACTTCATGAGTATTCCGAATAGGATAGTAATGAATAGGACGCAAAATGCTATTCCCATTGTGAATCTTATTGTCAAAGTAATCTACAGGGAGAGAAAGGTATTCCGAAATCGCCTTCAAAACGGCAACTCCAGAAGCTTCTAATGACCGATACAAAGCCACTCCATGTTGCTCTACCCCTGGAACCTCATCAATAAAAATGTTATCAGGATATTCTTTCTTGATAGGATCGTTATCTTCTATGATTTGTCCAATATGAAAAAACTCCTTCAAATCAGGTACATCGCTCCCTTTTGCATGCTCACGACCCTTTGAGGTATACCCTCTTTGGCCAGCAAGCTCAACAACCTCATACTTTCGCTTAATTGCCTCAGGCAAAGCAAAAAAATCGTAAAACGCCTGATAGGCTTTCGCAATGGTATCATCGTCTACGCCATGATTCTTCACTATTGCAAAACCTATTTCCGAAAATGAATCTCCCAACTCTTTTACAAATCGCTGCTTTCGCGCTTCATCCCCACTTAAATAATCATTCAAATCCACACGAGGAATATGCTCCAATGCCATGATATTACAGTGCTTTTTGGTGTTAAAATATGCGTTTGACGGACACAAATATAGCAAGCCTATGCAGAATATTAAATTAAGACCAATAATTTAAAATCATGAGAAGGCCAGAAATACATATACTATTTGTATATTTCATTCAGGACAATGGATAGAATCCTCTATACGAACGAACGGCATTCCTTATATTTGCGTTATAAAGGAAGAACTCATACCCGAATTGTCGAACAATCGTTTATCTTACTCTAGACCCTAATTGTATTCTTTGAAGTCCTGACGCCTTACTACCAAACGATTCAACATGTACAAGTATATTCTACATATTCTACTCATTTCCATCCCCTTACTGGTCTCCGCTCAATCAAACGACCCGCAGCTTACCACCCAATTGGGGCATGCTGATCGTGTAAATACGGTTGCCTATAGCCCTGATGGTCGCCTTATTGCAAGTGGTAGTTGGGACAATACCATCAAGATCATTGACAGCTTCTCAGGAAAACTCATCCGAACCCTAAATGGACATAAAAGCTCCGTTAATAGCCTCGCATTTAGCCCCAATGGACAATACCTCGCAAGTGGTAGTTGGGATGGGAAATTGAATATTTGGGATCCCTCTACAGGAGAGCTCCTCCAAACCATCAACGCCCATACCGCTTCCATCAATGGCATCAGCTTTAGCAATAATAGTGAATACATTGCCAGTGGAAGCGCCGACCGAACCGTCAGGATATGGAATGCCCGTAGTTATCGGAAGGTCAGAACCCTAAATGCCCATAAAAAACCCATTACAGCCATCGACTATGCACCCGATGGTTCATATATCATTACAGCAAGTGAAGATAAAACAATTCGATTTTGGGATGTGGACAAAGGAGAACTTACCCATACCATAGAAGGGGATTCAACCTTCTATACCGCCCTAGACATTAGCCAAAATGGGAAATACCTTGCCGCAGGAGACAATAAAGGGAAAATCCTCGTATGGCATACCAATACCCGTACCCTCCTTAGAAGCTTCTCCGGCCATTTTACATGGATTAGCCAGCTTGAATTCAGCCCGAAAGCAGATCTACTAGGAAGTGCCAGTTGGGACAAGCAAATTGTCTTGTGGAATATGGAGAACGGAGGCAAGTTCAGAACCCTCAATCGGCATAAGGATCAGGTTTCGTCCATAAGTTTTGGCCCACAAGGAGTGTATATGGTGAGTGGAAGCTGGGATCAAACGGTAAAGCTCTGGAACGTCAATACAGGCGATGTCCTTGGAACCCTCTCAAGTCGAAAAGAATATATAGAGGATGTTGCACTTAGTCCTGACGGAAGCTATATCGCCAATGCCTATAATGATGGCGTCATCACCATCTGGCATAGAGGTCGAGGCCGAATCATTCGTATCTTAGAGGCAGGTGAAACAAAGGTCAATTCGGTGACCTTCAGCAAAAATGGGAAGCATATTGCAGCAGGAGGTGAAGACGCTACGATTCGAATATGGGAAACAGGATCAGGGAAGAAGGTTCGAACCATTCGGCAAAATGGCGTGCTTGTCAACCAGCTCGATTTTCGCCCCAATGGCAAGGAGATTATCAGTGCAGGGAACGATGCCAGCATTCGTATATGGGATGTCGAAAAAGGCCGCCTCATCCGAACCCTAGAAGGCCATCGTGCAAAGGTCAATTCTGTATGCTATGGAGCAGATGGAAACTACATCTTAAGTGGAAGCGATGATCAAAGTATCAAACTTTGGGATCGGGCAACAGGTATGCCCCTACTCGACCTCCAAGGACATGAGAATGGCATCACCACTGTACAGTTTAGCCCTGATGAAAAACAATTTGCAAGTGGTGGAAAAGACTATGCAATTAAGCTATGGGATGCCTCTTCTGGAAAGAATATCCTTACCCTCGTAGGCCATACAGATCAAATCACAGATTTATCCTTCTCTCGAAATGGTAAGTACCTCGCCAGTTCAAGCCGTGACCATAATGTCAAGATATGGGATTTAAACTCAGGCAAATGCCTCAAAACCCTAAAAGGCCATAGCTCTGATGTAAATACCGTATCTTTCAGTACAGGTAGCTCATACCTAATTTCTGGTGGGCAAGATACCCAAGCAAAGGTATGGAATGTAGAAAACGGGAATGAGCTCTTTAGCCTCGTAACCTTTGATAGAGGACAAAATTACCTTGTCGTTACGCCTAATGGCAAATATGATGGCAATGTTGGGGGGCTATCCTACCTTCATTATGTCATCAAACAAGAAATCAAAAGCCTGAGTCCTCGTATGGATCCCCATTATAAGCCTGGTCTTATGGGCGAAACCCTGCGAAGCCTCACCCAACTCGCCCCTACCAATTCGGTCGCTACTGTATCGGGCGCTGATCCTAAACCGATACAAGGCTCACAATCGTCTAAACCTTCCCATAAAAACACCTCCCCAACAAAAAACAAGAACCGAAAGGAAGAGCTCTCTTTTGATGTATTAAATGAACGTATTTTCAGCAGTAATTTGCCCAAGAAAGGACACTACCTACTTGAGCTCAATATTCAGAATAATAGTTCTACCTATGCCGATAAGGTAACCCTCTCCATTGACTTGCCCGAATCTCTACATCCTACGGCCTCCAGTGACTTTCGAATAGGCGAATTGCCAGGAGGAAGCATTAGTTCTCCATTACAACTTCCTTTCTTCATTGACCCAAATGCACAGGCTCAAGACATTGCCATTAGTGTACGGGTACAAGTGAACGCCAAACAGATAGTACGACATAAAATATCGATTCCCTTTACCCCTGTTATTGACCAAAGGGTAGATTATGCCCTCATATTTGCCATAGGCGAATATGACAATGCCCGCTGGGAATCTATGCCAGAGGCCATACAAGCAGGGAAAGACCTCAAACATGTCCTCTCTAGCCAATATGGATTCCAGACCCAACTTGTTCTCAATCCTTCCATTGATACCATTGACCATATCCTAGACCGATATTTCTCGCAGGAATATGGAGACAATGATCAGCTCTCTGTCTTCTTTATTGGGCATGGAGATAGTGATGCCAATCCCCTCAATGGCAACCGCATTGGCTATATAGTTGCCCGTGATTCTCGCAATAACAATCGGCGTACATACCTCTCACATGCAGCCTTAGCCAATAAGCTCAATGGGTCTAATTGTGAACATGTATTGGTAGTGCTTGACGCTACATACAGTAGCACATTTGACAACAGGCTCATTGCTTCTGCCTTCAAAGGAACTGAGAGGATTAACCAACCTTTGGAAGAGTTTATCAAGGACAAGCTTAAATATAGATCACGTCTTTATTTCTCTGCGGGCAATGAACAAACCCGAACTGTCAGCCCTGCTAATAGAGCCTTATTTACCCGAAACATGACCCGAGTCCTCAAAACAAATGGCCAAACAAATGTCATTACGAGCTTCAAGGAATTGCAACAAGCCATGAGCCTCGCGGGTCTTAAACCTAGCTTCCGTTCAGGAGAATTCGGCAACAATAAAGCAGGTGGGGACTTCCTCTTCATTGGGAAAGAAAAACGATAATAACATTGATAAACGTACGTATTTTTCTTATTTTCGTGTACACTAAAATAGGTCAGTCCGCATTTAATAATACCGTTCTTAACCATGATATACAATCACACCTTCATCAAAGAAATGCCTGTTGTACTTCAGCAGGAGAAAGTTGAAGAACCATCTAAATTGATTGTTCATAATGATGAAGTTAATACCTTCGATTGGGTCATTCGATCGTTGGTAGAAATCTGTAAACATACGCACCAGCAAGCTGAGCAATGCGCTTGGATCATCCACTTTTCGGGTAAGTACCCCGTGAAAAAAGGCCCCATAAACCTATTACGTCCAATGAGACAAGCACTCGTTGATAGAGGTATTGGTGCTACAATTGAAGATTAATATCTCCTTACGATTTGATAACAAGTAGAATTACACATAAATAGATGCTACCAGAGTGTAGCATTTTTTTTTGCATGAAAACGCTCATATCCATTGTGGGCCCTACTGCAGTAGGAAAAACCCACCTATCCATTCTTCTAGCCACCCATTTTCAAACTGCTATCTTATCTTCAGACTCTCGGCAAATGTATCAATACATGAACATTGGTACAGCCAAACCCACTCCAGAAGAAAAACAAGGAATTCCTCATTACTTTATAGATTCTCTCAAGCCCAATCAATCTTACAATGCTGGGCAATTCGAGCGAGATGCAGAAAGCCTACTCGAAAAATTGTTCAAAAAGCATGATGTGGTCATTAGTGTAGGCGGATCTACCCTCTATATTGATGCCCTTTGGAATGGCATAGATGAAATGCCATACATAGATCCTGTCATTCGGGTACAGCTCAATTGGCTCTTTACCTCTGAAGGTATGGAGCCCCTACTCGCCGAACTAAAATCGGTCGATCCTGAAACTTGGCAACGAATTGACCGAAAGAACCCTGCACGGGTCATTAGAGCCCTTGAGGTCTTTCGAGGGACAGGCACCCCTATATCGGCTTTCAGAAAAGGGCCTCGCAACAAAGAACGCACCTACAATCTCATTAAGATTGGCCTAGAACTAGAACGCGAACAGCTATACCAACGTATCAATAAGCGGGTAGAACATATGATGGCAGAAGGATTAGAGGAAGAAGTCAAAATGCTACTCGATATGGGATACCATCAAAAGTTGCCTGCTATGCAAAGCATAGGATACCGCGAGTTCTTTCCCTACTTTCAAGGAGAATACCCCCTTGAGGAGGCAGTAAGGCTCATCCAACGAAACAGCAGGCGATATGCCAAACGTCAATTTACGTGGTTCAGAAAAGACGAATCCATCCAATGGTTCCCCTCTGGGCAATGGCAACAAGTATGGGATTGGCTATCCCTCCAACTCACCCAAAACATTCACTAGCTCCCTTAAGAAACCATCGGATAGAATCGGTATTCGGTTCATCTTGCTACTCAATATCCTACCAGATCACAATTCGTAGGAACCTATTTCTATTCATAAGCACTGGAACCCCCACTGTTTCAAGGCTGAGTGCCTTAATTCTCCACCATAGACTCAGCAGAAGCTTCCTATTTTCAAGCAAACAAGAAGGTTTATCCCCCAAATCGCATATTCGACTGACAAAATACATAGGTGAGGATCTCGGTGTGCCCACTTTGCACGGTAAAATGGGGAACCCGAGGCCTCTACCTATACACTTTGCATGGTAAAATAGGCAACCCGAGACCTCCACCTATGCATTTTACATGGTAAAGTCGGCAACCCGAGACCTCCACCTATACACTTTGCATGGTAAAGTTGGCAACCCGAGACCTCCACCTATGCATTTTACATGGTAAAGTCGGCAACCCGAGACCTCCACCTATGCATTTTACATGGTAAAGTCGGCAACCCGAGACCTCCACCTATGCATTTTACATGGTAAAGTCGGCACATAGGAAATCCTAGCTGTTCATTTGACAAAAATAGGGGGTATTCCTACTCAACCCTACGACTCTATACAAGAACAGCAACCAAACAATTGGTCTCAAACCTCCTTCTATAGCAGCTAAGGAGCCGATTCACTAGCAGCTCCATATATTGCAACAAAGCAATACCTTATATTATTTTTAGACTAATCTAAAAATATATTGGCGACACAGCAAAAAACTCCTATCTTTGTAGCGTGGGGATTCCCCCCTACCTCGCATTACTCAAACCTCAGCATATGAAATACATACAATTGCTCCTATATATCCTCTTGCTTCTTCTCTGGGGATGCAGTGGAAACAACTCTTCATCTGAAGAAACTCCCAATGGCAAACTTTATATCGTTTCTACTACAGGAATGATACATGATATCGTTAGCAATATAGGAGGCTCATACGTAGAAGCGGTATCCCTTATGGGGCCAGGCGTAGATCCTCATTTGTACAAGGCTACCCGCACAGATCTCCAAGAGCTCCGTAAGGCGGATGCAATCTTCTACAACGGCCTTCACTTAGAAGGGAAAATGGGAGAGATATTGGAGAAGTTATCCAAACAGAAACCCACCTTCCCTATAGGTGAGGCCATCCCTAAAAATCGGTTGCATTCTCCTCCCGACCAGCCCAATGCAATTGACCCACATGTATGGTTTGATGTATCCCTCTGGATAAAGGCCAGCGAATATGTAGCCGCTAAACTCACAGAGATAGACAGTACACATGCTACCGAATATGCCCAAGCCCTAGAAAAGTATAGCAAGGAGCTTTCGGATCTCCATGTATGGACACAACTAGAAATCAATCATATTCCTGAAGAAAGCAGAGTACTTATTACGGCTCATGATGCCTTTGGTTATTTTGGGAAAGCCTACGGAATTGAGGTTCGGGGATTACAAGGAATCTCAACCATGTCAGAGTTTGGCCTCAAAGATGTAGCCGAATTGGTAGACTTCATCGTTGAGCGAAAAATCAAAGCGGTATTCGTCGAATCTTCCATTCCTACGAAGTCTTTAGAGGCCGTACAAGCAGGGTGTAAGCAAAAGAATCACCTCGTTCAGATCGGAGGTTCTCTTTATTCGGATGCAATGGGAGAGGCGGGCACAGACGAAGGAACATACATCGGAATGGTCAAAGCAAACGTTACTACTATTGTAAAGGCGCTTCAATAATCCCACCTCCTAATCCCCTTTTCCTATGATTCATTTGAAATCTAATGCCCCCCCTGCCCTTGAGCTTCACAACCTCACGGTTATGTACGATAGCAAACCCGTCTTGTGGAATGTTGATTATGAAGTACCTAGTAAGAAGTTGGTTGGAATTGTTGGCCCCAATGGATCGGGCAAAACAACCATGCTAAAGTCTATCATGGGGCTTCTATCGCCTAGTAGTGGGTACGTAAAGATATTTGACCAAGACTTAGCACAAGTAAGAGACCGAGTCGCCTATGTTCCTCAAAGGGGTTCTGTCGATTGGGATTTCCCGATCAATGTGTTCGATACTGTACTTATGGGACGCTTCAAGCGAAATCGCCTTTTCCAAAGGAGCAGTCGGGAGGATAAGGAAATTGCCATGGAATGCCTAAAGAAGGTACAAATGGAGAAGTTCGTCAAGCGGCAGATATCCCAATTGTCTGGCGGCCAACAACAGCGGGTCTTCATTGCGAGAGCCCTTGCCCAACAGGCCGACTTATACCTTATGGATGAGCCTTTTGCAGGGGTTGATGCTGCCACAGAGAGTGCCATTCTTGACATCCTGCAAGACATGCAGGCAGCAGGCAAGACCATCATTGTTGTACACCATGACCTCCAAACGGTTGCACAATACTTCAACTGGTTGGTTATGCTAAATACACGCTTGATTGCCTCAGGGCCTGTAGAGCAGGTATTTGTGCCTGATATACTCGAACAAACCTATGGCGGCAATATGAGTATCCTATCGCAAGTCATGGAACTCGTGCATAAGCAAGCGCATCCTGTAAGAGAAAGGCGAAATCGATAATCCCCTATCATGGAACAACTCATTGATTTCCTTCTCTTTCGCGACCCCAACGTCCGTTGGGTCGTACTGGGGGTTAGCATGATGTGCGCCAGTTCGGCCATCGTCGGCACCTTCACCTTCCTACGCAAACGCGCCCTTATAGGGGATGCAATTTCTCATGCCATCTTACCAGGCATTTGCCTTGCCTTCCTGCTCACCCAACAAAAAGCATCTTGGATTCTCCTCATAGGAGCATTCATCAGTGGCTGGCTAGGCCTCCAATCGATTGACACCATCACCCGCCGCACCAAACTAAAAGCCGATGCTGCCCTAGGAATTGTGCTCTCAACCTTCTATGGATTTGGGATTGTATTATTGACCATGATTCAAAATACGGGCAATGCCGCCCAATCGGGTCTCGATAAGTTTTTATTTGGCAAAGCAGCTGCCTTGGTACAAGAGGATGTCATTACCTTCTCGGTCTTTAGTATCCTCCTTATTCTCATTGTCGGATTATTCTTCTCGGCTTTCCGAATGATCATATTTGACCGTGACCATGCCCAAACCCTTGGGCTCCCCATACGCAAACTCGAATTGCTCCTCTCAACCCTTACGGTATTTGCCGTAGCCATTGGGATACAAGCAGTTGGGGTCGTATTGATGGCAGCCCTCCTTATTACTCCTGCCGCAGCGGCGCGCTATTGGACGCATAATCTATACCTTATGCTTATCCTCGCTACTGCATTCGCAGTATTCTCAGGCATCCTAGGAACCTTCGTGTCCTATACCTTCCCTCATATGCCTACAGGCCCTTGGATTGTTGCGGTATTATCGGTAGTTGCTCTCCTGTCCATTGCCTTCGGCCGACAAAAAGGGGTATGGATGGCCATGCGCCTCCAACGACGAAACCGAACCAAGATGCTCCTAGAGAACATCCTCAAATGTATGTACCACCTAGGCGAAAAGCAGGGAGATTTCAACCAAGTTTATTCCTTCAAAGCCCTCCAAGCCCATCGCTTCATTGAAGACCAACAACTCAAGAAAGGTGTTCGAATGCTTGTCCATAAGGGTTGGATAGAAAGCCTTAAGGAAGGCATACGCTTCAAGGAAGAAGGCTTAAGGGAAGGCAAACGTATCGTACGGATTCATCGATTGTGGGAATTGTACCTGACCCAGCATATGAATCTTCCGCCAGATCATGTCCATGAGGATGCCGAGGCTATCGAGCATATCATCACGCCTGAGCTCGAACGCGAACTCGAACGCCAATTGCAGCACCCTACTATTGACCCACACAATTCTGTTATCCCTCGTTAATCATCTCATTATGGACGCATTCTGGATTATACTTACAGGTTGTTTGGTCGCATGTAGCTGCGGCATATTGGGCTGCTTCCTGCTTCTCCGCAAAATGACCATGATAGGAGATGCGATTTCCCACGCGGTATTGCCAGGGATAGTCTTGGCCTACTTCGCAACGCATACTTATGCTTCTCTACCTATGCTCATTGGAGCCGCGCTATTTGGGGTACTCGTAACGGTATTCATCGAAACCCTTCACAAAAGTGGCAAACTACAAGCGGATGCGGCCATTGGGATTTCCTATACCCTGATGTTTGCCATAGGGGTTATCTTGATTTCGGTTTTTGCAGGGCAAGTTGATCTAGACCAAGACTGTGTGCTTTATGGCGAAATCATCTTTATTCCTTTCGATACCTTTAGCATCGGGGGTTGGGAGATTCCCCGAACGGTTATTCTGCTATCAGGGGTATGTATAGGGGTAGTCGCTTTTATCTGGATAGGGTATAAGGCCTTGCTTGTCACAAGTTTCGATCCCTTGCTCGCACAGGTATTGGGTATCTCAACGGCCTTTTGGCATTATGCCCTTATGGGTGCCGTATCTGTTACTACCGTCATGTCATTCGAGGCTGTAGGGGCGATTATTGTAGTGGCTTTCCTAGTGGTGCCTGCGGCTACTGCCTACCTGTTGACCAATCAGCTCATGACGATGCTATTCTTCTCAGTAGGACTGGGATGTTCGGCTTCTGTATTGGGTTACTATTTTGCTGCGGCTTTGGATGCCTCTATCGCAGGAGGCATGGCGACTTGCCTAGGCTTACAATTCGTATTTGTTTTTGTATGGGTGGAGATAAAAAAATCCCGCCAAAAGCAAGAAGCGCTCTCAACAGTCGAATAAAATTCCTATTTTCGCGCAAAAATTAGTAGATGTTTGTAGAGTTTGATTTCGCTAATAGGGTTACAGGTTGGATTGAGGTCATTTGCGGAGGGATGTTCTCTGGGAAAACGGAGGAACTTATCCGTAGGCTTCGACGTGCACAAATTGCCAACCAAAAAGTGCAGATCTTCAAACCCTTGATAGACAACCGCTACAGCGACGAGGAAGTTGTTTCGCACAATCGAACAACAATTCCCTCCACAGCAGTAGCCAATGCCAACGATATCCTAAAGCTTGCCCAAAATGTAGAGGTGGTTGGGATAGACGAGGTACAATTCTTTGGGGCAGATGTCATTGAGGTGACCAAGAAGTTGGCCAATAGAGGGATTCGGGTGATTGTGGCAGGGCTTGACATGGACTTTCGAGGAGAACCCTTCGAACCCATGCCCCAACTACTCGCCAAAGCCGAATTCGTCACAAAAGTACATGCCATTTGCCAGAAATGCGGGAGCCTAGCCGCTTATTCCTTCCGACTTGATGCCAACCAATCGCAGGTGGCATTGGGAGAGAAAGACAAGTATGAAGCGCGTTGCCGACGATGCTTCTATATTGGGCCGAATGTCTAAAACGACATGGCGCATGTATACATACACATTCCGTTTTGCCGCAAGGCTTGTACCTATTGTGACTTTCACTTCAGTACATCCTTAAAACGGAAAGCTGAGATAGTCGAAGCTATCTGCCAAGAGGTTCGGCTACAACGAACATTCTTTGGGGCGTCTCCTCCCCCCCTCCAAACCCTATACTTTGGAGGAGGTACGCCTTCCGTACTATCCGAATCAGAACTCGCATACATACTCGAAACCGTTCGGCTCCACTTCCCTTGGTCGCCCGATATCGAACTCACCCTTGAAGCCAATCCCGACGACCTCTCCCTCCCAAAGCTGGAATCCCTCCACCGATTGGGCATCAACCGCTTGAGCATAGGCATACAATCCTTCCGTGCAGTCGATTTGCAATGGATGAACCGCAGCCATACTCCCCTCCAAGCCCTAGAAGCGATTCAGCATGCCCAGCAAATTGGGATTCACAATATCTCGGCAGACCTTATTTTTGGCCTGCCTAATAGTACGATGGATGATTGGCAAAGGCAATTAGAACAGGCGATAGAATGCCACATCCCCCACCTATCCCTATACGCCTTGACCGTCGAAGAACGAACCGCATTGGCACATCAAGTAGCAAAAGGGAAGGTGTATCTCCCCCAAGACCAGTCCTACGTCCAACAATTCCTCTTTGCCCATAGCTTCCTATCCGCAGCAGGCTACGACCATTACGAGCTATCCAACTACGCCCTACCCAATGCCTATTCTCGACATAATCGCTCCTATTGGCTCCAACGCCCATACCTAGGCATTGGCCCTTCGGCTCATTCCTTCAATGGCCAACAACGCTTTTGGAATGTCTCGAACAATGTGCAATATATACGTGCCCTCCAAAGCCCGAAGCCGCATATACCCGCCGAGGTAGAAACCCTTAGCCTGCGCGATCAATACAATGAGTATATCATGACCCACCTCCGCAAACGAGAGGGCATTGATGCCGAATACATCCGCAAGCGATTCGCATACGACATCGAACGCCTATACCCTGCCCTTCTCTCCCAATGGATTCGAGAAGGGATTCTCACCCAAGAAGCCTCCCAATACAAAATGACACCAGAGGGCTGGATGCTCTCTGATGCCATCATTAGTGAATTATTCTGGGTGGACGACTAAGGTCCTTATTTCTTAATAAATAGGAAGGTTCCTCCTGCTTTGTTATCTCCGAATTCGCCCGACTTTGGCTCTGGAGCTAAGTCAGCACCGTTGAAATCGCCCAACAACTCTTGGAAGGTCAATACGCCATCAGATTTGCCTTGTCCGCGTAGAGACGAAAGCAGTTCCTTGGTGAAAGGGGAGTTCTGTCCTGGCTTCCCTACAGGGGTCTTATCCGAGCCTGCCGTGAGGTATAGTCGAGACTTATAGGCCAATTGAGATTGGATGTATTCCTCAATGGGGATAAAGATATCAGACGTTCGGCCTTTCGCAATGGCATCCGTGATTTTATTGTCGAATGTGCTACTGTAGCAAGCATCAATCGCAACCAAGATATGCTCACAACTCGAACCGTTCAATCGGCTAGCCAAGGAAGCATGCGCGAGGTAGGTTCGGCGGTTGGTACCTTCTGAGTCATGCGCCACAATATATCCAATTCGTGCGCCACTTGTAGGATTCTCGTCAATGTCACCATGGCCCGTAAAGAACACCAACAATTGATCATCGGGATTGTAAGGACGGGTGAAGTATCGATTCAAGGCCTCATCAATCTCATCAATCGTCGGGTCTTCGAATATCTCTACATCGAAGTTGAAGTTGTCCTCCAACTCCTGCTTCAATTCGCGCCCTCCCTTAATGGCATTCGGGATACGCTCCCACTCATCATCCAAATAATTATCTACTGCAAATATCAATGCGTAATCCTTACGGTCTTTCAAGATAGAGCTGAAGGTAAGGGATTGCTTAAGTGAATGTACAATCTGCTTCCCATCATAGATATTGATATCCAATGGCACAATATTGTTCTTATAGTCGGCATTGATAAAGAAGTTAAACTCTATCACCGAACTACTGGCTCCATTCTCCAATGCCCCAATCGAAAGCCCATTACTACCTGCAGGGAAAGCATTCGCAGGCAAGGCAAACTGTAGGTTTACTTGACCCGCACGTTTGGCACTGAGGTTCTGAAGGCGGAAACGATAGGTGTAATTTCCCCGCTTACCATCCTCCGCAACAGACAGACTAGAGTCATAAATCTTGAAAGGCGTAGCCGAACTCACATCCGTAGGTTCGGCGGGCTTATCAGGCTCTGTATTCTGTGGCTTATTGGGTCGTGAAGCTGTAGGCGCAACAATTTTGCCCCGCAACGCCCGACTCATCAAGCCAGGCTTATAGTTCTCGTCTGTAGAAGCCGTCAACGGACTCACCTTCATATCGGTGATATAGTGCATATAGCCCAAGCCTACGGCATTTCCATCATAGAAGCCTTCTGGCGAAACGACTACATAGTCTCCCGCTTGGTTGAAAGAGAGTACGCAGACCAATTCGGTGCCTGAAGTAGTATCCCAAATCTTGAATTGGGTATCCTTTCCTCCTGATATGAGGTATCGTCCTCCACTGCTAAAGGCCAAAGACGTAATAGAAGAAGTATGCCCCCGCAGGGTTTTCACCAATCTCCCTGTTTGTATATCCCATAGCTTCACCGTCATATCCCAACCTCCACTCGCCAACAACTTTCCATCAGGACTAAAAGCCACAGAGAAGACCTTATCTTTATGCCCTGACAAAGTTCTGACAAGGCTTCCTTTGTTTGCATCCCAAATCTTAACGGTATGGTCACGACTAGCACTCGCAACGAGCTTATCATCGGCACTCCATGACACATCCGTCACCCCATTTACATGCCCCTCAAATGTACGAAGAATGGTTCCACTGAAGTAGTCCCAGAGCTTCAGCGAATAATCATCGCTTCCACTTAATACATACGATCCATCCGAGTTAAACTCCACCGCATTGACCGCATCTGTATGCCCTGTAAACTCTCGAAGTCGATTGCCCTTAGTACTCCATACCTCTACCACCCCTCCTACACCTCCACTCACAAACTCATTCCCATCAGGCGAAAAATTTATCGAACGTACACTCCCTTCTGCTCTGAAGTTCTTGATACGCTTTCCTGTACTGGTCTCCCAAAGCTTCAAGGTTTTGTCTTTACTTCCGCTGATGATATAACGTGAATTGGGGCTGAAGTCAATGGTCGTTACATCGCTGAGGTGATCCGCCAAAGTCCAAGTCAGGTTTCCACGGGCACGGCTCCATTGGCGAATCTTTCCATCCGAACCTGCAGTTGCGAGGTAGCTACCATCCGAACTAAAGGCCACATCCAATACATTGTCATTCCGTCCTTCCAATACCCCAAGGGCAGATCCTGTATTGGTTTGCCACAAGCGAACCGTTCTATCCCATCCACCACTTACCAAAAACTTCCCATCAGGGCTAAAATCTAGTCCGAAGACCTTATCGGTATGCCCTTGGAACTGTCGGATTTGGTCGCCTGTCTTAAAGTTCCAATGGATAATCGAACGATCCCAACTGGCACTCGCAAAGCTCTTCTCATCAGGACTAAAGCAAACCTTGCTCACCCATGTCAAGTGACCAGGAAAGGTACGTAACAGGGTTCCTGTATCGGAATGCCAAAGGCGGATGTTTCCATCACTTTCTCCTGTGAGCAAATACTTGCCATTGGGGCTATAATCAATGCTTACCACTATACTAGAGTCTTGGACAATGGTCATCATATTGAGACCCTTACCTATGTCCCAGACCTTCATGGTTTTATCTGCGCTTCCACTCGCAATCTGCGTCCCCTCAGGATTGAAGGTGACAGAAGTTACCTCACGACCATGCCCCTCAAAAGACCGAATCATCTTATTCGATTGGATGTTCCAGACCTTTACCGTTCGGTCTTCGCTACCCGAAACTACCAGCTTACCCGAAGGTGAAAAAGCCACCGAGCGCACACTTGCTTTGTGCTCCTTCATGGTCGCTTTAAGCTTACCCGAACGAACATCCCAAATCTTAACCTCTCCATCCCAACTTCCGCTGGCTATGGTAGTACCATCAGGACTAACGGCCACATCATTGATATAGCTCGTATGCCCCCGAATCGTCCGAATCAAACGACCCGTCAAGTTATCCATCACCTTGATCGTGTTGTCCCAACTGCCACTCACAATAAAGCTCCCATCGGGGCTATACGTGACACAGTTTACTCGATTGGCATGGCCTAATTGAATCCCTAAATGTGAGTCCTGAGCAATTAGAAGGGTAGAACAACAGAAAAAGAGAAAGATGAATAGAATTTGTCTTCTCATTTTGAAGATATTAGGTAATAGGTGTTTCTACGTGGTAGCAATTGAAGTTACAAACTGACCCCGTACTATCAAAAAATATGTAGACTTATACAACGCAAAAGGGGGATTTCTCTAACCCATCATGAATCTCGCTTCTTCGAAGATAAAATTGTACAATAATTGAATCGTGTTTAGCACGGGATGCGTTGTCTTTGCCTTCTTTTTTCTCCACCCAATTATACACGCACTGGGATGTATACGTAATGGAATGCTAAACGCGATGGGCAATGTACACCCACCAAGCATTGCCATAACACAACTATTTTCCCTATCTTAGCACAACATTCTTACTAATGGAATAAAGGGGGATAATATGAATTGGTCAATCGTCATAGCTATTATAGGGCTTTCTAGCCTTGGATATACCATATACACCAATAGAAGACAGGCAAAGCTGGATAAAGAAAGAGCTGGCCGTGAACAAAAACTAGCCAAGCAAAATCAGGAACTTGTTCGAGAACTAAAGCGATACACATCTAGAGAAGAAGAAAAAGACAAACGTATACAAGCCAACAAACAAAAAGCGAAACAACAAGATTTACGAACCTACCTAGACCACCTCATACATAAGTTTCAATACCTTGACTTTACAGGCTTAAACGCCCTCTTACAACGCCCAATTGAATTAGAGAAAATTTATGTTCGTTTACGCGCCCATAACCAACCCATACATAAACACTTTGAAGAAATAAAAGACTTCCAAAGGTGGGAAACCTTATTTCAAAAGCAGGAAAGGGAAGATGAGGTTGAAGCAATGCTTCAGCAAGATTTTGTATCCGTATTTGAACGAACATACATCCAAGCAAAGGATGATAGCCAGCCACTCAAACTCTTAATTCTAGGGAAACCTGGCAGTGGTAAATCTACCCTTATGAAATGGCTATGCCTGCAGACAAGTAACAGTAAGCTTGATAGTCCTTTTTCCCATTTTATCCCTATTTTCATTTCTCTCAAAGACCTAGGGGCTCGCCCAGAACAGACATTCCGAAAACATACAACCTTATCTGCATTGGCACAAGAGCTCCATGGAGAAATGCCCTTCCTCAAAGATGCCTTTGGCCAGAACTCTCTTCTATTTCTTTTAGATGGACTAGACGAAGTAGCAGTAGAAGAGGTTCGCAGTGAGGTAATCCAATGGATTCAAAATCAGAAACTAGGTAACAATGCCCTCATCATTACCTCTCGTTTCTCAGGCATTAATCCTTCAAAAGGCTTATGTTTTCCTACTTACGTACCTACCTTTTGCATACAAGATTTCCGTATTGAAGATATAGAGGCTTTTCTAGAGAACTGGTATGGTTGTATTGAAGCTGCAATAGATAAGCAAGAAAACGAAGCAAAGGCTCACCAGAGAGGAGCAAACCAATCTCACGACCTTATAGAAATCATCAAGAACGAATCTTATAGAAACCTCCGAGAACTAGCGGTCAATCCTCTGCTCCTTACTATTATTGCCATTGTTCACCGTACCCGAGCCATTCTTCCAAAAGAGCGGCACAAGCTCTATGAGGAAACCCTTAAGGTCATGATTGAACTATGGAACCTAGCAAACAGAAGAATCGAGGTTAGTTTTTCTATAGATAATAGCATCAGTATGCTCTCCGCTATTGCTTTCTACTTAATGAAGCAAAATAAACGAGAGCTTACTAAAAAAGAGCTACAAGAAATTCTCCCTCATACTATCGAGGGCTACTCTCTCGCTTTCTTCTTAGATGAAATGGTACTCAAAACAGGCCTCATCTATCATTCAGAAGGTCAATACGGTTTTGTGCACCTTACCTTCCAAGAATACCTTACTGCTATCTATTTCCGCGACTCCTCAACCCCTAATGATATCCTCCACTATGCTAATAAAGACTATTGGACAGAAACCTTTAAACTATATGCCAATATAGGCCATGCCCCTACTTTCTTTAAGGAAGTGAGAGAAGGGCTAATGACAAAAGGCTATTGGAAGAAAATGCAATTATGGGATGACTGTTTAAAGGAGATTGTAAAAGAGGATAACCGACGCAAGCAAGAAATAGAATTTGGAAAAACCGTGATTGCCTTATTAGAACACACACAATCAGACAAAGAAGTCGTTCAATTATTCCCTCATTATCCTCTCTACCAATATGCCATCTACTTTGAAGAAGCAGCATGGCGGCTCTTCTACCGAGCCAAGCATCCTTTTGTACACTCCGTAGGAAGTTCTATTCTATATAAATGTACTTCGAAAACACAAGCGAAGTTTATACAAGAAGTCAAGATGCAAATTCGCATCTTCGCACAAGATTCGCATCATACAGAAAAGGCATATATCTCTTTCACCTTACAACATAATAATAGCTTTATATTGCTTATTGCAGGGAGAAAAAACGCTATAGACTTTTATTGTGTTTTACGTATGCTAGCGTCTAAAAATTTCTTTATCAGGTTCCTAGCTTTCCGATATTTCCGAGCTTTCCGATATTTTCGATATTTACAAGATTTGCAAGATTTACAAGATTTACTAGATTTACGAGATTTCCGATATTTACTAGATTTACGAGATTTACGATATTTACGAGATTTGCTAGATTTACGAGATTTGCTAGATTTACAAGATTTACGAGATTTGCGACACTTCCGATACTTCCGATATTTCCGAGATTTATACAAAACTAAATACCAAGCCGCTTACCATAAACATAAAGGCCTCATAGAACAAAAAACCCAAAACGCCTGCCTCGCCCTCCGTAATATGTCACCAGAAGACCTATTAAAATACTTCCCTAATACCTCCGAAGAAGAAATCCAACGGCTCAAACTCGGTCTTTTAGATGAAGAATATACCTTCTAAAGCTCCTCTCCCTTGGGGACAAATGCGTGAGGTATAAGGGTTGTATAAGAACTCACACACACCAAGGGAGAAGTCAACAGGGCAATCTCTCCTCCTCGGGGGGTACTGCTTAACCTTTCCTATAAACACTACACAACCCTAGGAATCTACCCTACAAACCTCGCCCAGAACGACGATCCCCCCCTATGAAGAATTTCCAGTGGGGCAAGCAGCCTTGTCTGTCACAGCGGCATGTTTGCAATCGGGGCGGGCAGACTCGGATGTAGAAGCGGCATGTTTGCAATCGGGGCAGGCAGACTCGGATGTAGAAGCAGCATGTTTGCAATCGGGGCAGGCAGACTCGGATGTAGAAGCGGCATGTTTGCAATCGGGGCAAGCAGACTCGGATGTAGAAGCGGCATGTTTGCAATCGGGGCAAGCAGACTCGGA
>Ga0163111_10000282_pt1 | contig 30688 bp, 31 predicted proteins | sample CRUFie1St18metaG_FD_109645 | JGI IMG/M metagenome (GOLD analysis project Ga0163111, IMG submission 109645) | Marine microbial communities from the Costa Rica Dome - CRUD Field 142mm St18 metaG | ecosystem: Environmental > Aquatic > Marine > Oceanic > Photic zone | place: Costa Rica: the Eastern... | reverse complement strand
CGCTCGAGGATGTGCGCGCCATGCTGGCGCGGGCACCGCAGGATCAGCGGCTCAAAAGCGCCTGATCAGGCGTCGGCGAGCGTACGCATCGCGCCTTCGAACAGCGCCAGCCCGTCTGTGCCGCCATGCGCCGTGTCGACCGCGCGCTCGGGGTGCGGCATCATGCCGAGCACATTGCCTGCGGCATTGAGTACCCCCGCGATGTCGCGGCGCGATCCGTTGCAGTTCTCAGCATAGCGGAACGCCACGCGGCCTTCACCCTCGAGCCGGTCGAGCGTATCCTCGTCGGCGAAGTAATTGCCGTCGTGATGCGCTACCGGAACACGGATCGTCTGGCCCTGGTCATAGCCGCCCGTGAACAGCGACTGGGTGTTCTCGACTGTCAGTGCAACGGTGCGGCAGATGAAATTCTGGCTGGCATTGCGCATCAATGCACCAGGCAGCAGCCCCGCCTCGGTCAGCACCTGGAAACCGTTGCACACGCCCAGCACGGGCACACCGCGTTCGGCCTGCTCCTTGACGCCGCGCATCACCGGGCTGTTCGCCGCCATCGCGCCCGAACGCAGGTAATCGCCATAGGAGAAACCGCCGGGCAGGGCGATGAAATCGAGCCGCTCGGGCAGTTCGGCATCGGCATGCCAGACCCTGAGCGGAGCACTGCCGCTCGCCCGTTCGATCGCCACCGCCATGTCGCGATCGCAGTTCGACCCGGGGAAGGTGATGACGGCGGCACGGAAAGCCATCAGGCGACCTTCTCGATACGGAAATTCTCGATCACCGTGTTGGCGAGCAGCTTCTCGCACATGTCGGTCAGCGCGGCATCGCTGGTATCGTCGGCCACGTCGAGTTCGATCAGCCGTCCGACCCGGACATCGTCGACTCCGGCGAAGCCGAGTCCTTCGAGCGCATGGTGGACGGCGCGACCCTGCGGATCGAGCACACCGGGCTTGAGCGAGACATGGACGCGGATCTTCATCGGGGCAGCCTTTCGTTTGGCGCGCCTATGGCGCAGGCTAGGCGCGCATTCAAGCATCGAGCGCGCTTGCCGGGCCGCGGTCATACGAGTGACATATGCGCCGCGCTTGTAGCCAAACTGCAACATCGGTAATGATTCTGCCGCAATGGGCCGCGCGGAACCCCACAAATGCGCCCGATCTGCTATCGGGGTGCCACGGCAAACGATGCCGCAACCCTCCAAATGCCGCAGTCGTCAGACGAGCGTGCTCAAGCAGGAACCCCTCAAGACATGACCATCCGTTCGACCGCTGCCCGTTTTCTCGGTGCCAGCACCTTCGCCCTCGTGGCTTTCGCCGCGCAGCCCGCACTGGCGCAGGATGCCGACACCGCCGGTGCCGAATCCACCGACGGCCAGCTCAATACGATCATCGTGACTGCCAACCGGCGTGAAGAAAACCTGCAGGACGTACCCGTCTCGGCAGCCACGCTCGATGCCAGCACCGTGCGTACGATCTTCGATGCCGGTGCCGAAATCACCGCGCTCGCCGCGCGCGTGCCCGGCCTGTTCGTCGAAAGCTCCAACGGACGCGCGGCACCGCGCTTCTACATCCGCGGGCTTGGTAACACCGATTTCGATCTCGCCGCATCGCAGCCGGTGTCGGTGGTGATGGATGACGTCGTGATGGAAAACGTGACGCTCAAGTCGTTCCCCATCTTCGACGTCGAGCGCATCGAAGTGCTGCGCGGTCCGCAGGGGACGCTGTTCGGCCGCAACACGCCCGCCGGCATCGTAAAGATCGACACGGTCAAGCCGGGCGACGAGTTCGCCGTAGACGGTTCGGTCAGCTACGGCAGCTTCAACAGCATCTCCGCCGATGGCGGCGTCACCGTCCCGCTTGCTCCGGGCGTGGTATCGTTGCGCCTTTCGGGCCTCTGGCAGCAGCGCGACAACTGGGTCGACAACGGCTTCACCGGCGAAGAGGATGCCTATGGAGCCTACAGCGAAGTCGCCGGTCGCGCGCAGTTGCTGGTCACGCCCGGCGATCGCCTGTCGATCCTCGGTAGCTACTCGATCCGCGACCTCGACGGGCAGTCGACGCTGTTCCGCGCCAACATTCTCGGCCCGGGCGACAACGAACTGAACGACAATTACGATCGCGACACCGTGTTCTACGATGCCGGTGGCCGCAACGAAGCCGCCTACAAGGCCGAGATCGCAACCGCCAAGGTCGATTACGAAGCCGATTTCGCGACCTTCACCAGCATCACCAGCTGGGCCAATAGCGAAGGCCGCAGCCGCGGCGATATCGATGGCGGCTTCGGCGCGAGCTTCCTCCCGGTCATGGGTCCGGGCTTCATCCCGTTCCCCAGCGACACGCAGGATTCGATCGATCTCGAGCAGTTCACGCAGGAAGTCCGCATCGCTTCGGCTGCGAACGGTCCGCTGCAGTGGCAGGTCGGCGGCTTCTACTTCGACAGCGATTTCGATGTCACCACTGTCGGATTCGATTTTCCCCCTGCCGTCACGGTCAATCACACCAATGAAAGCTGGGCCGTTTTCGGTCAGGTGACGGGCGAAATCACTCCTGCGCTCAAGCTGACCGGCGGACTGCGCTATACCGAGGACGAAAAGCAGTTTGCGGTCACGCAGACCTCGTTCATCTCGGGCCCCGGGGCGCAGAACCGCACTGTCGAGGACGAGCGCATCAGCTGGGATCTTGCGGCATTCTATGACATCAGCCTCGATGCCAGCGTCTATGCGCGCGTGGCGAGCGGTTTCCGCGCGCCTACCATCCAGGGCCGCGACGTGGCCTTCGGTTCGGCTCCGTCGATCGCGACATCTGAAAAGATCATGAGCTACGAAGCCGGCTTCAAGTCGGAATTCGCAGGTCGCAGCATCCGCCTCAACGGTGCGGTCTATTACTACACCATCGAAGATCCGCAGTTCACCGCGGTCGGCGGCGCGGGCAACCTCGTGCAGCTGGTCAATGCCGACAAGGGCCGCGGCTACGGCTTCGAACTGGACAGCGCGTTCCAGGTCACGCCGGACTTCCTGATCACCGCGGGCGTCAGCTGGAACAACACAAAGATCCAGGACGATACGCTGGCTGTCGGCATCTGCGGCCAGTGCACGGTGACCGATCCCACCGTGGTCCTGTCGGGCAACACCCGCGCACTGGTGGACGGCAACCCGTTCCCCAACGCTCCCGAATGGATCGCCGATATCACCGCCCGTTATGGCGTTCCGGTCGGCAATGGCGGCGAGATCTTCGCCTTCACCGACTGGGCATATCAGGGCAAGACCAACCTGTTCATCTACGAAAGCGCGGAATTCAATACGAACAACCAGATCGAGGGTGGCCTCCGCGTCGGCTACGCCAAGACCGACGGTTCGTTCGAAGTCGCCGCGTTCGTGCGCAACATCACCGATGCCGACAATGTGAAGGGCGGCATCGACTTCAACAACAACACCGCCTTCGTCAACGATCCGCGCGTGTTCGGTATTTCGGCCCGCGTCAGCTACTAAGCACACGGACGACAAACCAAGAAAAGGGCCGGAGGGAGCGATCCCTCCGGCCCTTTCTCTTTGCTGCGGCAGCGCCGTGCGGCCCGTGCCGGGCACGGCGGCGCGCGTTACTTCTTGGGCTTGGTCGGCGTCCGCAGGCGCCCGCGGTGCGCGTTCATGTCGAGCACTTCGCCGGGGCCGTTGTCGTCGTTCTGCAGCAGGCCGAGACGGCGCGCAACTTCCTGATAGGCTTCGCTTTCGCCGCCCATGTCGCGGCGGAAGCGGTCCTTGTCGAGCTTCTCGCCGGTGTTGATGTCCCACAGGCGGCAGCCATCGGGGCTGATCTCGTCGGCCAGGATCACGCGGCTGTAATCGCCGTCCCAGATGCGACCGAACTCGAGCTTGAAGTCGATCAGGCGGATGTCGATCGCGCTGAACATGCCGCACAGGAAGTCGTTGATGCGGATCGCCATGCTCGACATGTCCTGCAGCTCTTCATGGCTGCACCAGTTGAAGCAGGCGATTTCCTCTTCCGAAACCTTGGGATCGCCCAGCGCGTCGTCCTTGAGGCAATATTCGATCAGCGTGTGCGGCAGCAGCTCGCCTTCCTCGATCCCGAGACGTTTCGACAGCGATCCGGCGGCAACGTTGCGCACCACCACTTCCAGCGGGATGATCTCGACCTGCCGGACCAGCTGCTCGCGCATGTTGAGGCGGCGGATGAAATGCGTCGGAATGCCGATATGCGACAGGCGCGAGAACACATATTCGCTGATGCGATTGTTGATGACGCCCTTGCCGTTGATCGTGCCCTTTTTCTCCGCGTTGAACGCAGTGGCATCGTCCTTGAAGTACTGGATGATCGTGCCCGGTTCAGGACCCTCGTAAAGGATCTTGGCCTTGCCTTCGTAGATCTGGCGACGACGAGCCATGGATATGCATTCCTTCGCGCTTGAAAAGCTTGCGCCCCGGCGGCGGAATCGACGAGCGATCACGACTGCCGGGGCGATGCGCGAGCCATACAGAAGCCCGGGGGCGAAAGCAATTGCAGCCGCGCGGCGCGATGGGTAGCTGGCGCGCGATGGATTTCCCCGCCGCCCAACCGCATCCGCTGGCCGCGCAGCAGGCCGATCTCGCCGCGCTTGCCGAGCGTTCCCGGCAACGCTTCCTGTCGCGCGCGCAGGGCGCCGATTTCTCGTCCAACGACTATCTCGCGCTGGCGGGCGATCCGCGTCTCGGGCAGGCCATCACCGATGCGCTCGCGCGCGGGGTCCCCGTGGGCGCGGGCGGGTCGCGATTGCTGCGCGGCAATCACAAAGAACATGAATTGCTCGAAAGCGAGGCCGCGGGTTTTTTCGGCTGCGAAAGCGCGCTGTTCCTAGCCAATGGCTATACCGCCAACAGCGCCCTGCTGGCGACGTTGCCGCAGCGTGGTGACGCGATCTTCCATGACGCGCTGGTGCACGCGAGCGCGCATGAAGGCATGCGGCTGGCCCGCGCCGAATGTGTCGCCGTCGCGCATAATGACGCCGATGCCTTTGCCGATGCGCTGCGACGCTGGCGCGCCGGTAATCCGCGCGGAACCGCTTGGATCGCGGTTGAGTCGCTCTACAGCATGGACGGCGACCGTGCGCCGCTGGCCAAACTGGCCCAGATTGCCGATCGATACGGTGCGGTGCTGCTGGTGGACGATGCGCATGCCACCGGCGTCTTCGGTGCCGGGGGGCGCGGTTTGGCGGCGGAGCTCGACGGGCGCGAAAACGCGATCGTGCTGCGCACCTGCGGCAAGGCGCTGGGGGCGGAGGGCGCGCTTCTGTGCGGCCCGCGGATCATGCGCGACCATCTCGTCAACCGCGCGCGCAGCTTCATCTTCTCGACCGCGCCGTCGCCGCTCATGGCCGCTTGCGTGCGCGAGGCCCTGCGCGTGCTGGACGACGAGCCCGAGCGGCGCGCGCGGCTCGCGGATCTGATCGCTTATGCAGAGGAGGCACTCGGTCCGCTCGGAGTGACGCGGAGCGGCTCGCAGATCATGCCGCTGGTGGTGGGCGAGGACGCGCGTACCATGGCGCTCGCGCAGCGCCTTCGCGAGGCGGGCTTTGATATTCGCGGCATCCGTCCGCCCACCGTGCCTGCGGGCACCAGCCGCCTGCGCATCTCGCTCACGCTCAATATCGGCAAGCCGCAGATCGATGCGCTGGCTACCACGCTTTCGGAGTTTCTCGCATGACCGCGTTCGTCGTTACCGGCACCGACACCGATGTCGGCAAGACCGTCTTCGCCGCTGCGCTGACCGGCGCGCTCGACGCGCATTACTGGAAGCCGGTGCAGGCGGGGCTCGACGAAGGCGGCGATCGGGCGCAGGTCGCGCGCCTGGCAGGGCTGCCCGAAGCCCGGGTGCTGCCCGAAGCCTATCGCCTCGTAACGCCGTGTTCGCCGCATCGCGCTGCCGAGATCGACGGCATTGCAATCGACCCCGGACGCCTTGCGCTGCCCGCGCAGCGTCCGCTGGTGGTCGAAGGCGCGGGCGGGGCGCTCGTCCCCCTCGGGGGGGACTTGCTTTATGCTGATATGTTCGCGCGCTGGGGGCTGCCCACTATTGTCGTCGCGCGCACGGCACTCGGCACGATCAACCACTCGCTGCTGACGATCGAGGCGCTGCGTGCGCGCGGCGTGGCGGTGCACGGCCTCGCCTTCATCGGCGATCCGGTGGAGGACAGCGAGGCGACGATCTGCCGTTTGGGCAATGTCCGCCGGCTGGGCCGATTGCCGATACTGCCGACGCTTGATGCGGAAACGCTGTCCGCCGCCTTTGCCGACAATTTCGACTTGGACGACTTCGCATGACCCATTCCCCCGTCTGGCATCCCTTCACGCAGCACGGTCTTGGTGATCCCGTCCCGCTGGTCACGCATGCCGAGGGCGCCGCGCTGTACACCGAGGACGGACGACGGATCGTCGATGCGATCTCGAGCTGGTGGGTGACCACGCATGGTCACTGCCACCCGCGGATCATGGCGGCGATCGCCGATCAGGCGCAGCGGCTCGACCAGATGATCTTCGCCGGCTGGACGCATCAGCCCGCGGAAGACGTGGCGCATGAATTGCGCCGCATCCTCCCCGATGCGCTCACCCGCGTGTTCTTCTCCGACAGCGGGTCGACCGCGGTCGAGGTCGCGCTCAAGATGGCGCTCGGTTACTGGGCGCATCGTGGCGAGGCGCGCAGCCGCGTGGTGGTGATGGAGCATTCCTATCACGGCGACACCATCGGCGCGATGTCGGTCGGCGCGCGCGGCGTGTTCAACGCTGCCTATGCCCCCATGCTGTTCGATGTCGGCCGCGTGCCCTTTCCCGCCGATGACCCGCAGCCGACGCTCGACGCGCTGGAGGCAGAATGCGCTGCAGGCGCAGCGGCATTCATCGTCGAGCCGCTGGTGCTGGGGGCGGGGGGGATGTTGATGTATCCACCCGCGGTGCTTGCGCAGATGCAAGCGATCTGCGCCGCGCATGGAACGCTGTTCATCGCCGACGAGGTCATGACCGGATGGGGCCGCACGGGCACGCTGACCGCCTGCGAGCAGGCCAGCGTGGTGCCCGACATCATGTGCCTGTCGAAGGGGCTGACCGGGGGCGCGATACCACTCGCGGTGACCATGGCGAGCGAGCCGATCTGGGACGCGCATTATTCGACAGACCGCACGCGCACCTTCTATCATTCGTCGAGCTACACCGCGAACCCGCTGGCCTGCGCCGCGGCGGTCGCCAATCTGGCGATCTGGCGCGAGGAACCCGTGCGCGAACGGGTGACGGCGCTGGCAGCGAAGCAGCAGGCGCATCTCGATGCGCTGTCGGGACATGTCATGATGCGCAATGCACGGCGCTGCGGCACGATCGCCGCTCTCGAACTGGGCGATCCGGCGGGGAGCTATCTTTCCGAACTCGGACCGCGGCTGTTGCGCCGGTTCCGCGAGGCGCACCTGTTGCTGCGCCCGCTCGGCAACACCGTCTACGTGATGCCGCCCTATTGTATCGAGGATGAAGACCTGGCGCGCATCTGGGCCGAAATCGGCGCCGCGGCGGACGATCTGGCGACGCAATAGACAGCCGCGCGCTGGTAGGGGCAGCGAGGCAAGTTTTTTACGATTGGCCGGGGTAGCTAATCGGACCCGCTAAGAAATTTTAGGCCACAATCCGTAAAATCGACGAATGTAGGGATGACCCATTCGGGAAAACCCTCTTAGACACCGGAATTTGGGTCGAAGACCCACTAACACTTAGCGGGTCGTCATAAACGAGCGCATGGTGGCTTCTCGGCATCCGCGCGGAAACGGATTAGCGGTTGGTGCTTACCGTCGCTGTTCTTGAGTGTCCGGCTCATCCGGATTGCTCTAGTTCACGCGTAACTTTACCAAGGAACTATCCGGGCAATCCCCCGGCCATAGCCACCTCAATGACAGCTCGCTCCCATCCGAGGGTGCAGATCTTCTTGATGCGCTTCTTACCGCGCAGGGGGGCCGGGAGGCGCCTATCAACTCCATTCCACCTTGCGAGTATCTCGGACTCGGAGATATACTTTGCTGCAGCGGCGAGCATCTTCCGACGATCATAGGAAGAGCTGCCGGGTGCAATGATCGTGCCGTTCTTCAGCGCTGCGCTGAACGACTTGGGATTTAGATTGAGAAGCTCTTCGGTATCCCGCCGGTTGATATGCCGTTCGAACGTAAAGCCAGGGTAATCGCGGCACTGGAAATTCAAATTGAGGATTTTGTCCAGATCATCTCGGCGGACGCGCACGCGATCCATAAACCTTCCGACGCCGTCATCGAGGCTGAAGGCGATTTCGCCGCGCATCATTGCATGTATCAAAGGCCCCCAAGGCTTTTCCCTACCACCGATCGCCCTAAAGGCTCGACCAATGGCTAAGGAGCAATCTTCTTCTATTTCAACACTCGTGCTTTCCAGTCGCGTCAGTATGCGATGCCAGTCCGAGGCCTTCGCCTGCCTCTGCCTGAACGCGATCCTTACAGGACCAGTGTCATAGATCGTCAGTTCTCTGAGACAGGCCAGTTGCTCGACGCCATGCCGGCTGATGTTCATTCGTTCGGCGATCGAGCCGAAGGGGATTCGGTCATCGAGGTCTTGCCGCAGTCCCGCTAATTCAGCCGCTTCGAAAACCTCGTGCAGGTTGGTCGTCCCGCCCTTTATTACGGGCTGCAGCTCGGTCTCCCGTAGCCTGCCGACGACCTTTTGACTGACCCCCAGCACCTTCTCCAATTGGGCAGAGTTTACTCCGACACCGAGCGTTGCCTTGACTGCCTGAAGTCCGCCAATCTCCAGCTGCGGGACTGATGAACGAACGAGGTTCCGCAGTTCTTTCCACTGTCCGCGGAAGTTGGTGAAGTTGCGCGCGGCAACGGCTAAGCGATCGTCCCCTTCGACGGTGCCGCGAACCACACCTTGTAGAGCGTCGGTGACACTATTCGGCCAGTTGAGCAGAGCGGACGATCCTGCCGCAAGGATCTTCAAGCGGCGCTCGACCGGCAGTCGCTTCGCCTCATCGCGATCGCGCTGGCCATGGCCAGTGATAAGACATCCCATCCGCCAACCTGCTTCGAAAATGAGACCACGGTCGAACCCATGCAGCTGGGCAGGCATCGCCTCCACCGCAGTCTGGTGTCGAGCCTGATCGGGGTGGACGAGGTCTATCATAGGTCTGGTCGCCGCGAATTCTTCTTCAGATACCACCGCTCCGTCGTGGCATGAGAGATCGAACCCGCACCTATGGCAGATCGCGAGCGCGCTCTTCGTCCAATTCAGCGCCCGTTTGCAGCGCGGGCATGTGTCGAGCAAGATTTCGCCCGAGATGGGACAGTGGGTCACAAGCCCGTGGTGCCCGAGTGCAGAATGATATCCGGCGCGAAGCCAGGTGCCGACACCTGCATGACCGCCAGCGTCCGCCCCTGGGTCGGTCGCATTCCCCCGATGCTGAGCGGCAGATGATCGATCTGGGTCTTCATGATCCCCGTAATTTGGCCGTGCCGCTCCGGGCTGCACCACACCATGCCCTCGGACCAGAAGGCGTGCTCGCGCAGTTCGTGGACGGCGGGGTGGTCATCCCCCCCGACCTGATCCGGCAGAGGCAGGTCGGAGGGGTCGAAGATGCGCGTCTCCGCGCCGAACAGCTGGAGCAGTCGCGCAGCTTCCTCGACCGCGAGGCGCGAATACGAGCGCTCCCGCAGGGAGCCGTAAAGCAGCAGGATGCGCGGCGGTGGCTGGTCGTCACCGAGACCTTCGGCAGGGCGGGCATGGATGAGGGCGGGGTCGAGCGCCGGGAAGGTGTCGGGATCGGGCAGGGGACGCAGGCGGGACAAGGAAATTCTCCGAATTCGGGTCGTCAGCCGCGCGGGCCGAACAGGATGACGGCAGCGCCGGCGAGCACGACCGCGCCGCCGATGAAGTCCCACCGGTCGGGCGTGGTGCCTTCGACAGTCCACAGCCACAACAGCGACGCGGCCACATAGACGCCGCCATAGGCAGCGAAGGCGCGACCTGCGCCGTCGGTCGGAACGAGAGTCAGTAGCCATGCGAAGAGGGCCAGCGACACCATGCCCGGCAGCAGCCACAAGGGGCTCTTCTCCAGCCGCCACCAGGCCCAGAACGCGAAGCAACCGGCGATTTCGAACAGCGCCGCGAGCGGATAGACGAGGAACAGCTTCATGCGAGGCTCAATCGCAGGGCGAGCGCGGCCAGGGTCACCAGCAGGATCGGCGTCGTCAGCGTGATGCCGACGCGGAAGTAATAACCCCAGCCGATCTTCACCCCCTTCTGTCCCAGCACATGCAGCCAGAGCAGGGTCGCGAGCGATCCGATCGGCGTGATCTTTGGCCCCAGGTCGCAGCCGATGACGTTGGCGTAGATCATGGCATCGCGAACCGGACCGGTGGCACTGGTGGCATCGATCGACAGCGCGCCGACGAGGACGGTCGGCATGTTGTTCATGCCCGAGGAGAGCACGGCGGCCAGAATGCCCGTTCCGAAGGCCGCGCCCCATATGCCGCCCTCGGCCGAGCGCTCCAGCAGTCCGGCGATCGCGGTGGCAAGCCCCGCATTGCTCATGCCGTAGACGACCAGATACATGCCGAGCGAGAAGATCACGACCTGCCAGGGCGCTTCGCGGATGACCTGGCCCGTGGGAATGACATGGCCGCGCGCTGCGATGGCGATGAGCGCCAGCGCGCCGACGGCAGCGACCGCGCTGATCGGCACGCCGAGAGGATCGAGCACGAAGAAGCCGATCAGCAGGAGGGCCAGCACAACCCAGCCGGCGCGGAAGGTTGCCCGGTCATGGATCGCTTCTGCCGGAGCGCGGAGCTGTGCGACGTCGTAGCTAGCGGGAATGTCTTTGCGGAAGAACAGCAGCAGCGCTGCCAATGTGGCGGCAATTGCGGCCAGGTCGACCGGCACCATGACCAGCGCATACTCGCCGAACCCGATATCGAAGAAGTCGGCCGACACGATGTTGACGAGGTTGGACACGACCAGCGGCAGGCTCGACGTATCGGCAATGAACCCTGCCGCCATGACGAAAGCCAACGTCGCCTTGGCGTTGTATCCCAGCGCCCGTAGCATCGCGATCACGATCGGGGTCAAGATCAGAGCGGCGCCATCATTGGCGAAGATCGCGGCAACGCCTGCACCCAGCAATACCACGAGCACGAATAGCCAGCGACCATCGCCGCGCCCCCACCGCGCCACATGGAGCGCGGCCCATTCGAAGAACCCGGCACGATCGAGGATCAAGCTGATCAGGATCACCGCGACGAAGGCGCCGGTGGCGTTCCAGATGATGTCCCACACCACCGGGATGTCGGCGAGCGAGATGACGCCGGTGGCAAGGGCCAGCAGTGCTCCGCCGATCGCGCTCCACCCGATGCCGAGCCCACGCGGCTGCCAGATCACCAGCGTGATGGTGACCACAAAGATCGCGATCGCCAGCAGCATCAGGCGATACGCTCGCCCGCCGCGTCCACGACCTGCTCGCCGTCTTCCTTGGTGAAGGCGCCCAGCTGGGGGCTTGGCAGAATGTCGAGCACCGCCTCTGACGGACGGCACAGGCGGACGCCGAGCGGGGAGACGACAACTGGACGGTTGATCAGGACCGGGTGCTCCATCATCGCGTCCACCAGCGCTGTATCGCTCAGGCTCTCATCGCCGAGGCCCAGTTCGGCATATGGCGTGCCCTTTTCACGCAACAGCGCACGGGGGGTGAGCCCAGCGCGCTCGATCAGGCTTTCGAGCATGGCGCGCGAAGGCGGCGTCTTCAGATACTCAATAACATGCGGCTCGAACCCGGCGTTGCGGATCATCGCCAGCGTGTTGCGCGAGGTGCCGCATTCGGGGTTGTGGTAGATCACGATGTCGGTGGTCATTCAGGATTCCTTGGCCTTGGCGCTGGCGCCTTCTTCGCGGCCGATGGCGGCCAGCTTGCTGCGCACAGACATTTCGTCGATGCTCTGGAGCGGGAGCATTAGGAACAGCTCGATCCGGCGTTTAAGATAGCTGAGCGAATCGACGAAAGCCTGCCGCTGGCCATCCCCTTCGACTGCGGCGGGATCCTCTACGCCCCAATGCGCGGTGAGCGGCTTGCCTGGCCATACCGGACAGCTCTCGCCCGCAGCGTTGTCGCAGACAGTAAAGATGAAATCGAACTCCGGTGCGCCGGGCTTGGTGAACTCGCTCCAGTTCTTCGAGCGCAAGCCATCGGTCGGATAGCCGAAGCTATCGAGCACCTCGAGCGACATCGGATGCACGTCGCCCTTGGGCTGGCTGCCTGCGCTGTAGGCACGGAAGCGACCTCCGCCCATCTTGTTCATCAGCGCTTCGCCCAAAATCGAGCGAGCCGAGTTGCCCGTGCACAGGAACAGGACATTGTAGGGTTGGTCAGCCATTGCCTGCTCCTTCAGCAACAATGGGAAAGTTCGGCGACAAGCGGCTCGCAAAGCTCTGCGCGACCTTCACAGCAATCCTTGGCGAGAAACAGCATCAGGTCGCGCAGGACTTTGATGTTTGCCCGTTGGATCATCTGTCGCCCCCGCTTCTCAGGTATGACGAGATCAGCGCCGACGAGGATCGCGAGGTGACTCGAGAAAGTGCTCTGCGTGAGGCCCGAGGCTTCCACGAGCTGGCCGGTAGAGAGCCCGTGGGGCTCGCTGCGCACCAGACGACGGAACGCATCAAGCCGCGTCGGGTGCGCGAGCGCAGAGAGTGCCTCTAGTCCTGTGGTCGACTTCATCCATCGGCAATTATCGATGGATTGCAAGGCCGTCAATTCTAATCGATATTTTTCGATGAATTGCTGAGGCGTTCCGCGCAACTGTTCATTGACGCCAGAAGGGAGAATGTGCGGATGCACCGCTCTGAATCCCTAATCCGACTGTCGGTTGACGCCCCCTCGGCGGCTGCGCCCCCTCTGGTGCTCTGCTTCCTCGGCGAAAGGCGCTTTAGATGGGTGGAAACCCGTTGGCCTGTCGCTTTGATCCGTTGGGCTAGCCTTCGCCGGCTAGGCTTTCCAATACCGGGCACCGATCAACACTCGTGGTGCCGCATTGCTCGATTAGCTCAGCGAGGGCGTTCTCCATACGCTCAAGGTCGGCCCGCTTCGCACGGACGTTCGCGAGGTGCTGTTCAGCGATCGACTGCACCTCATCGCAATGCACTTCCTGACCTGGCGTCAAGTCAAGCAATGCCCGCACCTCTTCAAGGGAAAAGCCCAGTTCGCGCGCGCGCCTGACGAAGCGGAGGCGCTCGATGTCCCGAGGACCATAGTCGCGGTAAGCGCCTCTTCGTGGAGGGGGAGCGATGACCCCAATCCGCTCGTAGTAGCGGATGGTCTCGATATTGCATCCCGCTCGTCTTGAAACCTCGCCAATTTTCACGCCGAAACCTCTTGAGTCTGTAGTGGCTACTGAGTTTAGATAGGGTTGCATCTCGGATTTTACAGAAGGAAGATCAATGCGCAGCCTCGGGATTTGGTGGAACGGATTGGCAACCGGTGGCGGCATTGCCGCGGCTTTCGGCGCGGCCGCTTGTTGTGCCCTTCCTCTCGTTTTGGCATCGGTGGGAGTGGGCTCAGCGTGGCTCGGCAGTATTGCCCCCGTCGTCGGACCGTATCGCACGCCCCTCCTGGTTCTAGCTTCAGCTCTGCTTGTTGCCGCCACCCTTCGGCTCCTCTGGCAATTCCGCCAGGCGCGGACATGCCCGACCGATACGGCGTGCGGTTCATCCACCTATCGAGTCCTGACTGCCATCGGCATTGTCATCGGGTTGGTTCTGCTCGCCGGAGCTTTTCTCTATGGCTGATCCGATCCTGATCTCGCGCTTGCGCTGCCCCGAATGCGGGCATGAGAAGGACGAGGAGATGCCGACCAACGCCTGCATGTTCTTCTACAACTGTTCGGCATGCGGCGTTCGCCTTCAGCCGCTCCAAGGTGATTGCTGCGTGTTCTGTTCCTACGGGACCGTTCCCTGTCCTCCGATCCAGGAGGGCGATTGCTGTAATGGCTGAGGCTTTCGATTTCGTCGCCATCGGATCGGGAACTGCTGCGCAGGTCGCGGTCCACCGGATGGCCGACGCCGGGAAGCGCTGCGCGGTTATCGATTATAGACCTTACGGTGGCACATGTGCGCTGCGGGGATGCGACCCGAAAAAGATGATGGTGAGCGCAGAGGAAGCGCTCGCTGCATACAGGCGAATGAAGGGGAAGGGCATCGAAGGTTCGGTTTCAATTGATTGGGCCGACCTCCAGGCATTCAAGCGCAGCTTTACCGGCCCCGTCCCCGAAAAACAGGAAGCTCGCTACGAGCGTAAGGGCGTCGCGACCTTCCACGGCGCGGCGCGTTTTGCTGGCCCGGACCGGATCGAGGTAGGCGACAGGGAACTCCGTTTCTCCCACGCTCTTATCGCGACGGGGGCAGAACCTCGACCACTTGGTATCGAAGGCGAGCGATTGCTGACGCACAGCGATGCATTCCTGGAGCTTGAAACCCTTCCAGACCGGATCGTATTTGTCGGCGGCGGATACATAGCTGCGGAATTTACCCAACTCGCCGCGCGCGCCGGTGCGAAGGTCACAATCGTCCAACGAGGCCGCATTCTGAAAGCCTTCGACCCTGACACGGTCGACTGGCTCATGCCGAGTTTCGACGATCTCGGCATCGAAATCGTGGACGCCGAGGTGAACGGCATAGCGGAGAGAGGCGGCGTTATGACCGTCCATGCCGGCGATCGCATGATCGAAGGAGATTTGGTGGTGCACGCTGCAGGAAGGGTCCCTGCGATAGGCTCGCTCGATCTGGAGGCCGGAAACGTTGCCTGTGACGCGGGCCGCTTGGTGCTTACCGAACAGCTACGCAGCCAGAGCAACCCCAAGGTCTTCGCGGCGGGTGACGCTGCTGCAAGTGGGCCGCCACTGACGCCGGTATCCAGCCACGATGCCAAGGTCGTGGTAGAAAACATCCTCGAAGACAGCGGCCGAACTCCGAACTATCAGGGGGTTCCGAGTGCACTTTTCACGGAGCCGCCGGCGGCGAGAGTCGGAATGCTTGAAAGCGAGGCGCGTGAGGCAGGTATGGATTTCACGGTGCATGCTGGCTCGCACCCCGGTTGGTTTTCGGCGAGGCGGCTGAACGCAGAGAACTACGGCCACAAGCTGCTGGTCGAGAACGCAACGGGACGTATCCTTGGAGCCCACCTGGTCGGACCCGATGCCGACGAGCTCATCAATATCTTCGGCTTGGCCATGCGACATGGCCTCAACGCGGACGACATCAAATCGACGATGTTCGCCTATCCCACGGCAGCATCCGATGCAGGGTATATGCTGGGTTGAGGAACGCGGAAGCTAGCTGGCGGCGTCGGACAGGAATGCCGCCAGACTTTGTAGGGCGCCCCGCTCGGCACTGTAAGTCACAGAACGCCCTTCTTTCAAGGATGATACCAGCCCCGCATTCCGCAACACCGACAGGTGCACCGAGGTGTTGTTGGGCATCGTGCCGGTCTGCTCGGCAACGTCGCTAGACGTGATGCCGTTGGCCGCTCGCGCTATGGCTAGGAATATCTCCAACCGGGTTGGCTGTGCCAGAGCACTAAGTTTCGCGACGGCATCCATCTTTTCCATTCTCCTGCAGATAGCGTCAGCGATCCCCACCGACAAGTTAATTCAATACTTCATTACCTATTGAAGTATTTTCTGTTCATGCTATGTGCCGTGTCATGAGGCGCTGGTAGGTCCGGCGCGGAACGTGGGGAGCGGTGCCATGAGCGATACCGCGGAATTCGAATTCGACCCTTATTTTGAGCAAGCCCCTATGGACTGGGCGCTCGATCCGCTCGAGGATGACAGCGGCGGCATGATGGCGGTTCGCCGTGTCGCGCTCGTTCGGATCGCATGCGTGGCTGCGGAGACCGGCGCTCGGTTGCAGCGGGATGGCTTGGCCAAGGATCCGGTTAACTGGATGGTCACGCCGCTCGAACTCTTCGGCGGGCTTCCGCCGATCGAGGCCTGCATGGAGAAGGACGCCTGTTCGAAAGCGATCCTGTTGCACGGCCTGGGCCTCGGGCTCGATGCCGACCCGGATGCGATGGATCGATTGTTTTTTGAAGCGTCGCAGTCGCATGCCGCAGGAAACTGAAATGGAAGGACTGTCTGGCCCTGACATCCGACAGCTGCGCCGCGTCGATCTCCATGTGGGCGAGACGGGTTTCGGAGATCCCGACGATCCGCAGCGCGTAGCGGCCGTCCTCGACGTTGAGACGACCGGTCTCGATCCCGCGAACGACAAGGTCATCGAACTGGCAGTGCGACGCTTCAGGTATGATCCCGGCGGGCACATCACCGAGATTGGCCGGGCGTGGTGCTGGCGCGAGGACCCCGGCGTTCCGTTGCCCGAGGACATCACGCGGATCACGGGCATTACGGACCAGGACCTCATCGGACGGCGGATAGACGATCGGGTCGCGACCGATATCATATCGTCCGCCGATGTCGTCATCGCCCACAACGCCGCGTTCGATCGTCCCATGGTGGAAAAGCGCCTCACCGACCTGCCGACCAAGCAGTGGGCTTGCTCATGCGTGGAGATCGACTGGGCGACGGCTGGTTTCGAAGGCAGGTCGCTCGGCTGGCTCTGTGCTCAGGCCGGGTGGTTCTACGATGCGCACCGAGCTCAGGGGGATGTCGACGCGCTCATCCAGCTCCTGCGCCATGAGCGGACCGATGGTCGCCCGCTTCTCTACGAGCTCGATGGCAGCTCTTCATGCGATAGTTTCGTTATAGAAGCGGTCGGCTCGGCCTTCGCGACCAAGGATGCTCTGCGGATGCGCGGCTACCGCTGGGATCCGAAGGCGCAGGTCTGGTGGCGTGAGGTCATGGATTTCCGCCTTCTCGAGGAACAGGCTTGGCTGGCCAGCGAGGTTTACTCGAGCGGGAAGGGCGCCCGAGCCCACGGCCCCAGGCTGACGCGGCGAGACGCATACAGCCGCTATCGCCTCGATAGTGCGGACTGATCGATGCCCCGAGATACCAAGACAGGAGAGCAGAACATGGCGAAGAAGCCGACCAGGCGAAAGACAGCGGGTAAGCAGGTCACGAAAGCGATGTTGCCGGACGGGCTGATGAACGCCGCACCGGTTCCCTACCCGGTGGCGGAAACTAGTATCACCGCACTGCAGGTGTATCACAACCCCGATCGCCGCCCCTCCGGTGACGGCCCTTGGAGCAACGAGGCCGACAAGGTGGCATGGGTAGACGAGGCGACGGGTCTTGGCTGCATCATGCTACGCCAGAAGAACGGGACGATTTCGGGATATGTGGGGGTGGGCCCGGAGCATCCGCTGTTCGGCTTCGAAGCGGACGCAGTGCCGGTCAGCGTCTCGAACACAGTCCACGGTGGCGTGACCTACTGCAAGTCCTGCGAGGTCAATCGGTTCGAACGGCGAGCCCACGGTAAGCCGCGTCAGGAACGCTACACCGTGTGCCATACGACATGGGTCAGGACGGTGCAGGATTATCGCACGGTGCAGACCACCGAGGACGAGTTTCACGAAGATCTCTGGTGGCTGGGTTTCGATACCGACCATCCGGGAGACCTCGTTCCGAACAATCGATACGGCGAAGGGCGTAAGGGTGACGTCTATCGCGATCAGTCGTTCGTCTACGCGAACTGCATCGAACTGGCGCGCAAGTTAAAATCGCTGACCGAGAAGAGTTCGAACAGGCATATCCCGACATGCGAGCCGCTAGGCCTTCCGGCCCCCACCGAACGCTCGGGTGAGTAATGGTCAGTTCGTTCTATCCATTCGGTGCCGGTAAAGAGCGCTATGGGGATAATCGGCATCCCGACCTCCCTTGGGGATATTGGATGGTCTCGAACGGGGCTGTCCCGGGAGAACCGCCTTTGATTGACGAGGATGGCCGCGAATGGGGATCGGTCCGTGAGGCTTTCTGGATCAATCGTCTTGGTCTGCCTGCCATCCATTCCCGATGGATGAACGGCATTATGGAATTTATGGCGAGCTACCTCGCTATCGCCGACGGTCGGTTCGTGGCCGCGGAGGAGCGCGTCAGAGACATCTTTCTGAGTGATGGACACCTCGACCAGTTCTTCAGAGCTTATCTGCTGGCTGCGGGTCTAGTGAACGACACGGACGGAAGGCCCACGCCCGAAGGGCGCGCCGCATTGCTGATGCTGATTGCGACGAGGACGCGTGAAGATGCGTCGGAAGACGTCGGGCTTGATTGGATCGTTGCCAATCGGACGGTTGCAGGTCATTCCGAACGGCTGGCTGCTGCCGAGCAAATCGAAAGACGGGAACGCGTAGCTGCGCGTATGGCGCATCGCTTCGTGACCGACACGATCGGCCACGAGCCGGCCGTGAAACTGATCGGATTGCGCATCACTCAGGCCATCCCTGTTCGCAGCACGCTCTGGACGATGACTTGGCCCGATAATGATCGCTTCGCGCGCGACTGTTTCTACCTTTGGTTGCTCGAGCGCATCGATCGCTGGGATGACTGGAGCGAAATGGTCACGCGATATAGCGCTCGTGCGCTTACCGAACACTTCCTTAAATTGGCCTTTTGTGATCGGTTGGGAGAACAGACGGGCTGACCACTAATTTTCGAGTGAAGCGCATCTTCGCGTCCCGAAATCAGTTATCGAGCGAGGGGCGTGTATAGATGCCCATATGCAGTTAGCCATCAGCCCGAAACAATCGAAAATCAGGCCATCTCTTGCTTTCGGGCCTGCCAATCAGGGAACCGCTTTTGGACGGTGCGGTGTCCAAGATAGCTTGAGAAGCGCCGGTAGTCCTTGTTTTCCATGCGCCACCGACCCGCGATGATGGCGGGGTCACGCTTGGCGTCAGCAGCAAGGCGCTCCAAGTCCTTCTTGCTGAAGAACTCTCCGGTATCTTGGCGTCGCCATAGCGAGTCCGGGATCAGCGTATTCTGGGCGATCCGGTCGGCTTCTCTTTCGATAGCGTTTGATGAACTCAGTTCCAGGTCGTCCACGATCGCTGTCTGCCCTTGACCCAAATGCTTCAGAACGTGCGCGAGTTCGTGCATCAACGTGAACCAGAAGGTGTCCGCTTTATCGTGCCTCAGGCTGAGCGCGACGACTGGAACTCCATCCTCACGCAGCACCGATGCTCCATCGAGATAGGTTCTAGGGAGGTGCGGCAGAGTAACGAAGGCTATACCCAGCGCAGAAAGTGTCCCCTGCAATTGCTCCATGCCGTCATGGACGGCGCTGAGGTCTGCGATCTTGGGCATCGCATTGGCGAGCGCTTCACGATTGAATGAGCCCTCGACCTCGACTTCACGCGATAACAACACGGCAGCCGCACACCATGCTTGCGTCGCACCCTGGTCGTTCTTCGCATTCGTGCGATCGGTGCGGCTCTTGCGGAGAGCGGCGAACGCGGGCCGTGCTCCGAAAGCGTTCTGCATCAGGTCCTTGAACCCCTCACCAGCTTTGAGAACATTCCAACCCTTCAGGATGCGTTCTACCTGAGCTGTTATGCGTTGGGTGCATTCGCTGGGTTCGTCCGCTTCCTGAATAAGCGTCTCGGCCGGGATACCCAGGTGCGTGTTCAAAGCTCGGATCATGTCCAGAGTAAGCGACCGACTGCCGTTCAGGATTTCACTCACACGGGTTCTCGAGCCGAGAATCGGCATCAGATCGCGCGCCGTGAGGTTCTGCTGCTCCATGCGGAACTGGATCGCCTCGACCGGTGTCGGCGGTTCGACGGAATAGTTCGCGGCTTCGTATTTCTCGATCAAGGTCGCGAGTATGTCGAGCTCGTCGGCCTCTTCGCTTCCGGGAGCCGCGTCGAAGATCTCTTCGATGCGTTCCAGAGCACGTTCGTAATCAGGTTCCGAACGAATTGCGGCTACAGTCACCATTGTCATTTTTTTCCTCCACCAACGGTTTCACTGTCGATGTCATCATACTCCGCGTGAGTGCCCACGAATTTGATCATCACCATCTTCGCGCCGTAGTTGATCCGCACTACCAGCCGATACTTGTTGCCCCCGATGTTGAAGATCACCCGGTTGTCACCAACAAAGCTGGCAGAACGATAAAAATCTTTCACATCCGCGGGTCCCGACCAATCGGCCTTTTTCGCTTCCGAATACCACGCCTTGAGAGGTCCTTGGGAATCGGCACGTCCTGGCATCTCCCAATGTTCTCGCAGCGGTTTCAAGCTCAGCACCCGCATCAATTCTACCCACCACTATCATTGAAGTCAACAATTGTTCCCAATTTGGGAGCATATCCCTACAAGGGGACATGGGTATCCGCAAGTGCAGGCACCCTCGCAAGGAAGCCCTAGGTTCTTAGTCTGCTGGACGAAAGCAGCACCTTGTGGATGTGCGCAGATTTAGACGATGATACTGATGAGCTAGTATCCCTGCTCACCGATAAAGGAGAACGCCGCAGCTATCTCCTCGAATTTTCCGTCCGAGGCCGATTTAGAAGAAGCTGAACGCCAGATTAAGGCTCTGATGGGCAATGCATCGTTGCGGGAACTGCAGCAATCTCATGGACCGCTGGCAAACCAGAGGATCCACATGATCAGCATCATGTGCCTGAAATGCCCTTAGTGGGTCTGAGGCCAGCTTAGCAGGTCGGATGCTAGTTCTTAGCGGGTCCGATTAGTAGCGAAGTGGTGCCCAGGGGCGGAGTCGAACCACCGACACGACGATTTTCAATCGTCTGCTCTACCACTGAGCTACCCGGGCACACTGCTTCGGCGAGAGGGGCCGGTGCGGCCCCGCGAGCAATGAGAGCGCGCCTATGGCGAAGCTGGCACGCCTTGGCAAGGGGGGAATTTCACTCTTCCGTCCCGCGCGTCACTTCGGCGGCAATCTCCTCGGGCAGCGCAGCGCGTCCGGGCACCGAATAACCATCCCCGAACCATTGCGAGAGGTCGCGGTCGCGGCACCGGCTCGAACAGAAGGGCGCATATCGGTCCGCCTCCGCACCATCCTGCGCTTGCCATTGGTCGCGCGGTTTCTTGCAGATCGGGCAGGGGCGGGGCTTACTCGTCATGCGGCACGATCTGGGCGGTGGCCGCGTGGATCGCAAGTCCCGGGTCGGTCTCTATCCGCACCGGGCGCGCGGTGCGTCGTTCGAGTTCACGCAGCCATTCGTCCTTGAGCTTGGCGGCAAGCGCGGGATGGATGCGGAGCAGCGTCATGCCGGGGCCTTCGACCCGCTCGGCACGCCGCAGCGCCATGCGTGCCGCCGCGCCCACGCGCGCGGTTGCGAAACGGTGCAGCAGCGATGGCCCTTCCAGCCGCGCGACGATCTGTACGAAGCCGAAGCCGTTCACCGCGGTGCGTTCATGCGGCCAGCCGTCGAGCGCCGCCGCCAGTGCTTCGTCCACCGCCCTGCGATCGGCCTTTGCCTGCAGGGTGGGAAAATCGATCCCGATCGAACCACCGAGATCGAACAGACGCAGCCAGCGTGCGATTGCGGGTGCTGCGGCCACCGCCAGTTCGCGCGGAGGCAGGTCGCCATCGATATCGATCAGCGTCATTGCCGGGGTCACGCTGAACAGAAGCGCTCCGCCCGCGAAAGGCACTTCGCCCGAAGAAGCCGCATCCCAGATGTCCTCCCACGCGCCTGAGGGCAACTGCCGTACCGTGTCGCCCAGCGCAAAGACATCATTGGCCTGGACCGACCTGCCGGGGTCGGATTCCTCGATCACCCGCGACTGCGCGCGCTTGAAGCGGCCACGTTCCGCAATCGCTGCGCGTGTCACGACCAGTGGCAGGCGCGCGCCTTCGGTAAAGTGGGCAGGGATGCGGTCGACCAGCAGTTCGATGCCATTGTCCATCCGCGCGAGGCCGCGGCTGCGCCCGGCCGGCTTGGAAGACAGCGCTGCCGAAACAGGGGTGCCGACCGGCAAATCGCCCGGCCAGCGCAGCTTCGCCGCGAGTATTTCGTCTCCGTCGACCAGCAGGGCGCGGCTTTCGCCGATGCCATGCTCGACCTGCCACTCAGGCAATGTCGAACCCGGCGGATTTGAGCAGTGTACGTGTCTCGTAGAGCGGCAAGCCGACCACGCCCGAATGGCTGCCCTGAATACGCCGGATCAGCCCTTCGGCGATGCCTTGGATGGCGTAACCGCCTGCCTTGCCTTCCCATTCGCCACTGGCGAGATAGGCGTCGATTTCCTCGCGCGAGAGGCGCTTGAAGATGACCACGGTCTCGTTCAGCCGTTCGCGCAGGCTGCCGTCGGGTGCGCGCAGCGCGATAGCCGACAGCACGCGGTGGCGACGGCCAGACAACAATTCGAGACAGCGCCGCGCGGTCGCTTCATCCTCGGCCTTGGGCAGGATTCGGCGGCCGGCGCAGACCACCGTGTCGCCCGCCAGGACATGGCCATCGTCGGAGGCTGCCGCTTCGGCCTTCTCGCACGCCATGCGCCGTGCGTAGTCGCGCGGCAGCTCGTCCTTGTGCGGGGTTTCGTCGATATCGGCAGGATTGATCGTAGCCGGCTCCACGCCGAGGCGCGCGATGAGTTCGCGCCTGCGGGGACTGGCCGATGCGAGGATTAGAGTGGGCTGGCCCACCGTGGGTTACTGCGGGCCGGGGCCGCCGCGACCGGGCATGAAGCGGTAGGTGATGCGCGCCTTGGTCAGATCGTAGGGCGTGAGTTCGCAGAGCACCTCGTCGCCGACCAGCACCCGGATGCGGTTCTTGCGCATCTTTCCGGCCGTGTGGCCGAGCACTTCATGGCCGTTCTCGAGCTCGACGCGGAACATCGCATTGGGAAGCAGTTCAACCACCCGCCCGCGCATTTCGAGAAGTTCTTCTTTCGCCATGTAGTTCCTTGGATCGTGTCGTTGGTCGATTTGTGTCGCGCGCCCATAGCCGCAGTAGTCGAAAAAGGGAAGTCCGGCGTTAATCGCCACGCAAGGCCGGTGCGACACTTTGTTACGCGACGCTTCTTGCCCGGCGGTCGAAGCTCGTCCAGCAGCAAGGGCGGGGGAGGACACAGGCTCAAGAACTAGGATTGCAAGCTTTCTCATGCATTTGTTCCCTCGGATATCTGCCATTGCGCTGACCGTTGCGCTTGCCACGCCTGCCCTTGCACAGGACGCCGAGCAGTCACCTGCTACCGGCCAGGCGCCCGATAGCGGCGAAGCTTCTTTGCCCGATAACGCCATCGTTGTTACCGGTGAACGCATCCGCGGGCAGGTTGAAACCGATGTCCCGCCCGTGGTCGAACTCGATGAGGCGGATATCGCCGCCTATGGTGCGGATTCGCTGGCCGACCTGATCGAACAGCTGGCGCCGCAGACCGGTTCGGCCAGCGGCCGTGGCACCGGGCGCCCCGTGTTCCTCGTCAACGGTCGCCGGGTTTCGGGTTTCCGCGAGTTCCGCCGCTATCCGCCCGAAGCGATCGTGAAAGTGCAGGTGTTTCCCGAAGAGGTGGCGCTGCAATATGGCTATCCCGCCGACCAGCGGGTCATCAACTTCATCCTCAAGGACAATTTCTCCAGCCGGGAGGTTGAGCTCGAATACGGTCAGCCGACGCGCGGAGGCCGGTCGAACGGCGAAGTCGAATTCTCGCAGCTGACGATCAATGGCGGGAACCGCCTGTTGTTCGGTGCCGAATTCAACACGTCATCGCTGCTGACCGAGGCCGAGCGCGACATCATCCAGACCGAGAGCAATACGCCTACCCTGGCGGGCGACCCCGATCCGGCCGAGTTCCGCAGCCTCGCCTCCGACAGCGAGAGCATTGAACTCGAAACCACCTGGAACACGACTTTCGGCGAGGGCGCACGCGTGCCCAGCCTGTCGCTCAACGCCAATCTCGATCGCAGTTTCTCGCGCTCGCTTTCGGGACTCGATACGGTCCTGCTGACCGATCCGGACGGAAATTCCCAGCTGCGTGCGATCGACGACGACCCGATCACGCGGCGGACCAAGTCGACCACCGCCTCGCTCGGCAGTTCATTCAACGCCCCGATCGCCGATTGGGATCTGGCGCTCACGGTGGATGCGACCCGCGGGTGGAACACCACGCGGACCGACCAGCGACGCGACACGACCGCACTCGTGGAGGCCGCGGCCGCGGGTGAAATCGACATTGCCGGCGATCTCGGTTTGCTGCCGACCGGCGGGATCGAGCAGGCCGACAGCAGGACCTACACGCTCGACAGCCTGCTTACGCTGACCGGGCGCCCGATCCTGCTACCCAGCGGCGAGGTCAACCTCACCGCGAAGGCAGGCTTCAATCTCGACGGGATCGACAGCGAAGACACGCGCAATCCCGGCGTCGAAACCTCGCTTGATCGCCGTGAATTGCTGGCGGGGCTCAACCTGGCCATCCCGCTCGCCAGCGCGCGCGAGGATTTCCTCGCGCCGCTGGGCGAACTGACGCTCGATCTCGGCGGCGGGGTCGAGGACCTCTCGGACTTCGGCTTGCTGACCAATTGGAATGCGGGGCTCAACTGGCGCCCATCGGACAGCCTGTCACTGCAGGCCAGTTACGGAATGCGCGAACAGGCGCCGGGCATCGCGCAACTCGGCAACCCGCAGATCGTCGACGTCAATCAGCCAGTCTATGATTTCGCGACGGGAGAGACCGTGCTCGCCAATGTCGTGACGGGAGGCAATCCCAACCTGCTGGCCGAGACGCAGCGCGACATCAAGCTGGCGGCCTCTTACGATTTCGACCTGTTCGACCGGTCGAATTTCCGCGTCGAGTACGTCCGCAACCGGTCGGATGACGTGACCGAAAGCTTCCCGCTGCTCACCCCCGCGATCGAGGCGGCGTTCCCCGACCGCGTCACGCGCGAGAACGGCCAGCTGGTCGAACTCGACAGGCGCGCTGTCACCTTTGCCGAGCGCGGGTCGTCGCGCATTCGCTACGGCTTCAACTTTTTCGGCCGTGTCGGCTCGGAATCGGAAGGCGGTTCGCGCGGTGGGCGTGGCGGGATGATGGCGCGGATCGCGTCCGCAGCGCGAGGTTCGAGCTCTCAAGGCGAGGGCCAGGGCCAAGGCCAAACAGGTGGCGCGCCCGATCGCGCACGTTTCCAGCAGATGCGCGAACAGTTCTGCTCATCCGAAGGTCAGCCCGATATCTCGCAGCTGCCGGAGCGGATGCAGCAGCGCCTGCGCGGCGAGAATGGCGAGGTCGACCCGGCGCGTGTGGCCGAGGCGCGCGAGCGTATCTGCAGCGCCGAGGGTGCACGGAACCGTGAAGAGATGGAAGCTGCGCGCATACGGCTGTGCACCGGCTGGAATGCGGCCGATCCTGCAGCTTCGACCCCGGTCGACCTCGCGGCCTTGCCCGCGCGCGTGCGTGAACGGCTCGCGGGCCCAGATGGCCAGGTCGATCCCGAACGGCTGAACCAGCTTCGTGCGCGCGTCTGCGCCGCTCCCGATGGCGAAGGTCGTCCGGGCGGTCAGGACGGCGATGCGGGGGATCCGCCACCCGCGGACAACGAAGCGCGTGGCGGCGGTGGCCGTAGCCGTGGGGGTGGCGGGGGCCCGGGTGGCCCCGGTGGCGGCCAGGGCCGCTGGAACCTGTCGGTCTATCACACGATCGAACTGGAAAATTACGCAGTCATCGCGGACGGCATACCGCAACTCGACCTGCTCGACGGCGATGCGCTGAGCGGCAGCGGGGTAAGCCGGCACAATGTCACGATGGAGGGCGGGCTGTTCCACAACGGTCTCGGCGCGCGCCTGTCGGCCAATTACGCCAGCGGATCGCAAGTCGACGACCTCAGCTTCCACGACCTCGCGACCTTCGACCTGCGATTGTTCATGAACCTCGAACAGCAGCAGTGGCTTGCGGGCGAGGATCCCGGTTTCCTCAAGGGCGCGCGGCTGTCGCTGCGGGTAGACAATCTGTTCGATGCGCATCAGCGCGTGACCGACGAGACCGGCACGGTGCCGCTGAGCTACCAGCCGTGGCTGGTCGACCCGCTGGGCCGGACGTTCGAGATCGAGTTCCGCAAGGTCTTCTGAACGCCCGCGACGGGCGGGGCGTGCCGGGTCGTCCGGCTAGAGCGCTTCGCCCGCCGCCACGCCGCTGGCCCAGGCCCACTGGAAATTGTAGCCGCCGAGCCAGCCCGTGACATCGACGGCCTCCCCGATTGCGTAAAGGCCGGGCACGCGCTTGGCTGCCATTGTCTTGGAGGAGAGCTCGGCGGTAGCGATCCCGCCCACCGTGACTTCGGCCTTGGCGAATCCTTCGGTCCCATTGGGCTGGAAGGTCCAGCGCTTCAGCCGTTCGCCCGCTGCGCGCAATCCCTTGTCGGGCGCATTGCCGAACTCGACTTCCAGCCCGAGCCGCTCGGCGAGGATATCGGCCAGCCGTGCGGGCAGGCGATCGCGCAGCCAGCCCCGCAGCGTTGCACGTGGGGTTTCGCGTTTGGCCTGAAGCAGGAAGTCGCCGCTTTCCTCGGGCAGGAAATCGATGAACAGCGGCTCGCCTGGCCGCCAGTAGGAACTCGCCTGCAGGATCGCGGGACCCGACAGCCCGCGGTGCGTGAAGAGCGCCGCCTCGGCAAAACGCGCCTTGCCCGCGCTGGTCACCACCGGCGCGGACACGCCCGAAATGTCGCGGAACAGCACTTCCTCGCCGCCCAGCGTCAGCGGCACCAGCGCAGGGCGCGGTTCGACGACCTTGAGACCGAATTGCCGCGCTAGCTCATAGGCATAGCCGGTCGCGCCCATCTTCGCGATCGAGGGGCCGCCGGTGGCAATTACCAGCGACGGCGCGCGACAGGTGCCCGATTGCGTGGTGACGGTGAAACCGTCGTCCTGTTCGACCGAGACGACTTCCTCGCCGCAGCGGATCTCGACGTCACCCTTCGCGCATTCGTCGAGCAGCATCGCCACGATCTGCTTGGCCGAACCGTCGCAGAACAATTGGCCCAGCGTCTTCTCGTGCCAGGCGATGCCATGGCTTTCGACCAGTTCGAGGAAGTCCTGCGCGGTATAGCGCGCCAGCGCCGATTTGGCGAAATGGGGGTTGGCGGACAGGTAATTCGCCGGGCCTGCGCCGATATTGGTGAAATTGCAGCGCCCGCCGCCCGAGATCAGGATCTTCTTGCCCGGCTTCTCCGCGCGTTCGAGCACGAGCACGCGGCGCCCGCGCTGCCCCGCACGCGCCGCGCACATCAGGCCCGCTGCCCCGGCGCCCAGGACGATCGCATCGAATGCTTCGGCCATCTATGCCTCGTCGAGCGGGTACTCGGGCTTCTGCCGCGCCGCGATGAAATAGAGCAGCGTGCCCGCTATCAGCAGCCCACCGAAAACCAGCCACGACTGCGCTTGCGCCTGCGCAGCGATGAACAGCGAACTGGCAACCGCGAAGATCACGCAGAACAGGTGCAGCGGGACGATCCGCCCCTCGCGGTGCTCGAGCACCGGCAGCGCGCAACTGGTCACGACATAGGTCACCAGCCGTACCAGCGTGCCGGCGATGGCGAGCACTTCGAATCCCTCCCACAGGCCGAACAGCACCGCGGCCACGCCATAGAACAGGATCGCGTTGAAGGGCGTGAGGAAGCGCGGATGGACATATTCGAACCACCGCGGAAGCATGCCGCGCTCGGCCATGCCGTACATCAGCCGCGGCTGCGCCACGCCGCTGGCGAAATTGTTCGCGCCGATGCTGAAGCTGGCCGCGACGACGATCGCGAGCGAACCCAGCTGCCCCATCGAAGCGCCCGCCACGCCCGCCAGCGCATTGTCCTCGCCCGCAAATTCCGGGCCGATCGCGTTGAATGCCCAGATGATGGCCATGTAGAGCAGCGTCACCCCGCTCACCATCGTCACGATCGACAGCGGAACGTCGCGCTTGGGATGCTTGAACTCGCCCGCCGCCTCGACCACGCCCTCGAAGCCGATGAAGGCATAGAAGGTCAGCAGGATGACCGTTTCGACCTGGCTGAACTGCGGCAGCGTCACTGCACCGGTATCGCCGCCTGCGAAGAGCGCGGAGACGATCAGCGCGCCCAGCGGCAGCAGCTTGATCGCGGTCATCACGCCCAGCGTGCCGACCGAGGCGCGCATGCCATAGAGGTTGACGATGGTGATCAGGGCCAGTCCGATGCCCGCCGCGACCGGCGTTACCCCGGGCTCGCCCAGCCATGGGAAGATCGCGGCGAGATAGGCGATCATGACATGCATGTTCGCAGCCGCGGTCACGATCGCGCTGGCATAGCGCGCCCAGCCCGCCTGGAAGCCGACGAAGCGCCCGAAGGCAGCTTCGCCATAAAGCACCGATCCGCCACTGTGTTCGAACCGGCTCGCCATCCAGGCGTAGCACAGCGCCAGCGGCAGGAAGAGAATCCCGCCCACCAGCATCATCCACGGCGCGAAATTGCCGACCGCGGCGACCAGCACCGCAGGCAGGGCGAAAATGCCCGCGCCGATCATCCCGTTGAGCGGGAACAGCGAGGTGCCCCAGAAGCCGACCGTGCGCGGCGGTGCAATCTTGGTTGAATCCATCGCCCGGGGGATGGCGGCAAAAGCGGCTTTGCACAAGCGCCCCTTTGCCTAAGCCCGCAGCGTGCACTATCTGCCACTGCATGTCGCGCAGCAAGGCCGGTTCCCCGCATGATCCGAGAGGCAAGGAGCGGTTCCACGAGGAACGCGCGACCAAGACCGTGGCCGGCGCGCAACCCGATCTGGAAGCCGGCATCACTGCGATCCGCGAAACGGTGAAGACGCTCAAGCCGCGGCCCGGGGTTTACCGGATGCTCGATGCGCGCGGCGATGTGCTTTATGTCGGCAAGGCGCGCAGCCTCAAGGCGCGGGTGGCCAATTACACGCAGATCAAGGGGCTTTCGAACCGCATCCAGCGGATGGTCAGCCAGTGTCGCGCGATGGAAATCGTGGTCACCAATTCGGAGGCGGAGGCGCTGCTGCTCGAAGCGCAGCTGATCAAGCGCTACCGCCCGCCGTTCAACGTGCTGCTGCGCGACGACAAGAGCTTTCCCTTCATCCTGCTACGCGCCGACCATGCCTTCCCGCGGATCCAGAAACACCGCGGCGCACGCAAGGCCAAGGGCAATTATTACGGGCCCTTCGCCAGTGCCGGGTCGGTCAACAAGACGCTCAACGCCTTGCAGAAACTGTTCCTGCTGCGCAGCTGCACCGACAGCTTCTTCAACAATCGCGACCGCCCCTGCCTGCTTTACCAGATCAAGCGTTGCAGCGCGCCTTGCGTCGGGCGGATCGACGAGCCCGGATACGAGAAGCTGGTGCGCGAGGCGAAGGACTTTCTCGGCGGCAAGTCGAGCGTGGTGCAGCAGGATCTCGAAAAGCAGATGGCCAAGGCGGCCGAAGACCTCGATTTCGAGACCGCTGCGATCCTGCGCGACCGGCTGCGCGCGGCGACCTTCATCCAGGGCAGCCAGGCGATCAACGCGCAAGGCGTGGGTGATGCCGATGTCTTCGCGCTGGCCGCCAAGGGCGGGCAGGTGGGGGTGCAGGCCTTCTTCATCCGTGGCGGGCAGAACTGGGGCCACCGCACCTTCTATCCGCGCAATACGGGCGAGCTGGAGAAGGAAGAAGTGCTGTCCGACGTGCTTCTGCAATTCTACGAGGAAGTGCCGCCGCCGCGCACCATCCTTGTCGATCGCGCTTTGCCCGAACAGGAGCTTGTCGCCGAAGCGCTGTGCGAGAAGGCAGGGCATGGCGTGGCGATCTCGATCCCGCAGCGCGGCACGCGGCGCAAGCTGATGCAGCAGGCCAGCCGCAACGCGGTCGAGGCGCTCGACCGGCGGCTCGCCGAAAGCGGCACCAAGGCGAAAGTGCTGCGCGAACTCACCGAATTCCTCGAACTCGACGAGGTGCCGCAGCGGATCGAGGTTTACGACAACAGTCACATCCAGGGCGACAAGGCGCTGGGCGCAATGGTGGTCGCCAGTCCCGAAGGCTTCGAAAAGGGCCAGTACCGCAAGTTCAACATCAAGACCGCGCAGACCAATGACGATTTCGGCATGATGCGCGAGGTGATGGCGCGGCGCTTCCGCAATCTCGCCGAGAACCCCGAAGGCGAGGAAGGGAAGGCCAACAGCCACGAAACCGTCTGGCCCGATCTGGTGCTGCTCGACGGTGGCAAGGGGCAGATGTCGAGCGTACGCGACACGCTGGAGGAAATGGGGATCGAGCGCGTCCCGCTGATCGCGATCGCCAAGGGCCCGCATCACGGGCGCGAGGGGCGCGAGGTGTTCCATTTTCCCGACGGGCGCGAAAAGACGCTGCCGGTCAATTCGCCGCTGCTGTTCTACCTTCAGACGCTGCGCGACGAAGTCCACCGCTACGCCATCGGCGCCCACCGCGCCAAACGCAGCCGTGCGATCACCGCCTCACCGCTCGACGAAATCCCCGGCATCGGCCCCGCACGCAAACGCGCGCTGCTGCTGCATTTCGGCACCGCGGGGAAGGTCCGGGCCGCCGCGCTGGACGACCTCAAACGCGCGCCGGGCATTAGTGCCGGAGTGGCGCAGCAGGTGTATGATTTCTATCATGCGGGGGGGTGAGGTGGATGGTCCGCTGACGACCCGTGTGTGGACGGCTCTCCGTTGGCAAGGGTTAGTTTGAACTTAGCGTAGCGTGTTGAGGCGCCCATGTGTCCGGCCTTTGTGTGCGGTTCACATGGACCGCTGGCCTTGATGCCTT
>Ga0163111_10000281_pt1 | contig 30746 bp, 39 predicted proteins | sample CRUFie1St18metaG_FD_109645 | JGI IMG/M metagenome (GOLD analysis project Ga0163111, IMG submission 109645) | Marine microbial communities from the Costa Rica Dome - CRUD Field 142mm St18 metaG | ecosystem: Environmental > Aquatic > Marine > Oceanic > Photic zone | place: Costa Rica: the Eastern... | reverse complement strand
CAACACAGGAGATAGAGATGGCCTCAGTCGGATTTATCGGTGTAGGTAAGTTAGGACAAGCCTGTGCCGAGATGGTCGCTGAAGTACATGATGTTGTTGGTTATGATGTTAATCCTGTAAAGCCTGAAAACTTTACAATGAGTGACACGTTGGAAGGAGCAGTAGTAGGACAAGATATTGTTTTTATTGCTGTACCTACACCGCATGACCCACAGTATGATGGAAAAGCACCAACCAGCCATTTACCAAACAAAGACTTTGACTATTCATTGGTCAAGCAAGTACTTAGTGAAGTAAATGCGGTTGCAACAAAAGACCAATTAGTTGTCCTTATATCAACAGTCTTGCCTGGTACAACCAGACGAGAATTTATTGATTTAATTCCAAATGCTAGATTCGTTTATAATCCATACTTAATTGCTATGGGTACAGTAAAATGGGATATGGTAAATCCAGAAATGGTAATGATTGGAACAGAAGATGGAAGTGAAACAGGTGATGCAAAAGAACTTGTTGACTTCTATAAAACAATTATGCAAAATGAACCAAGATACATTATAGGTACTTGGGAAGAAACAGAATGTATTAAGGTTTTTTATAATACATTTATAAGTGCTAAAGTAAGTCTTGTAAACATGATACAAGATGTTGCAGAAAAATTAGGTAATATAGACGCAGAAATAGTTTGCGATGCCCTTGCAAAAAGTGACAGACGTATTATGGGTCCAGGTTATATGAAGCCAGGTATGGGCGATGGAGGTGCATGTCACCCCCGAGATAATATTGCTCTTAGGTACATGGCCCAAGAACTTAACTTAGGGTATGACTTATTTGATGCAGTTATGCTAAGTAGAGAAGTACAAGCCAGAAATATGGCAGAAACATTGTGTGATTTAGCAGAAGGAGATTTTCATCCTACAACAAGGACAATGATAGGATCTTTTCCAATTATAATAGTTGGAAAAGCATATAAGCCTTTAGTAGAATATGAAGCAGGTTCAAGTAGTATGTTAGTTGGACATTATGTACAAAATAATGGACATGAATTACATTACTACGATGAAAAAACAGGAGATATTCCTCCGCAACATGTTTTAGATAAACCTGCAGTATATCTGTTAGCACACAATCCAGGAATAACTTATGGAGATCAATTAGATACTGTACCAGGCTGGTATGAAGAACAGCACATTACAGATTGCGACACAGCATTAGTATCAACTGGTAATGGTACAGAGTTAAACTTTGCACCAGGTAGTATAGTTGTTGATCCATGGAGGAAAACACCTGAAATAATGGGCGTCAAAGTAATTCATTACGGAAATACTAGACAAAAATAGGAGTAACATGTCAGAGCCAAAATATTGCTCACTGCTCTGGAAACACATATCTAATGAGCCGTTAGGCCATGTTAGAACATGTTGTATTGCCAGAGATAGAGTTCCTGATGAAACAGGAAGAGAATATACTTTGGGTCAAACTTCTGTAAAAGATATTTTCCACAGTAAGTATTATAAAGAAATAAGGCAAGCAATTAGAGATGGCGAAATGCCTAAAAATTGCGAGCCTTGTTGGCAAGATGAAAGAAATGGTAAAAAATCTAAACGTCAACTTTATAACGAAATTGCAGAACAAAGATATGGAGAAATAAATTATACAGAAGAACCTGACTTGCCAGAAGATTTTCAACTTATATTAAGTAATACTTGTAACTTAAAATGCAGAAGTTGTAATCCAAACTATAGCAGTAAATGGGTAAAAGAAGCAAAAGACAGAAAACTTCCTTACATACAAGAAACTGTAAAAATAGGTATGAACGATTCAGCATCTAAATTTTGGACACAAATGGATGAATGGTTACCTTCTATAAGATTTTTAGAAGTAATGGGCGGTGATCCATTATATATGAAAGAGTTTAGAGTATTCGCAGACAAACTTATGGCTGACGGTATCTCAAAAGATTTAGAAATATCTTTTAGTACAAATGGAACAACTGTAAACAGACCTTTTATAGAAAAAATGTTAAACAATTTTAAAAGTGTTGGTTTTAATGTAAGTATAGATTCTGCCGCACAAAAAAGATTTGATTATTTAAGGCATGGTGCAGATTGGAAAGAAGTTGAAGATAATTTAGATTGGTTCCATAATCTTTTAGAGGAAAGAGGAATCAGTATTGGTATAACTGTAACTATTACAGCATTAAATGTAATGTATTTGGCAGAGTTACATCAAAAATTTGCAGAACGTTGGCCCAAATTTATTATATTCCATAATATAGCAAATTTTCCTACGTGGTTTAATCCTAATGTTTTTCCTGAAGAATGCAAACCTGAAATAGTTAAAAGTTTAGAAGATCCTAGTAATTTTAGAACTGAATATCAACAGGAAATAAACGGTATTTTCCATCATGTAATGACACCACGTACTCTTACAACACTACCATACGGTACTACAGGAGAGGATACTGTTGAAGCAGAAATAGAAAAACGTTGGTTTATGTTTTGTAAAGAAATAGTTGCTGGAGATTTATATAGAAAAGAAAATTTTAGAGATTCGTTTCCTGAGTTGTTTACTATTTTAGTAAAACACAGAGTATTTAATTATGATACTTTTGAATACAATATAAAAAATATTCCTGATTTTGGAAATTTACAGGCAGGTACTATAATATGAGTATAAAAGACGATAAATTTTGTCCTCTGCCTTGGATACATTTAGGTACACACCCTCACGGCGGTGTTACACCATGTTGTATATCTGATATGACAGCAGGAAAAAATAGAGCTAGAAATTACGGTGAGGAACGAGATAAGTACTTTAACCTAAATGATCACAGTATAGCAGAACATATGAATAGTGATTATTTTAAACAAATTAGAAAGGAGATGTTAAATGATGTGGAGCCTAAAGCATGTAAAAGATGCTACGATGAAGAAAGAAAAGGAATTGAGAGCAAACGTGTCTACGAGTCCAAGGTATATAAGGACATTGACCCCGATTACGCATCCAAACTTACAAGTGAGGACGGTAGCATACCTTTGGACCTTCGTTTTGTTGAATTGCGTCTTGGTAATGTATGTAATGTCCGCTGTCGTACATGTAATCCAGCAAGTAGTTCAAGGTGGGTCAAAGATTATAAGCAAATTGTGGACTCCTTGGAGTTCGTAAATGATGGATATAGTTGGTTAGATCATAAACACGATTTTCAGTGGCCTGAGGACGATCAATTTTACAGAGATTTATTTAATTGTGCGCCTAATTTAGAAGTCCTTTATATAAATGGAGGAGAACCTACACTTATAAAAGCACATTGGAAATTTTTAGAAAGGCTAGTTGAAACTGGACGTAGTAAAAATATTATACTGTGGTATAATATTAATATGACACAAGTTCCAGACAAGGCAATACCATTATGGAAAGAATTTAAAGAAGCAAGAGTATGTCCTAGTATAGACGACCTTGATCACAGAAACAAATATATCAGATACCCTACAGAGTGGTCTGCTGTAGAGCAAAATTTAGAAAAAATTATGCAAGTACCTGAACTTACTATAAGAATAACTCAAACAGTAAGTGCATATAGTTATATCTATTTAGATGAGTTTTTAAACTGGGCACCAGTGCCTGTAGATATGAACTTTGTATATGACCCTGATTACCTATCGCCTGGAATATTACCTCCTGTCGTGAGACAAGAGGCCCATACCAAGTTTAGAAAAACGATGGGTAACAGACATGAACTCGGAACATTGTTAAGTATGTATAATAACGATGATTGGGAAGAAGTTAAATGGGAACACTTTTGTCGGTACAATGACGAGTTAGATAAGATACGCCAACACGAAAAAGGTTGGAGGGAAGTATTCCCAGAATTAATAGAACTTTTGGATAAACATGGAATTCAGCACAAATATTGAAGATCACGAAGATGATGTAATGTGTATCCTACCGTGGATTCATATGCACCCGTGGCCTAATGGCAAAACTATGCTTTGCTGTGACTCTCCATGGGAAAATAATATAGGTGACTTACGAGAAAACAGTTTAGAAGAAGTTTGGAACAGCGAAAGAATGAAGCAAATTCGCTTGAACATGTTGAGCGGAAAAAAATGTAAAGAATGTGTACGTTGTTATGAAAAAGAAAACTATGGCCATGACAGTTTGCGAACTAGGAGTAATAGAGATTGGTTAGCAAAGCATTGGGATAAAGTTGAAAACACAAATCCTGATGGAAGTTTAGATGATTTACATATTGTATATTTAGATTTTCGTTTTAGTAATGTGTGTAATTTACGTTGTAGATACTGTGGTCCAGAATTAAGTAGTAATTGGTATAAAGATGCAAAAGCAAGTACTTTTAATGTTAGTCCAACAGAAAGAATAATACAAATTCGTAAAGATGTGGACGGCTTTATGGAAGAATTTGATCCAATGCTAGAACATATAGAACAAATTTATTGGGCTGGTGGCGAACCTATAATGATGGACGAGCATTGGGGAATAATGAATAGGCTTGTTGAAATGGGTAAGACTGATATAAGAATTTTTTATAATACAAACTTTACAACATTAAATTACAAAGGTCAAAGTGTACTAGATTTATGGAAAAACTTTGACAATATAAGTGTTGGTGCTAGTTTAGATGCCGAAGGAGCCAGAGGAGAATACCAACGTAAGGGAACCAAATGGGCAGATGTAGAAAATAACATTACAGAATTGCGAGAACGTTCTCCTGAAGTAGATTTTTATGTAAGTGCTACAGTTAGTGCCTATAACGCCTGGCATATTACAGACTTTCATAGGAACTGGGTAGATAAAGGATACATTAAGCCAGGCGACTGGTATGTAAATGTGTTACTTAATAATCCACGTTTTAGAATGAGTGTATTACCTCAAACTTTAAGAGCAAAAATTAAAGCAAAATGGCAAAAACATTTACGTTGGTTAGAGCCTCAAGACAATATTGGTAGGGCTACAGAGGGTTTTAAAAGTGCAATTAAATTTTTAGATGATGACCATACACATTTACTAGATGAATTTAAAGCATTTAATGTAGAGTTTGATAAATTAAGGGAAGAAAACTTTGACGATGTATATCCGGAGTTGATAGGAATATGAGTTGCGTATTACCATTTATGAATTTAGAGGCTAGGACAGATGGCACTATGGCCGTATGCTGTATAATGCAAGAGTCTGCAAAAAAAGAAGATGGCACAGAATACAATTTGGCAAATGGAGATACATTAAGCGATGTAAAAAACAGCAAGTGGCTAAAAGATTTACAAAATAAATTTAGTAATAATGAAAAAATAGACGCATGTAAAAATTGTTGGCATGAGGAACAAGCAGGAATACAAAGTAAAAGATTAAGGGAAAATTTATATTGGGGAGAAAATTTTACACCAGGTGTAAAAGCATTAGATTTAAAATTAGGAAATATATGCAATAGTAAATGTAGAATATGCAGTAGTTTTGCAAGTAGTTTATGGGCCGCAGAAGAAATAAAATTAAATCCTTATAATGATAGTGCTAAAAAATTTAATAAACTTGGTATGTGGCCAAAAACAAATGAAAATTTTTGGCATGATATAGACACACATTTATCAGAAGTAAAAAAATTAGAATTTTTTGGTGGGGAGCCTTTATTAATAGAAAGGCATTTTGAGATTTTAGAACGATGTGTTGATTTGAATATTGCAAAAGATATTACTTTGGCTTACAATACTAATGGTAGTATTTTCCCGCAAGATAAAATAGAACTATGGGAGCAATTTAAAAAAGTAGAAATATTTGTAAGTATAGATGATATAAGTGAAAGATTTGAGTACATAAGATTTCCAGGAAACTTTACAGAAGTAATAACTAATTTAGCAAATTTTGATCAACTAAATAAAGATAAATTTGATATAGGAATCTTCCAAACTATAAGTATCTTTAATATCATGCATATGAACGATTTAACTTCGTTTATATCAAAGCATTTTAAGGAAATAGATATACATTATAATATGGTGTTTACTCCTAATCATATATCACCTAAAGTTTTGCCTAAAAGAATTAAAGAGAAGGTAACAAAATTGTATGGAAATAATTCTGCAGAACATGTAAACAGAACATTAAAATTTATGAACGGCGAGCAATATGAAAAATCTGAATGGATTAATTTTATACTGCAAACTAAACAAGTAGACAGATATAGGAAAGAGCAATTTGAAAATGTATTTCCTAAATTATATAAAATAATTGAAAAGGACTGGAATTCAGTAAATAAAGACATATTATGAGCAATAGAGATTACATGAATAGCAAAACTTTTTGTCCGTATCCATGGATAACTATTATGACTCAGCCTACAGGTGCGGCTAACTTTTGTTGTGTAGCCAGAAAACAATTTCAAAATGATGATGGCACAATGTTTAATTTAAACAATGGCGATAAAATTGAAAGTGTTTGGAACAATAACCACATGAAAGAAGTAAGACGCCAAATGATACAGGGAGAAGAAGTTGAACAATGTGGTAGATGTTACGATCAAGAAGATATGGGATTTCCTAGTTATAGAACTAACTATATAAGGGATTGGTTTGAATACAGCGGCAAAGGAGAAGAAATTCATGATATTATAGAACGCAGTTTGGATAACGACTATAGAGTAGAAGAACCACCAATGTACTTGGATTTTAGGTTAGGCAACATGTGTAACTTAAAGTGTAGAATGTGCCAGCCACAAAATTCAAGCCAAATACAAAAGGAATATAAAAAGATAGAAGCAAAATCTCCAGGTGATGCGGAATTTATTAAGCAAAACTTCACCTGGGGACACTTTGCTGATCACGTAACGCCTTGGCAAGACGATCCAGATTTTTTAAGACAAGTAGAAGAGTGGCTACCTGGGGTAAATAGACTTTATTTTACTGGTGGTGAACCAACTATTATAGAACGTGTATATTGGATTATGGAAAAATGTGTTGAAATGGGTATAGCACAAGACATAGATTTAGTGTTTAATAGTAACATGACTAATGTACAAAAACGTTTTATAGATCTTACAGAAAAATTTAAAAGTGTATTAATGTGTGTTAGTGTTGATGCTTATGGACATGAAAACGAATACATTAGAGGTGCAAGTCATTGGAGTAGAGTAGATCAAAATATAAGAAAATATTGTGCAAGTGATGTTGTTGGTACTGTAAATTTTTCTCCAGTAATACAAATTTACAATGTCTTAACAATTACAAAATTACTAGAATATTGTGAGTCTTTAGAAAAAGAATATGGCAGAGAAATATTTGTAACCTTCCTTATATGCGATTATCCTACAAGTTTAGACTTTAGAAATTGTCCTGATCAAGTTAGAGAAGTTGCTATAGGTAGATTAGAACAATGGTTACAAACAAGTGAGATATTAGCAAAAAGAGATATTAATATTCAAACTGTTACAGCAACTATAAATGCATTAAAGGAAAGGAGACATGAAAACTGGAGGCAGGAACTAGTTACATTTTCTAAATATACAGAAATGTTAGATAAACAAAGAGATGAAAAAATGGAAGATGCTTTTCCAGAATTGTACAATTTAATGTATAAATCAAATAGATAATGAATATTTTATTAAATGGTTGTAGCCATATAGAAGCAAGTGAATGTGATAAAGGATTATCAGAATATCTTGCTAAATTACTAAATGCAAATGTAACTAATATTGCAAAAGGTGGAGGCAGTAATCATAGAATACTAAGAACTACACTAGAATACTGTGAAAATAATCCTGTAGATTTAGTTATTATAGGATGGAGTACCCACGAAAGATTTGAATTTACATGGCGAGGTCAACGCACTGATTACACTTTATATAAGCAGTCAGATGATGCTGACTTAGAAAAATTTTACAGATATTTAGACTTAAATGTTGCTGATTGGAACGTAGGTCTAGAAGATACAATAGCATACCAATTTGCATTACAATCATTTTTAGACAATAAAAAAGTAGATTATTTATTCTGTAATATGTTTAACAGCATACCTAAAAACTGCCAGATACCTTTGTGGAATGCAATAGATAACAGTAAATATTATAAACCGCATGAAAGTTTTATAGAAAAATATATAGAACTTTTTCCAGAAGGATTTAGTGACACAATGCATATAACTGATACAAAACTTTACAATAAAATGGCAGAAGACATTGTAGAAATGTATAAATGGAGATACTTTACATGACAGACAGTAAAGACAAAAAACCTCAAAATGAAGATAAGGACCTAAAACTTACTCCTAAAGAGGAAGAACTATTAAAAAAGAAATTAGAAGAACTTAGAAAACGAGATCCTTTCGTATATAGATGAGAATTTTAGGATTAAGTTTTGGATTTCATGATGCTGGAGCATGTATGCTTAACGGCACCGATATAGAATTTGCTGGACATTCAGAACGTTATAGCAAGATTAAAAATGATCCTTGGCTTAATCATGAATTAGTTCATGCCGCAATGGAAGGCGGCAAACCTGATGTAATTGTATTACATGAAAAAGCATGGCTTAAAAAATTAAGAAATATATATGGAAGAAATTGGTATGCTTTTCGTGAGCCTACACAAAGAAAATGGATAAAAAAGTTCTATCCTGAACTTAAAGATATACCTATAAAAGATTATTTGCATCACGAGACACATGCCGCCGCAGGTGTATTAAGCAGTAATTTTGATGAATGTGCTGTTATGGTTATTGATGCTATAGGAGAATTTGATACTGCTAGTATATGGAAGTGGCAAAATGGAATCTTAAAAAAGATACATAGCACATCTTTTCCAAGCAGTTTAGGATTATTTTATAGTGCTGTAACTCATCATGTAGGTTTGAAACCTATGGAAGATGAGTACATCTTAATGGGTATGGCCGCATATGGTAAAAAGAATAATTATAAGCCATTGTCAAGAAAAATGGGTAAAATGTTTTTTAGAGACAAATATCCTTGGGTAAGTGGAAGACGTACAATTGAAATGAAAACCAATTTACAAAAAGGATTACCTAAAAAAAGTTTTGTAGGCGTTGATGAATTTGATATGGCCGCGGCCGCACAGGATCAAATAGAAAAAAGAATTTATAATTATGCCCAATATGCCAAAGAAGTTACAGGCAGTAATAATCTAGTTTACATGGGCGGTGTTGCATTAAATTGTGTTGCAAACAGTTTGTTGTTTGATATATTTAAAAATATTTTTATAATGCCCAATCCTGGAGATTGTGGTAGTAGTTTAGGAGCCGCCGCATTAGAATTATATAAAAATACAAATGAAAGAATACAATGGAAAACACCATATTTAGGATACAATATTGAAGGGAAGTATCCAATTAAAAAATCATTAAAAAGTTTAAAAGAGGGGGAACTCTTTGGGATAGCAAATGGAAGAGCTGAGTTTGGACCACGTGCATTAGGTAATAGAAGCCTATGTGCTGATCCAAGAGGGCCAGACGTAAAAGATAAAATGAATGTAATTAAAAAACGTCAAAAATTTAGACCATTTGCACCAATGATACTGGAGGAACATGTGCATGAATATTTTGATATGCCAGGCGGCATAAGTCATGCACCTTACATGCAGTTTGTTGCAAAGTGTAAAAAGCCAGATGAGTTTCCTGCTATTATACATGAAGACGGTACAAGCCGTGTTCAAACAGTACGACAAGAAGAACATCCTGATTTGCATAAACTTCTTACAGAGTTTTACAAAGACACAGGCTGTCCAATGTTGCTTAATACAAGTTTAAACATAAAAGGACAACCTATTGTAAATGACGAAGAAGATGCTAAAGCCTTTGCCAAACATTATGGAGTAAAGGTACACACTAAAGATGTTTGATGTTTATTATATAGGTCAAAATAAAAAAATACAAGAAAACTTTCCATTTGCAAAGTGTATAAATTCTAGCGACGAAGCGGACCCTAAAACAAAAATGTATTGGTTAGTAGAGCCAAACATAGAGATCACAGATACAGACGTATTTGATTTTAGACCTGAAAGTTATGATATGGAATATACCCATATATGGAAATGGGATAATTTAAATTACGGCGGCATATCATTAATACCTAAAAATAAGTCAGAAGGTATAAAAGAAATTAATAAGATAGTTTGTAAAAAAACATTTGATAAATTATATACTAAAACTCCAGCAAAATATTTCGATAAAAATCCACATGCAAGCCACGTATGGTGTATTGATAAAGAATACAAGTTGCCTGACGACATAAATTGGGCACCAAGTAATTTTGAACCTAAATTTATACACAGTTTTCATTTACGCGGACAATTAGAACACAAATATCCTGCCCAAGAAGGCGGTGTGAAATTGTACCCTAAAGATTGGAAATCTGCAGATATAAAATACCATGGTTTTTTAGATGTAACTATGGAATATCCTGTAATGCTTGTAAAGGACATAGACGACTATTCACAAAGAAATACTTTTGATCATGAATATGTTTGGCTTATAGATGCACAGCACAAAATTAATTCAAATACATTAGATTGGGTGCCTAGCCCTTTTGAACAAGATATGATACATGTCTTTCGTATGCCATATCAACTAACAGAAAAATATCCTATGGCAATGGGTGGAATAAGATTAGTACCTAAAAATTGGAAACAAGCAGAAACAAAAATACATCCTGCATGTCCTGTAGAGGACGAAAGTTTTGATGTTTTTTATATAGAAGACGATGAATTTAATGACGTAACATATCAAGATTGTGCTGAGCGGAGTAAAACAGATTGGTTTTGGGTAGTAGATAGAGAATATGATTTTAATGGTAAATTACTATATGTTCCTGCATCACATGAACAAGATTACATACATGTTTTTAAAATACCAGGACATCTAGAAGAAAGATATCCTATAGATATTTTAGATCCATGGGATATTAGATGTGGCGGAGTAAGGTTACTAAACAAAAATTTTGATATGACAAAACATAAGTATCAATTAAATGTTTGTCCTGTAAGATACGATATTTTTTATACAAACAACCTAAACGATTATGACCTATTTGCAAGAAAGAGTAGGACTAAAATGTTTTGGCTTATTGATGATGAGCATGAACTTGATAATATTTTTAGATATGTTCCTCACAGATATGATCAAAAAACAATACAAATTTTTAAAATAGGAAATCAACTACAACACAAATATCCTAAGAGTGTTACCAACGTTAGTGATAATAGAGCTGGAGGTGTAAAACTTGTACCAGTAAAATTTGATGAAACAAATATAAAATTTAATGCAAATTCTCCTACAGGTTCTAAACAGTATCCTATTTTGTATGTTGAAGATGTAAGTGATTACAATATTGCTACACAAGATTGCTGGATTATAGATAAAGAGTATCAATTTGAAGAGGAAGTAGATTGGACACCACCAGATTTTCAGAAAGATATGATACACACATTTCATTTAGGTGAGCAATTACGTCACAAATACCCAGAAGAAATTGGTGGTATTAGATGGGTACCTAAAAATTGGAAAAATGCAGAAATAGTAATACATCAAATTGCTCCATTTAAAGATGTAGAGTTTGAAAAATTTACTACAGAAGATGAGGGAAGATTAAAAAGTAAAAATAACTGGTACTGGGTAGTAGATCCTGATGTAACTGTATTAGAGGACTTTAATTTTGACTTTATACCAGATGTATGGGACGAAGGTAAGACCCATATATGGCAAAAATTAAATCCTAAAACAAAAAGACAGTACGATTATAGTGGTGTAATGCTATGTCCAAAAGTGCCTCAAACAAAAGGCAGACCCAAATATATTAGAGAACCTGCATGTATGCAAAACGAATATCCAGTATATTACTTACAGGCATCTGATTATGAAAATGGCTTACAGAGCGTCTATGAGCGTCTATCTGCACAGTCTAACAGCAATATGTATTGGGTAGTAGATGCTTTTACACAGATAAATGAGGACTTTAATTTTGATTATTACCCTACACAATGGGATCAGAAGTATGTTCATGTATTTTTAAACGAGGATAACGCATATACGAGCGTCAGACTAGTGCCTAAGCATACGTTTTTAGAGCAGGAATATACAGATAAAGATATAGAGAACAATACGTTTGAACACTTAAAACAAATAAATACTATAGCAAGCCTAAGGCCTAAATGGCCCGTAATCCACTTGCAAAGTTTAGAAAAGAAAGAGTTTATAAACGCAATAAAGGATATAGAAACCCCCTTTGTTTGGACTATAGACCCAGATGTGAAAGTGGAACAAGACGTGCTTGACAGCGGATATCTGCCTACAATAACGAAAACAAAAAATGTACATGCCTGGCAGAAATTTAATACTGTAACCAAAAAAGTTCATGCTTACGGAGGTTTAAGACTCTGGCCTACATCTAGTGACTATACAGACATTAAATCTGATGATTTAAAATTAAACAGAATTAAAAACATTAATTATGTAAGAGAGAAAGGCAGTACAACAAAGCCCTATGATATTATATTTTTAAGTTACAAAGAGCCCAATGCACACAAAAGATTTGCAAAATTACAAGAACATTTACAAACATTTAACGCACATTGTAATTTAATATGGATAAGAGATATAGAAGGTATTTTTAATGCTCACAAAGTTGCATCATCTAGAGTAAATACCAAAATGTTTTGGGTAGTAGATGCTGATGCAGAAATAGAACAAGACTTTAAATTTGATTATATCCCAGATGTGTACGATCAGGAAGTTGTACATGTATGGGCAAGTAAAAATCCTATTACAAAAGATGAATATGGATATGGAGGAGTAAAATTATTTCCTACTGAAATGGTAAGAAACGCCACTTCGTGGGGACTAGATTTTACAACTGGTCTAAGTAGTCGTTTTAAATCGATGCCACAAATAAGTTGTATTACTAGATTTAATACTGACCCATTTAGCACTTGGAGGAGTGCTTTCAGAGAGTGTGTAAAACTCACACTCATTGATGATGAGGAAAGTAAACAACGATTAAATACTTGGATTAACACTAGGGGCGATGAGGTGTTTACTGCAGAAGCAGTAAACGGAGCACTAGAGGGGAACACTTTTGCAAAAGCAAATAAAAATAATCTAGCAGAACTAGATAAGATAAATGACTTTAAATGGTTAGAGAAAAAATGGAAAACATCAAATTAAATAACTGGAAGGAAGTGTCTGCATATATAGACAATGGCTTTTGGCAACCAACACCTAGTTATTTTGAACATATAGTTCAACATAATAGTTACTATCCTAATCATGCATTTAGCAAAGGACAATTAGCAAGTAAAAGTTGGTTACTAGAAAAATTATATTACAATACAGAAGAAAGCAATCCTACAGTTGCTATTTTAGGTGGTTGGATAGGTGCTTTAGTAGAGCCTTTACACAAATATTTTAATATACAACGCATATATAGTATAGATACTGATGCTGGAGCAATAGAAAAATCTGAAAAATTAAATCAATCTTTTGTACAAGACGGTTGGAAATATAAAGGCGTAGTACATAATGTAGACTTATTAGATTGTAGTGCTATGGAGTTCGAAACTAGCGGTGAATTAATAAATGTAAAACCAGATTGGATTATTAATACTAGTTGTGAACATATGAGTACACTATGGTATGATAGTGTAGATAATGATCAACTAATAATTATGCAAACAAATAATTCAGAAGAATTTGACGGGCATATTAATCCATGTTATACTGTGGACGAAATGAAGGAAAAATACCCTTTATCTCAACTTCACTATGTAGGTGCAATGGAAACTCCTGCTTACACACGATTTATGCAAATAGGATATAAATGATAGTTATAAATTTTTATGGTGGACCTAACTCAGGCAAAAGTACAAAAGCCGCAGGGTTATATTATAAAATGAATATGGCTGGATATAATGTTGAACTTAATAATGAGTTTGCTAAAGAGTGTGTATGGGAAGATAATGTGCCTATGTTAAAAGACCAACTGTATATGTTAGCACACCAGCATAGAAAAATATTAAGGCTAGTTGGAAAAGTAGATTATGTAATAACAGACTCACCTGTAATGTTAAGTGGCATATATAGAGAACTATATGACGGCCCTCTATATAGTAATCTTATAGATAAATTAGCAAAAGAGTGCTATTTAAAGTACAATAATATAAATTTTATGCTAGAAAGACCAAATAATTTTAATCAAACTGGAAGAGCACAAGACTTAGATGAAAGTATAGACATAGATAATGCTATATTAGAAATGTTTAGAGACGAAAAAATTCCTTTTTATCAACTTAAGGCACCAACAATAAAAGAGGATCCTTTTTATATTGCAGTTGATGATGCCTATCAATATGTACGAGAATGGACTAGAAGAAATGAAGTTAATCGTAAGCGGTTGTAGTTGGAGCAGTAGAGATAGGCAACAACCGGGGATCGAATTCGGGCAACTTATTGCTGACCATTATAATTGGAATTATGTAAATACCGCAGTTGTAAGTGCTAGTAATTTTATTATAAGACTTCAAATACAACATGCTATAGAAAATGAAAGTCCAGATATATTCATTATAAATTGGACTAATCCAGCAAGGATAGAATGGAACTTTAATGGCAAGGAATACAATCCTTTACAAGGATTAAAACAAGTAAGTTATACAACTAGCACACAATCGCCTGACAACGAGCTTCATCCTGCAGGAGAATTAGTAGATCCTACTATAGCATTTAACACATTTCAGAGTTTATTTTGCGAGGATTTACAACTTAGTTTTACAGAAGTATGTGAAACATATCCTGTTATGTCTAGTACTTGTACTGAACAAAATTGGAATGCATTAAGACATTACTACACTAATTTATACGATACTGCCTTAGAGTGCCACAAGCAAATATATATTATGCAAAGTGCTATACAAGAATTACAGAGACACAAAATACCCTTTTTAATGAGTCCTAATACATTAGACTTTTTACATGATTTACAAACTTTACGTGGAGAAACAGATCCGCAAAAAATATTAAAAGACAGTTATTATCCTTTATGGGATATGATACCTGAGAAAAATAAAATTGATGGTGTTGCAAGTATGTTATCAGAAGTAGATAGCAAATTGTATGATACTTATGATAAAAATCCAGGACGATTTCTTAGTAGCCACATATCCCCTCTTGCCCATAAGGCTTATGCAGAAAGACTAATACCCAGTATTGATAATTTGATTGTATAAATCTATAGAATGTTTTCTTGGCATTTCTAATAAAACTTTTCTATTAAATTTTAAAACTTCGTCCATATCATTTAACATTTCTTGCATTTGTTTGTGTGTATAATTAGACAAATCTTTTACGATATTTGCAACCATATTAGTACGTTTTATAAAATCTATTTCTTGATCATAACTTTCGTCCCACCAATTTTTAAAAGTTACAAACCCTAATTCTTGCAAGTGTTTTAAACTGCCTGGCATTCCATTAATTAAAAATGGCTGTAAACATGCAATAGGTTTGAATGTTTTTTCATTTATAAACATGTGATTGCTATCATAATGAAACAAACTTTCATTAACAACCTGTACATAACTTACTTGATACAAACTCCAATTTAATATACTAACCAAATTAGGCTCTTCTAATCCTAATTTTAAATCGTACTCTAGTGGTAAAAGTGGCATAAGGTCAGGATATTTTTCATTATAAAAGTTATAATCATCATTATCTGGCTTGCCTAATGTACATAGTACATCAGAATTGTATTTGAATTCATTTACAAATTTAAATCTGTTCTCGTCAGGACGCCTGTTAAAACTAGAAATTTTATATTCACGTTTATCTAAATCTTGTTCTTTTTCGAATATCATAACATCACTGTCATGTAGTACAGGATGTAAACAGGATCTACCTACTTCAACTAAAAATCTGTTGAAATATAAGTCTAATTTATGCGTATTGTAAGGATTTCCATCTATGTAAATGTAGGATTTTTGTATATTGTATGCATTTAAAGTGTTAGAAATAATGTCTTTATATTTGTCATACTGATGTCCTGTGGTATTATTTCTACTTTCAAATGTGTAATCAAACAGCAAAACACATTTGCCTTTTTGTATATCTTCTACTACTCTGTTGCTTATGTCGTACACATACTCTGCGTCTAACATAGCAGTTAATATCAAATGATATATGTACTTGCCTGAAATGTTGTTTATATCAGTACAAATAAAGTAATCTGTATTGTTAAAACATCTGCTTAGATTGTCTTCCATAGACAGTCTATTATTGTCGTCATAACCAATATAAATTTTATCCATGCATATATTTAAGTAAATATGTATATGAAATTAGTTGTTTGCGGTTGTAGTTGGAGCAGTAGAGACAATGCTTATCCAGATACAGAATATGGATATTTTGTGTCAGAACATTATGGTTGGGAGTATCAAAATATTGCTAGAGTAAGCGGTAGTAATTTTAACATAAGATTGCAAATAGACTATGCAGTAAAATATTTAAATCCTGATTTTATAATTGTAAATTGGACTACTCCTGACAGAGTAGATTGGAATCATAAAGGAAATTTATATGATGTAACTAAAGGATTACAACAATCTGATTATGACGTTGATGATTTTACAACTAATGAATGGAATCATCCTTGCTATCCAGATATACAGCCAACTATTATGCATCAAAGTATTACAAGTCTTGTTTCATATACAGACTTAGAGAGGACATACGAAGAGGCATGTGTATGGTGGAAACATTTGCCACATCATATGAACAAAGATCAATGGGAAACTATGCGACAGTTTTATTTGCATTTATACGATACTGATTTAGAGGCACATAAACAATATTACATGATGGAAAGTGCTGTAAATCAAATGCAAAGAGCAAATATAAAATTTTTATTTTGCCCAAATACGTTTAACTGGAAGCAAAATATACAAGAAAGATTTAAACTTACTGATGAAGAGAAACACAAATATTATATAGAAGGCTTTACATATGATTTTGTGCCAGAAAAATGCTTACAAGTACATCAAGGTATTGCAGATGCTTTGGCTTGGGATTACGAATACATGGAAGATCCTATAGGTAATCCAAATCATAATCATTCACACCATTTGAGTGCTAAAGCTCAAAAAAGATGGGCTACTGAGATTGCTATTCCTAAGATTGAAGATATTCTTTAATATGTTTACAAGTGCCTCGAAATGTAAACCCAGGACAAGTACATGTCTTTTGTTCAGTATCTATTAAATATACAGCACCATTAGAACCTTTTACTTTAATAATATGGCTTTCCAGTTCTTCTGGTCGCTCTCCTATTTTTACAAATTTACGTCTTGCTTTACTAAATTGATTACTAGGTACGTTTAATACTTGAACTTCAGAATCTTTATTAGGTTGATATGCAATTAACTTACCAGCACTATTAATATGATATATGCCGTTATTAACTTTATATTTGCCCCAATCTGTTACTTCTTGTAGTATTTCAATCATATGTTACTCCTAACATTTACTATATATTATAGCAAAAATGTATAATTTGTCAACTATTCGTCAGTAAAGAATTTGTTTAAGAGTGTGGTTGCTTGATTTGTGATTTTAGATTGTATAACATCTAATTCTACAATAATTTCGACTTCTTCTACAAGCCTTTCCCTATCTGTATGTTTTAGTACCCAATTAAGATCTTCAATAATTACATCATTTGTAATTTGAGACAATACTGTTTCTTCGCCATCTTCATATTTTAATGTAATTTTACTTACAAATTCAGCAGGAATCTCCTGAGTGAATATCTCACTCAGGAATTTATTGATCTTTTTTGATCTGTTTTTAGAACGCCCGAGTACTATAATTCGAGCTGGACCTTTTGGCACGTTATGCCTGCTTTGGTGGTCTTCCTGGTCCTTTTTTAGGTGCAAGACTAGGATCTAGTTCGTATGCGGCCTGCTTCTTAGCCTCTGCATCCTGTAGCATAACTTGAGCGTCTTTTTCAATAAGCTCTGCTTGGACTAGTAATCCCTCAGCCTGGCTTTGTGCTGAAGATTCTGAAGATTGTTGTTCCATGACTACGTCAGGATTTACTTCAGTATTTAATGGAGGATTACTACCTGTTTCCAATTTGCTTATTTCCTTATTGACATCTGATAATGCTACTTTATCTGTAGGTGTAGGTGTTAAGAAAACTAAATCACTTGCAACTTTAATTAACTTTTTAGTAAAATGTAAGTCATTTAGCATATTACTACCGTCTGTAAATTGTCTTCTACTAAGAACTTCTGATACCTCATTAGACTCTTGTGCTTCTAAACTTTGCACAACGTTCATTAAATCATCATGTTTTTGATCATCTAAAGAAGTTGTTTCTACAATGAGACAATTTTCAGGTTCGTTAGGCACTTCTCTAAAAACAACTACGCATGGTTTTTCACCATACTTGCCTACGTGTTTTAATACTGCCATATTATTCTCCTTCTGCAGGTGCTTCTGCTTCTGCAGGTGCGTCTGCACTTTCTTGTTCCTGAGCCTGTTGTGCTTCATTTACATAATTAAGGAAAGCAGATAGTTTATCAAAAACTGCACCTACCTGTGTAAGTTCGTTTCCTCTAAATGCCCCTCTTTGTGAAGCAAGATCAACAATGTTTGCTAAAAGTTGCAAATCATTTAATCCAATGCTTTCTGGAACTTCTGCACCTTCTGGTGCTTCTTCTGGTGCCTCTACAGGAGCAACATCTTCTACTGCTTCTGCTTCTGGTTGTTTTGTATCTTTAGCCATTTTTTAAAATCTCCATTAATAATTTATACCACTATTTAACACTATATTTAATTCATAGTTTAAAAAAATGGTCTATTTTCTTATTTCTTCTATGCCTGATTGCATATTGTAGTAATGATAAAAATTTTCCTTGTCTATTGCACTTGCAAAATATACATATATAGTTTTATTTCCAAAAACATCTTCTATGTCTATATAAACAAGATCCTCAGGTACTGTTTTGATATAATCAAGTACTATACTTAGCAAAGAATCATCACCAGACTTCCTGTAATCATCTGAGTTTATAGCAACTTTTTTATCCTTTTCTATTTCTACTTTTACTTTATTACGCAACATGGTAACAAATACCTCGTTACCATGTAAATTTTTCCAATCTTCTCTAGTAAGAACTGATGTGTAACTAATCATCTTCTCTTGTATAAGGTACTGTAATACCAAAAGGTGCTACTGGACTTTTGCCTCCATATCCTTGGCCATGTACAATAAACAATGTATCACAATAGTTTTCATCTCCCCAACTACCCCAAGGATAACCATCTGTAAACATAATATGCTTCTTAGGAACAATACCTTCTTCTTTCATGTAATCAAATACACAATCAAACTCAGTACCGCCACCACCTTGGATATCATACTCTAAAAATTCTTCCATATTATGTGGTGTAAATGTTTGTGGATTATGGACTTCAGTATCAAAACAGAATAAATGTATTCTAAAGTCTGTGTACTGATCCATAATACCCTTAACTTCTGACAAGAAGTCACGTAGCATTGTATCATATATAGAGCCTGATACGTCCATGGATATTGCAACGTCTATTGTAGTTTCTCTGTCCATTCCAGGCAAATAAAATCCTTCATTAAGTCCTTTTCTACTAGGTGTTTGATATGTATAATCACTTTTAATAACACTTTGAATTTGCATAGCGATTAACTGTCTCCAATCAAGTTGCGGATTAAGTAACTTATCTAATATTCTTTTTACACCGCCTGGCAAGTTACCGGCACCAGCCGCCTTGGCGGCCTGCATAGTAGCATTTTTAAATTCTTGTGCAATTTGTTCTTTTTCCTCAGCAGTATATTTTGCAGGTCCTTTTCCGTCTCCACCTTCCTGATCTCCTTCCCCTTCAGCACCAGTGGCACCTTCATCATCTCCTGCTTCTCTATCCAAATGTACATCAAAAGACTCAACATCTATAACTCTGCCTTCTTCTTCTGCTTGTTTAAATAAATCGTCATAAATTTCTTCTGAAATCATACCTCTATATTTCCAATCATGACAGATTTGAACTATTTTAATTTCATCGCCTATATTTGCATCTATAAGATCAGCATTAATAACATAGTCGTTAGCAATATTCCATAAACGTGGATCTCTATTACCACGTCTGTCTGCATCAAAATGATCGTAAACACAATGTAAAACTTCATGCCCTATACCAAATACTATCTCTCCATCTGATAAAGCGGCTACAAAATTACGATTATAGTAAAAGTATCTGCCGTCAGTAGCAAGTGTAGGACACCATTCTGTAGCATCTTTAAATCTAAGTCTAGTTGCTAAATTACCAAAGAAAGGTGCAGAAATTAGCATTTCTATTCTTGCTTTAATAAGTTTATCTTCTATTTCTTCAGACGTTAGAGACGTTTCAGGAATTTCATAAAGAGCTTTTGCAACTCTATCATTTGCAGTTTCTTGTTTTGCCTGTTTTGTATCTGACATTAGTTACTCCTTAATTTAACTATACAATTATTATAGCAAAAAAGTGTTATTTGTCAAGTATATTATACAGTTTTTTTCTGTTTATTTCTGCTACTCTTAGCAGGTTTTTGTAGTTATCTTCTAGCCTAGGTTTAAGACTATAAAGTAATTTATCTAAATGCTGTTCTTTTGTAAGATTTTCTATAACTTCGCATATCCATAACATCCTATCTTCTGTAAATATTCTATTATAGCCTGTGCCAAATAAATCGTCAAATGTATCAAATCCCCATTCTTTTAAAACAGAATAAGTATTTTTATCTCCTAAAATAACAAAAGGGCGTCTGCCTAATATAGGCTTAAATGTTTTTTCTGTTATAAAGACATCAGAAAAATCAGTTGTTTCAGTAACAACATTTAAAAAATGACTATTCCAATTATCTTTATGTCCTAAAGTAGTAATATCATTAGTAATACCGCCTACATCTGAATTTACAGCATTATCTCCTTCTTCATTTGTAATATCTAAAGGTAATTTAAGTACAAAATCTCCCCCAAGACTAACATGACCATATTTTAATAATCCTGCATTTTTTAAATTATTAAATAACATTACTCTATGACTGTGAGGTTTTCTGTTAAGGCACATATAATGTTTTAAGGGTAAGTTTAAATCATAAGGATCAAACTGCTGAAATTTATCTTTATGTGTATATACAAAATCTAACCAAAAGGAAAAGTAATATTTTCCTAGGCTATTTCCAATATAGGACACATCACACTGATCTATTATCTCATGAACTTCACGAAATTGTTTTATTCTTATATCGTTTCTTTCAATTGGTGTAAAAGAGCTATCCCAATCAGGACCACTATAACAAAATACTCTTCTAGATTCTGCTTTACTTTGCTTAATAACGTCTACTAAATCTTTATCAGGAAAAATCCATGTGGTGTTTATAAATGTATCATTAGGTTGTAATTGTTCTAAAATAATTTTTTTAACTTTTTTATCGTGGATACCAATAATATTATCCATATTTTTTGCACAATCTGAATCAAATCCTTTATCATATTTAAGTATCATAGTCATTATTTATTTTACTCAAAAAAAATCCCCCAGTTGCCTGGGGGACCAAACTGAGCTCTTAGGTAGGGAGTAACATAGGTAGGCGCTCAGTTTATTAAATTTGCCTCTCCCTTAGGCTATATACTTTGTGTACCTCTCACTAAATATTTTATGTAGTTCTTTATCTAGATCAGTTCTAACATTAAACTTAATCTGATAATCCTTCATAATTGTTTTAAGTAAAAATACCACCATTTCAGGCTCAAAGTTGTCATAACTAAATCTAACAACATTGTTAAGTGCCTTTCTGAACTTGTCGTCTATTCCAGTATTCTTAAATAGTTCATTAAGTTCATATGCAATACCCACTACTAGTGAATACTTTGCTGATATCTCTTTAGATAGTTTGTTGTCTAGTTTCTTAACACTAGCATCTATAATTTGCTCAGGATTAGGAAGTTTACTAGCAATCTTTCTGTGTTCTACAAACTTAATTGCCATACCTTCACCAATCGCACCTGCAATCTCGGCTTTTTGTTCAAATGCGTCTGCACTTTCAAATCCATCAGCACCAATCATTTCACTTACAAAAGTCCAACTTCTAGGAGTTGCAAACGATTGCGAACTGCTTTTAGGATCAAAGTCAAAAAGATCGCCTTTACTAAAACTCAAATAACCCACTACATCAGGATGAACATTATTGTTCATAGCCCATTGTGACCAATCTTCAAAGTTTACTTCCATATTAACATGTCTAAACCTGTTAGCCAACGGTGCAGGCATTCTGTATGTAACACCTCTATCAGTTTCACGGTTACCTGCCGCAATAATTTTTACATTATCAGGTAAGTTGTATTGTCCAATACGTCTGTTCAATACTAACTGATAAGCCGCCGCCTGAACACTTGGGGGTGCTGAATTTAACTCGTCTAAAAACAATACAACATTGTCATAAGAATCTGCAAGATCTTGACTAGGCAAGTCACTTGGAGGACTCCATTCCATTGTGTTTGTTTCAGGATTTCTAAAAGGATATCCTCTTAGGTCTGTTGGTTCTAACAAAGCCAATCTCATGTCTATCATTAGAGCATTACCTAGTTCACCTTCGTCAACTATGCCTTGCACTAATTCAGATTTACCAATTCCAGGTGCTCCCCAGATAAAAATTGGTCTGTTTACTTTTAAAGCCCTCAGAATGATTGGCTTTACATTTTTTGCTCTTACGTTTAATGTTTCCATATTAGTTACTCCTTAATTTAACCTATACCAATAGTATAACAAAAAAGTTATCTAAGTCAAGCCTTTTCTGAAAAAAGATTTGAAAAAATTTCTTCTTGCTCTTTTCTTGAATAAGGTTGCTCACCAAATGCTAATCTTTCTTCTGTGTTTAATTGAGACCAAAGACTAAAGTTAGTTTCAAAACTCTCATCTTTATTATATGTAAATTCATATGGTCCTGCGTTTGATATATTCATATGTTTCTCCTAAATTGTTAATACATTATACACATTAACTAAATTTTGTCAAGCCACAAAAAAGGGCAGTATAACTGCCCTTAATCGAATTAGAACTTTTACTTACGAAGTAACTGTTCCTGAAGCCATTGCTCTGTAACCAGCGGCAATAATAGCTCTAGATGGTGTACCTAAACGGTAAACATTTCTAGATCTGCCTTTAGTGTCAGTAACAGTATTCAAATAGATTGGAAATCCTTTGAATCTTAATGCTTGAATAACCGCTTGTGGGTTACCTGCACCAAATTGGCTTCTTAGTTGAGCAGAACTTAGAGTTCTACCTGATTGTAGTGCTGATAGAACTTTTGATTCCATAGTCACTGTTGAAGTATTTGTAGTTGTCATATGACTTTCTCCTATTTTATACTTATTTGAAACAACTAGCATTATTGCTAGAATATCACTATTATACATGAAAAAGGATTATTGTCAAGTGCTAAACATTAATTTTGGTAAAGTTTGGAAAATACCAAGGTCAGGTTTAAGATATTCCTGTATATCTACATAAGTTTGCCTGTCTTTTTGTATTACAGTTTCTAAATATTTTTTATTTTCCATTGGATTAGTATTACGGAAATGATCTAAATCTTCATTAGGTTCTGTATAACCAAACTGTTTAAAGAAGGAGCCAATGCCAGTATATTTTAAAAACTCCATATTAGAACGGTCTTCAGGAATATAGTGCAAAATGTTAGTTGTATGGGCATCGAACGACCAGTCATTGTGCATGTAGTCATAACATTTATAAAAGGCATCTACTAAATTTAATTTGCTAACTTCTTTATATAGTTCTTTATGGGGGTGACCATCTAATCTACTAGAATATGCAGAACGATAATATAAGGTACAAAAACCAGAAATAAATCTGTTGAAAGGATATCTTACAGATATGTATGTTTTTATATCTGGATCAATGCACTCACTGGTTACAAAACTTAAATCTTCTGGATACCTACGCACCATACTGTCCATAAATGTTGTTCCTGTTTTAGCAAAAACACAAACTCTTAAATCATATTTTGTTAAATTAAAAACTTTCATATCACATCTATAAATGCTGAAATATCTCCTCCATTTATTTTAAACCATGCTGAATCTTCAGCATCATAAAACACCATCTTCTTTTTAGTGAAATAGTATGGCCATTTCATTTGCCTGTCTAAAGTGAGATACATTTTTGGGGTAGGGACAATATCATGGCTAAAATCATAAGAAGTAAACTGTCTTTTTAACAACTCGTTTCCTAAGTATGTAAGTCTAATGCCTTTAGGAACACCGTGATCTATTCTGAAATTATTAAAAACTTTATATGCTAAATCCATTCTGCTATCTTTTATAAACTGCTCATAAAATTTATTCATTTTATTGTAACCAGGTCTTCTTGATTTGTTTTCTAAAAGTCCTTCCTCAATAAAAGAAATAATTTTATCTAAAATTTGATATTGAATGTACTTATTATTTGATGTCATTTTCAGTAACCACTTTGCCCTCGGTAAGCATGACTACTGTAAATAGGTCTGTAGAAAAAGTTTTATTTAATCGCTCTGCTAAATTAAAGGCATGCCCACTATTACTAAATGATACTTTTTTATATTTTGGTCCAGGGTAGGATACTAACGTATGTAATGTTCTCAAGTTGATTGGCTTGCCGTCATAAAAAACACTAAAAATAGCATCAGCAGATAATATTTGCTCAGCCTTGTAAGTGTCTTTGTTTACTACTTCTAGTAGTATTGTTGGTTTTGGTCTACTCATATGCGTATTCTCCTATACACATATTTATCTTTTTATGTAATTAAAACAGTTGTTTATTTAAGACTTTCTGCTGTCTACAAGTGCTTTAAACTCTGTAAAACCGCCTATCTTCTGCCCGTCAACAATGATTTGTGGGAATGTTCTTGCACCTGGAAAAGTTTCCATTAGCTCTTCTCTATCAAAGTCCTCATCTAACATTTTGTATGTTAGTTCTGCACCTTCTCGTTCTGCTAATGCTTTTGCCTGTACACAAAATGGACATTGTTGTTTGCTATAAATCTCTACTATCATACTAATATTTATTTTTTATATTTCAGTAATATTAAAATTTTGGTAAATCTCTATATCTTCATTAAGGTAGTCTAAAATTTCTGTGTTAAGAGTTTTATCGCTTACAATAAATTCCTTTAATGTATTTTTAGAATGTTGAGAACTTTTATTTGTAAAATTTGGACCGGAAACATAATTATCTAAATCTGGCACCATGCCATGATTTTCAAATAATTTTCCTATGTTTGTATGAGGTATAAACATTAAATTTTTATCATTGATCATTTGATTGATGTATAATAAATTTAAAACATTTATAGTGTGCTGGTCAAAAGACCAATCTCCATTTACTATTTTATGACACCCAAGAAAAGCATCTACTAAATCGTTACTTTCATTTATAAATTTATATTGTGGATAATATAACTTTTTTTTGTAATAGGAATTTTCCTTTTTTACATCATTATATATTGTAACAAATCCAGAAACAAATCTAGAAAAAGGATCTCTAACACTAATATAATGATTTCTTTCTCTAGAGCCGAAATGCTCTGAGTATTTTTCTTCTAATTTAAAAAAAGGAATACGTTTAATATCGTTACTAAACTGATTCCGTATATTTCGCATAAATGTACAGCCAGTTTTTGTAAATACTGTAATCTGATTAGTGTCTTTAAAAAAATAAGAATGTATAGAAAGAGCATTCATTCTACATCTATACTAAGTTTAACTAAAATTAGATCAAGTTTACTTTCAAAAGATAAAACCATATTCTGTTTTTCAAACCAATTTTCATCGTGGTAGTTCATATCTGGTTTAGGCTTAAAATGCCAACCCCATCTTTTCCTGCAAATATCATGTATTACAGGAATAAGGTTCATAGATAATCCATATACAGGAGTTTTCCAGTCATAACGATATATTTTGTTGTACCCGCAATCTTCAGGCAACTCGAATTCACTCGTCTGCAAAATTTCCTCCGTCAACATCAAAATCACTAGATGGTTTAGAAGTTTTAGACTGCTCAGGTAAGTTGTTCAATATATCTAAAAGATACTGAACGTTAATTGAAAATTCTTTGTGGCCTTGATCTTTAAGATTTTTAAGATGAAGTTTTAATTGTTCCAGATTGTTCACTTAATTTTCTTTCTTTGTTTATTTTTTTAAGAATCATTTTACATTCTTCTTCAGTTTTGTAAGGTCCTCTGAATCCATATTTTATTAAAGTACTATACTTAGGACCATGACCATGTTTCCAACATTTATCAAAATTAATACAATACCATCCTGCGGCATAGTAAATGTCACTATCAGGTGTTTTAGTGTACAAAGGTACTTCAGGATCGTAATTTGGTTCTGTTGGATCTAATGGATATGGTGTTTCATAATCAATAAGATGTCCTTTTATATAAAATGCTTCAGGTTCAGTAGCAGAAGTAGTAATTTGCTCATCAAATATATCTGCATTTCCAAAATAATTTATAACGTCTGTTTCAGTATCTAAATTTATTGAGTCTTTTCCATTAATATAAAAATAATGATTTTGCACATCTCTATTTAAAATTCCTAACTTATTTTTTCCTTGTCTAACTAGCCATGCTTCGTCAGATATTTGCTGTAACGTAGCCTTTTTCTTATTTTTTACCATGCAATATTCTCCTTATTTCCATAATCTTCATCTTTGCCTACAACAACTCCGCCTATTGTATAAAGTTGTTTATTAGGCTCACCCTTATCATTTTTAAAAACATCTGGGCAAACATCTGTTCTCATCTGCCTATATATTTTATCGCCGTCTGGACTAGTAAATATCCAATGTGGATTTTTAGGCCAGTCTAAGCAAATTCTTTTCATTGCTTTTTCCATTTTATTAGCATCGTCCATTCATAAACTCCGCATAATCGTTAGGGTGTTGACTCATTCTTTCTAAATTGTACTTTGCACAGAACTTCATAAAATATATGCCTACTTGCTGTTTGGCATCTTGCTCTTTTGCTTCTGCAATACGTTGTTTACATTCTTGTTTAATCTCATCAGGTTGTAGTGTAAGATCAATAAGTATTTTGTTACGTTCAAAATCATCTCTAACTCTGTGTTCTTGTTCTTCATGATCTACCCAACGTTGTAACATAAAGTTATTGTAATTGTAACCGCCTGTATGTCTGTCATTAAATGCTTCTGTAATACCTGTTTTGTTTTTTGTGCCTTTTAGTCTTGCACCAGGGTATGCACTAAATATGTTATCTGAGCTGTCTCCTCTTACACATTTTTCAAAAAGTGTAAACTCAGGATCTATTGGTTTTTTAGGTTCATTTGTTTTTTTATCTATTACAGTTTCGCCTGTTTTAGCATTCTTAAACCCTTCTAAACTAACTATTTGATCTGTTGTACCATTGTATTGTGTTACATTGTCTGCAAGTAGTTGGTAAAAGTCGCTATCTGTACTTATAATCACATGATCGTCATTTGGGTGTTCTTGTATCCACGTTGCAATTAAATCATCTGCTTCTGCATTGTGTTGCTGTATAACACTAACATTAGTTCTTTTATCTAAAAACTCTACCATGTCATTGTAAGATTCAAAAAACAATTCATCGTCTTCTTGTTCTTTAACACTTCTTTTGTCCATTGTGACTTTTCTGTTTGCTTTGTAAGGAGTATAAAAGTCTTTACGCCAACTTCTACCTTCTAAACACATAACAACATGATCGCCGTCAAAGTCATTCCATACCTTTTTAATACTATTAAACATAATATGCATAGCCATTCCAACTCGCATATCTATATCTCTGCCTCCTCCTACGTGCTTGGCACGGAAGAACATGTTTAAAGTATCTACTAATATGTATGTTTTTTTACTCATTATTTAATCCTAAGTCATCATTTATTATAGCATCAAAAGGCGATTCTTTCAAGTCTTTTTCACGTTTTTCTTCAAAATTTCTTTTCAAATCATATGTAAGATACTTTGAATAATTTTCTAAAATATAAGTTACTTCTTGAGGAGACATATCGTTTACAACCTCCTCAATTACAAAGTCTAACTTAGCAGATAATTCTGCAAGTTTAGTCTTCGCTGTCAGTTCCAGATTGTTTGACTGTGATGACATCAGTTTCTCCAATTTGCTCTTCTAAACCATAATCTTGATCTGCCATTTCTTGTACTAAAACAGTTCTACAAACATCATTGAACCATTTGTTTACAACGTCCTCATCATCCTTACCTGAATAGCCATTATCATGTAAAAATTTAACAAAGTGATCGTTCCAATCAAGTTCCATGTACCCTGCTTTTGCATTTTCAGGATTTACATCTAATTTAAGAACATTAACATAAGGCTCTTGTTTTATTTCTGCAACTTGCTTTTCGTGTTCATATTTGCCAATTTTTCCATTTTTAAGTTGCACATCTAGTCTAGCAATATGCTTATCAGTATCACTTTCCGCTTCTATTTCTGCAAGAGCTTCTTCCAACTCTTCTCCATCATAGTAATATTCTGCTTCTGCTATTGCTCGAGACTTACCTTTAAGTCCCCAACTGGCTGGCATCATACTAAAAGGTAGTTTAGTTTTCTTCGCCATTTTCTTCCTCTTCAATTGTACCTGCTAATTGTAATGCAAGTATAGTACATGTTCTAGTATCTAAATCCCAATCTTTAAGTTTTGCTTCTACTTGTTCCTTAGTAAGTTCTAAAGCAGGATTATCAAAATACTTAAATGGGTTACGTCTAGCAAATCCAAAATCGCCTACATCTAAAGACCCATCACCTCTTGTTTGCCATTGAAAGTTATCTATTTCTGTAAGTTTACAATCTACTATCATTGTATAAACTTTATTATCTACAGTCATTTCTAATGTGTTTACATTTAACACTTTAGTATTAACTTTCTTTATACCTTTAATTTCAATGTTCAATGCTCTGTCAACACTTAATTGTGCTTGAGGCACTTCAGATTCTAATACTGGAATACCATGCTCAGTATGACCTACAACTTCATCCTCTGCATTTACATCTAAGGAAAACAAAAATGCAAGTATAAAAAATACACCTACAACTGCTAACGTTAATTTTTTTACTCTACTCATAATAACTCCTATGTCCCCCATGCATTACCAAATAAGTTAATATGCAGTCTGGGACTAAATTTATAACCTGTATTCATACAGATTTCTGCTACGTCTTTTTCTGTAAGTGTTTGTTGCTCAAGTGTAGCACCCTCGGGCATTAAAAACACACTATCAATTTGTACACCTGCGTCTTTATATGCGCCAACAAATTTATCAACATCTGGCAAACATAATTCATCACGTACTACAAATTTATTATATAAAAAACTGTTTGTAACTTCGTTCATTGTTAATAACTGTTCTGGTATTAACGTATCTTCTAATAATTCTCCACTTATAGACAGTTTAGGAGATGTACTCCAAGTAACATGTAAGTCTGTTGCTTCTGTATTAAAGTATTCAATTAGTTCTGGAGTAACTGCTTTAGATCCATTTGTTTCAAATGTTACATTTATTAAACCTACTTCTCTACACATATCTAAAAGTGCCGGCCAAACACGTTGCCACCCTAGTAGCGGTTCACCACCTGTGATCACCAAGTGTATGTCTTCACCGTGTTGGCCAGTGAAAGTGCCGTTTGGTATCAAAGATGTGATGTGATCAAACACTTCATCTGCAGACCGAGTCATCTGCAAATGTTTATATTTCTTTGACCAACTGGCACTGGAATCACACCCAATAGGTGTGACGGGTAACTCTTCAATGCTTTTATAAGCATCAGGGTGTTCTTTATCTGCTTTTGGATCTATTACATAAGGCATTTCTGTAGTTGCTATTAAGTTACCTCTTTCTTGTCCAAAACCTGCACATTCAAAATTACAACCAAATACACGAAGGAATACACTAGGCACACCAACAAATCTGCCTTCTCCTTGCACACTATAAAATGCTTCGCTGTATCTTAGTTTAGGCTGTTTTTTCATCTTCTTCTTTTAAAAAATCCACAAATTCTTTTCTATCAAAGTCTCGTCCTACTTCTGTGATAGCATCATGTATAACACTATGTATTTCACTAGATTCGAATCCAACACTACCATTTAATTCATCTTCAAAGGATTCTATAGCACACATTCTAAATCCTTTATCATAAAGTGTGTTAAAGTCTGTTTCATTTTCTAAAAATACTTTACCATACTGTATTACTTTTAAAAAGAAAACATCAGACATTGATCTTGCTTCTAATGTTAATACTTCTGAATTATTATTAGTATTCATTAATTCTAAATGTATGCCAGAATCAAATTTGTCTAAATCCGCTACGGTATCTAAACATTCCATAACACCTTTACTGGTAATTGGATATCTATTACATATTTGTTCCATTGTCTGTCTGTCACATATTCTTTCTGTAACTTCTCTAACAGGCACGGCAACCTTACCATATATTAAATTTCCATTACGAGTACTTATCATTACTTGTCACATGCGTGTTGTTGTTGTAGTTTTATGTTATCAAAAAACTCTTTCTTAGTACTTTGATCTTCCATAAATCTACCTTCTAATACAGTTGTTTGTGTTAAACTGCTATGTGCTAACACACCTCTGTTCTCTACGCAACCATGTGTTGCTTGT
>Ga0163111_10000280_pt1 | contig 30775 bp, 24 predicted proteins | sample CRUFie1St18metaG_FD_109645 | JGI IMG/M metagenome (GOLD analysis project Ga0163111, IMG submission 109645) | Marine microbial communities from the Costa Rica Dome - CRUD Field 142mm St18 metaG | ecosystem: Environmental > Aquatic > Marine > Oceanic > Photic zone | place: Costa Rica: the Eastern... | reverse complement strand
TAAAAAACAAATACTCGTTTTTCGTTGGTAACGAGCAAAACCTTGAAAGAGGTGAAATATATTCTTACTATCCAGGTAACCACTACACGAACTTTAGATGTCACGTGTGTTGGGTTCCACCAAGAGCAGGTTGTGCCAGAATAGAAATTTGGGGTGCAGGCGGTTCAGGTGCAGAGATGTGCTGTTGTGGTGGAGGATTACCAGGAAACCCAGGTGCATATTCAACAAAATGTATAAGAATTGAACAAGCAGATATTGATGCTGGAACAACTTTTGTATGTGGTGTAGTTGGTTTCAGTTGTGGTAACTCAAGTGATTTATGTCACAGAGGAAGATCAGAGCCAACACAAATTTGTTGGTTTGGTAACAATGGCGCAGATGGTTGTATGTGTGCTCAAGGTGGTAAAGGTGGATACTCTTATTGTTCAACTGGAACATCATTGTACTGTTGTTTTGTAGCAGGCGGATTCTGCGGAAACAGAGTAGGTAACGATGGTTGTGGAGTTATATGTAATTACAAAGGTGCCGCTGATACTGATTGGTGTGCTCAAGCATATGGTGGAGATATCAACTGTTATGGTGGTTTCTCTTGTGCAAGATTTGAAAGATGTCAACCAAACTGTAACTGCGGTAAGATAATGATTTTAAGAATACCATCAGGTATGTGGTCAGAATGTGGTGGAGAAATTCACTATGCAGTTGACCAAAACGGTAGAAGATACAGACACTCAGGTGCAGGTGGACACATGGGAGCAACTCACCCATTGAACTTAATGGGAAGAAATCCAACACAAGGTTCGGCTTACAGTGCTTGTTGGACAGGTAATACAAGTTGTGGATGTTACGAATGGAACGGCTGTACAGCATTTATGCCAGCAGGTATTCCAGGACAAGGACCAACACCATGTGATGGAGTAAGAGATCACGCACACAGAGGTGGACATGGTATGATTAGAATAAGATTTATAGCGGATGTGGATGAAGATCCAACATACCCAGAATACCAATAGGAGTAAATAAAGTATATGGCAACACTTAAAGGACTTTTAATACAGAGAAACACTGCTGTACCTCAGGAAGAAAACCTAGAAAAAGGTTATATCTGGTCATGGACTCCGGGTTCAGATTTCACGAACTTTTGTAACGGTATATGTTGGACTGCTCCATCAAACGGTGCCGCACTAATTGAGATTTGGGGTGCTGGTGGATCTGGTTCAAGAATGTGTTGTTGTGGTGACGGATTACCAGGAAATGCTGGTGCATACGTTAAAAAATCTATTCAAATGGAACAAGGTGACACAGTAACTGGTTGTACAGGTATTTCATGTTACGCTCACCCATTATGTTTTTCAGGCTGTTCAAATGCAACAGGAGTTTGTATTGTAACAGCATCTAGCGGCGACTTATGTATGTGTGCTGAAGGTGGAAGAGGTGGTACTTCTTTCTGTAACCCAAACACACACTCACTATTCTGTTGTTTCAGAGCAAATGGTTTCTGCGGTACAAGATGTAACGAAAACTATTGTGGAGTGATTTGTAATCACTGCTCAGGTGCATGGTGTGCCTTTGGTTACGGCGGAGATGTATGTTGCTGTGGACAAGTAGGTTGTGTTAGTTTCTTTGGTTGTTATCCGCATTGTAAATGTCAATTCCAAAGACACGTACCAACTCCAGCAGGATTATTTGCAGAAGAAGGCGCATTGATTACTTTCCAAACAGAGTCGGATGGAACTCCGATGTCACAATGGTCAGGTAACCAATTATTCCAGTTTTATGCGGCACTAAATTCAACTTCAAGAGCACCTAGAATGGGTACTCCAAACAGTTATTGTTGGAGATCAGATAGATCTTGTGGTTGTTATGAATCACAAGGTTGTTCAAACTACCTACCAGTAGGTACAGGTGGTATTGGACCGAATGCTTGTCCGGATGTAAGAGATCACGGTATAAGAGGTGGATTCGGTGGCGTAAGAATCAAGTTTTTAGCAGATTAATAACGGAATCCGCTAAATAGAAGTATTAAAATATAGGAGCAAAACAAATGGCAATTACAGTAAACTTTGACATACCAATGCCAAACGAGCCATATGTGAACGACTTTAGCGATGGCAACACGCAATCGGCTACATACAAGGGTCCAAGATACTGGAAAGTAGAAAAATCGGATTCCGATGGAACGATTGGTGCCGTAATTGCTGATGGCGACACAGAAGCAGAGTTGGATAATGGTATACCAGCAAGAGAAGGAACTTCTTTTCACGTAATAGATTCACAACAAAATCCATTACAAGCGTCGTACATTACAGGATTCTATGAAACAGGTGATGTTGCAGACTACGAAGAAGACATCGGAACAACTGATGCAGAAGGAAATGCAGAAACATGGACGTACTATTGGAACGATAATACAGGATGTATATCTCAAATATACTTACATGGTACATTGAAGTTTGATGGTACAAACTACACAGGACCTGATTTCAGAGCTCATGCAATAGCAGAAGATTCTTTTAACGAAACATTTGCTAATCAAAAAGCAATCGTTCAAGCAGAAATTGACAGCGGTAATCATCCTGCAGAAAAAGTAACAGAACTTAACGCCTACATTACATGGTTGGACAATGCACCAACAAAATATGCAGGTGTAAAACACTGGAAAATCCCTTTTCCACCATTCCCAGAACTTTAAGATCCAAGAATCATTCATGTAACTGTGTGTTATCGATACATACAGTTACATGAACACTCAAACTAAAAGATCCAAAGCAATATTTCTAAACGGTGGCATAGGAAGAATTCTATGTGCAATTCCGGCAATAGAAAAATACCAAAAAGAATCAGGTGACGAAGATTTTATCGTTGTCATTGAAGGAAAATGTAACATATTAGATGGGCATCCAACATTGGATAGTAAAGCCTACGATATGTATCATAAAAATTTATTCCATACACACATAAAAAAGAGAGATATTATAAGTCCTGAACCTTATAGAGTGTACGAATATTTTTCTCAACAATGTAACCTATCACAAGCATTCGATATCATATTAAATGACAAAGGTATTAGAGAGTTAGATAAACCTAAACTATATCTTTCTAAAGAAGAAAAATTAAAAGCAACAGAAATTTTAAAAGAGTGCAAAGAAAAAATTAAAGCAGACAAGTATGTTATATTCCAACCTTTTGGAAGAGCAATCAAACAAATAGATTCTAGTTTTGTTGATCCAAGTAACAGAAGTATTGAGTACACAAATTTTAAAAATATTATTAGAAAATTACACAAAGAAAAGGTTGGTGTAATTGTTATGAGCGATTTCGGAATAGAACTTAAAAAAGAAAATTTTGAAATGGACGTTGCACAACCTGAAAATATAGATTTAAGAATATGGGCATCAATTATTGAACAAGTTGATCATTTTGTTGGTTGTGATTCTGTTGGACAACACTTTGCTTACAGTTTAGGCACTCCATCAACAGTAATAACAGGAGCAACATTTCCAGAAAATACAACATATCCAGATAAAGAAGGTGTAAACATAATTGATCTTGGACAAAATGATAGACAGTATGATCCAATTAGAATTACTTTCGACGAAAGAATTAGTCGAGTTAATGAAAACCTAATGTTTATGACTCCAGAAATAGAAGACTATGTCATAGACACAATAATGGGAAGGCAAACCGATGAGTAAGAAAACAGGATACATAGCCGCAATAGCCAGAGGACACAATTCCGGTGTATGTTTGTTAAAAGATGGTAAAATAGTTTTTTCAATTGAAGAAGAAAGATTAAGTCGAGTAAAATACGACGGTGGACCATATGCTTCAATGGTAAAAATATTAGAATACACAGATAAAATTGATTATCTAGTAATTGCACACACGCAGTCATTGAAAGATAGAAGTACAGGTAGAGTAGATTATAATGGTGATGATGTTTACACAGGACTAGCAAGGAAATTAGGATTAATAGATAAAAGAGGAACAGCAAAGTCTCCAGATCATCCACAAGTAATTGACCTTTCACATATACACCACAAACTACACGCCGCTTTGGCTTTTTATAGATCAGGTTGGGATGATGCCGCGGCACTTATTGTTGACGGGGCTGGAACTTTTATTCCTGCTACTCACAGTGCAGGTCATCAGATGACTGTGTTCGAAACAGAAACGATTTTTGATTGTGCTTATCCTAACGATTTTATTACAAAATATAAACACTATGGAACAAGTGAAAATTGTCAGTGTGCATATATTCCTGCCTATCCATCAGATTCGATGGGCGAACCAGGAAGTACACATGAAGCAGTTTTTTCAGATAGAGCAGGAATAGTAAAAGTTTATGAAGCAGTAACACAATACTGTGGATTCAGTGCCATTGAAGCAGGTAAAACAATGGGATTATTTCCTTATGGAAAACCAAATAAAGAAATTCCTGAACTGTTTGTACACAATGGCAAAGGAACTTTGAGTAATAGGAACTTAATCATTCCAACTTATCCTAATGCCGCTCTTGTAAATTACGACAATTATTATGCATTAGAAGAAAAATTACAAGTAGATCAAAAAGACTTAACAGAACTTCAAAGTAGAAGAGATCTTGCATATGCTTGTCAAACTGATACACAAGAAGAAGTGCGAAAATTAATCTACAAAGCAGTTGAAATGACAGGTAAGAAAAGAGTTGTAATATCAGGAGGTTATGGACTGAATTGTGTTGCAAATTATTATTACCTAGATACTTTACGCAAAGATGGTATAGAGATATATGTAGAGCCAGTGTCAAATGATGCCGGAACGGCTATGGGAGCCGCTTTATTGTATTACTATTCGTTAGCACAAAGCACAGATAAAGACACAACAAAAACATTATATCTAGGTCCTAAATATGATCTTACAAATAATGACATAATGAAATACAATGATGAAGACGGCATTGAAGTTGTAGATTCTACAGATGAAGAAGTTGCAAAACTGTTAACTGAAAAAAATATTGTTGCTTTATGGCAAGGTCAATCTGAAAACGGCCCTAGAGCATTAGGTAACAGAAGTTTGTTGTTTGATCCACGTTTTAAAGATGGTAAAGATTACGTTAATAGAGTGAAAAGAAGAGAATACTTTAGACCATTTGCTGGATCTATACTGCATGAATACACACATGAATGGTTCGATTTACGTGGCATGGAAGAAACTCCACATATGATGTATGCAGTAAATTGTAAGCCGGGTGTAGAAGAAAAAATACCTAGTATTATACACGTAGATGGAACTTGTAGGATTCAAAGTGTTAAAAAAGAAGACAATGAATTGTACTACAGATTAATTAAAAAGTTCCATGAAATGACAGAATGTCCTATTGTGTTTAACACTTCTTTCAATTTAGGTGGAGAACCCCTAGTTGAAACCCTCGATGATGCAGTGAGAACTTTACAAAATTCAGATATAGAATATCTATACTTGATTGAATACGGTAAATTAGTGAAGGTGAAAAATGGATAGACAAAGTGCTTTTTTTATGAACGGTGGTGCTGGTAGGCATATCAGTTCCATACCTGCTTTAGAATTATATGCTAAAGAAAATCCTGATGATGATTTTATAATTGTCTGCGAAGGTGGTACAGATGCGTACAAAGGTCATCCTCTATTACATTTTAGAGCATATGACAATTGGCACAAAAATTTGTTTCAAGATTTATTAAAAGATAGAAATCTTATTTCTCCTGAACCATACAGAGTATGGGAATACTACAATCAAAAATGTAGTCTTGCAGAAGCATATGATATTGCAATTAACAAAAAAGGTCTTCGTAAATTACCTAAACCAAGAATCTATCTTTCTAAAGAAGAAATTTTAATGGCAAGACAGATGATAGGCGAAGTAAAAGACAAAACAAAGAAAAATAAAATTGTTTTAATACAACCTTTTGGCAGAGGTGCTGAGAAAAAATCAGAATCTGAAGTTATTGATTTAACAGGCAGAAGCATAGAGTTGAAAAACTTATGGGCTATAATAAAAAAATTAAGCAAAGATTATGGTGTAATGGTTATGAGTGAGTTTGGCTTAGAATTTAAAACGCATGGAGGAATAAATCAACCCGTTGCACTACCATTACAGACGCATATTAGAATATGGGCCGCATTAATTAAGCAAGTAGAACATTTTGTCGGTTGTGATTCTGTAGGGCAACACATTGCATATTCATTTGATAAAACTATGACTGTGCTAATAGGCAGTACTTTCCCAATTAACACGTCTTTTCCAGACAATGATAAAGTAGACATCATTGATTTGGGTAAAGATAGCCGTATATACAGTCCTATACGTATTACACAGGACGAATATTCCGACCGTCTAAATGAAGGAATCATGGAAATGGACGAAAATCAAGAGCAAAAAGTGGTCAATTCCGTGAAGTTCATGATCAAGCACAAACACAAAAAAAAGTAGTTTTTCAATTCCTATAAAAATAGGTAAATACACGTAAAAGAAGTAGATTACACTTATGTTTGACGTATCAAGACTATTTGGCAAGGGAATTAGAAACACATTATTGTTGAAGAATGGACTTCAATTGTCCTACAACGGCCCATATGTGGTTGTTGGAACTGACACAGTAATGGATCAATTCCATGTGAACACATTTTGCACAGCAGAATACACAATGTCAGTGGATTATGATACAAACAACAAAGAGATTATCAAAGTATTAGTAAGTGCTACACCATCTAACAGTTCAGTGACTGTTTATGGTAGAAGTAATATGGGCAATGATTTAGTGAATATTTCAAGCACTGTTAACAATTCATATGTAAGAATTGTATTAAATCCAGCACAAAAAACTCCAACTACTACGTATGCAGGAGCAAAAGTTATTTTTAGTGCAACGTATTTTCAAACACAGAATGCCTTACAGGGTGGTGCGGCAGAACTTATTAATTCAGGCAACAACTATGACAACACAAATGTAAACAGTGGACAAGGTGGAGGAAGTGGTTATTAAAATTGCAAAATAAATTTTAATAAATATAGAAAAAGATGGCTATCAACTACAAACAATTTGAAACACAATCAGGTTTTAAAAGTCCCGGCTTTACAGTTGACACAGCGGGTAACGTTGTTGTAAGAACACTTACCCAAACTTTCATTCCAGAAGAAGCAACTACGCCACCTGATTTTACTGTTACAGAAAATGCAGGTGCATTTAATATTGCTAACTTCAGCGGCGACAATCCTACTATATCTTTGACAAGAGGTGAATCAAAAACTTTATCATTAAACTTGACAAGTTTAGGATTTAACTTTTTTAGACCTTCAGATGCTAATCCAAATGTTCCAGGAACTTTATTAAGCACTGGTTTAAGCCATGCAAATGTAGTTACAGGAAATACAATAACAACTGGAGAATGGACATTTACGCAATCTTGGGTACAAGAAACAAGTTTTGATAGAAAAGTAAAAGTTACAGTTCCAGATGTAACAGCAATAACAAAATTAAGCGGTAAAAAAATACCAGTTGTAATAGCATTGCATGATGTTGGAAGCACAATGTCATCTGTAACTGATAGTGTAAACTTTATTACAGATAAAATTTTAATTGCTCCTCAAGGATATAGAAATACATGGAACGTAGGATACAGCACTAGTCAAGCAGATGATCAAGCATTGATTGATAGTGTTTTAACAAAATTAGAAACTTATGATAATGTTGATACTAGAGACATTACATTTATTGGCTATGGTGTAGGCGGACAATTAGCATCACAATATTTCATACAAACACAAAAAACAAATTTAAAAAATTTAGTTTTAATATCAAGTTTATTACACTTTGACCAACACAAAGTTACATATGATTCTCAAAATAATAGAGTAGACACATTTTATTCTTTAACATTGAATCCATTACAAGCAGAAGATTCAACTCAAATGATTTGGTCAGCAGTAACACCGCTATCAGGAAGAAATTATTTGATGTTTAATGGTACAAATAATTTAGATTGGCCTTACACAGGCGGAATTGCAAATGGATTAGAATTAAAAAGTGCTCAAGATACAATTTATGCATGGGCAAAAGCAGAAAACGATATAGCAGATCAATTAACATCTGGTGCAATCCAACCAGGTGGAGAAACTTTGTACAGTTACAAAAATGGTGCACTAAGATTATTTGCATACGACGGTGTAGGAAGTAACTTTGGTGAATACTTAACTGGCTTACAAAATTATATCACAACACAAATTGATGTTTCATCATATGAAAACATTCCTGTTGCAACAACTTTAACAGGTGCAGATGCACAAAATAAAAGCACAGGAACTTTAACAATAACTGTACCAGTTGACACTCCTGATACTATATTCTATGGTGACGGAGATGGTAACCCATTTGGAACCATTTCTATTGCAGACCCAACATTTACAGGTATTGGAAGTTTTAGTGCAATTTTAAACACAGGCGATTTAATCAGTAACGGACAAGATGCAGAAATATCGTTACAGCCTACAGGATCGTATGGAACAGTTTCAATAAATCCAGCAGGTGGTGGATTTATTTCTAACATGGATATAAATGCAAGTTCAATTACCAGTGTAGGACAAACAACTTTAACACCTGTAAACGCAGATGTTGTGTTAAGTCCACAAGGCACAGGTATATTGACTGTAAATCCTATTAATTTAAGCACATTAGACAACGTTGACATTGGTCAAACCACAGCAAGAAAAGGTTCTTTTTCATTGTTGGAAACGACCCAAGGAACGTTAAATAACACTACAATAGGAGCAACTGTACCGACAACTGGTGCTTTTACCAGTGCAACAGTAACAAGTGCCCCTACTGATGCTAATGATGTGAGTAACAAAAATTATGTAGACAGCACAAGTACTGTGTTGGCTATTGCGTTAGGAGTTTAATAAATGGCAAAACGTAAGGTAGTAAATTATATATTTCAACCAGGGATACCAAAGTCTGGAAATCTATTTCCTAATGCATATGATTTAATACAAAATAACTTAGAATTTTTAAAAGACGAATCTGTTGCATATGTGGCAGATAGAGTAGCAACTGATACAGCGGCAAATAATTTTCCTAATGCTGTTGCAAGATTAGACAATAACAAAGAATTTATTAAAGATGAAGTAGCGGCTTGGGTGGCACAACAGGTTGGTGCTAATGTTCCACCATACGCAGGATACGGCTATGATGTTTTAGCACTTGAAACTACTATTGACAATTACATTACAAGATTAAAGAATGACTTAAGATATGGTGGAAACGAAAACACGGTATCTTTTGCACAAAGTTATTACACAGATGGTTCACTTAACATACCAGGTGATGGAGAACCAGAAGTAACATACTTTGAATATGCAAGAGACCTTTGTGTAAGTTACATTTTACCAGGAGTAAATTTCAGTAATTTACAAAGTGTAACAAGCCAAGATACATCTGGTGGAACTGCTGAGCCAACAGGCACAACAACGTTCACAGCACTTGCTAACGGTTTTATCACAACACTAGATAACGGTATTATAAACTTGCCAACATTGGTAAGCAGTCCTTACATATTTGCAGGATACACATATGATTCATACAAATGTGAAAGAGACATGGGTTACAACATAAATGGTTTCTTAAATGACTTAAGATACAATGGTAACCAAGACTCAAGATTTAATGCTTCAAAATATTGGATAGGATCAACTCCACAAATTGATGGAGACAGACAACCTGAAATACTAGTTAAAAATCATATTAGAGATGTAATAAACAATTACGTTTTAACTAGAACTGCTTACACTTCACAACAGTCACCAGTAGTAACTACACAGTACTTTGGTACTGCGGCTGGCGAAGCAGGTGCTTCAGCAAGAATTACAGCACTAACTTTTATTATTACAGATGTTATTGAAAATGGTTTAGATAATTTACCAGCACTAGAAAGAAATGAAATAAGTTCAATCAAGGCACCAACTAAAATTGGATTAGAAGATATCTTATTAATTACAAATACTACACGTAACAAAGTTTTATACAACTTTGCTGATGCAACCTTGGGTGCAGAAGTAAGTTATGAGCAAGAAGAAGATGCAGACTTTCCTACATTTTTGCAAAACACAGACACAATTACAACTGTATTTTTAAACTTTGATACAAGTTCATATCAATCAACAGACGAAATTCAAATGTTTGTTGAAGACAAAGTAATTAGAACAAGACCTTTTGACTTTGGTACAGATGCTATTGAAAGAATGAGAGTAGCGCCTGCTCAATCAATGCTTGATGCTGACTTTGAGTATGGATTACAGCCTACGAAGTGGCAAGCCATTGGAACACAAAGAGGATATCCTTCAATTTATGAAATACCAGGAACAGACATAGATATTGATGATGTTACAACCGATGCATCTGCAGGCACAAACGGTATTGGTTCTTCATTGATCACAGTAAACACAACAGGTCCTCATGGTTTTGAACCTGGTGATGCATTTACAATTATTGGTTTTACAAACGGTGTACCTGGAACAGGTAGAGCTCAAGGTTCATTTGTAGTAAACACAATTCCTACAAATAGACAATTTACATATTACGCAAAAGCAAAGGTTGGTGTATCTAATCCAACTACAATTAGCACAACATTTACTCAATTAAGAGCGGCAGGATTTTATTCAGGAGCAACAATTGGTAGACCAACTTTTAGTGTATCATCAAACGGTGCAAATGGAAACTTTATTTTACCAATAGGTGGTCTTGCAGGAGTTTCAATTATTCCTTTCCAAGATTCACAATTGCCAGAAATAGGTGCTCCTATAACTGGATCAGGTATGGCAACTGGTGCACAGATTACAGCAGTAACTGGTACGGGTTCAACACTTGCAACTCCAGAAATTGAAGGAGACTACACAGCAGGCGCAACAGAAATTAATGTTGTTGATTCTGCAGGAATTTTACAAAATAGTATTATTGATAGAGGTGATGGATTTGGTGTTGCAATTACAAACGTATCAGGAAATTCATTAACATTAAGTTCTGGATTAACATCAAACTTAATTGGTGACAGAACAACATATGCAAACATTGGAGGATTCAATGTGAATCCAGCAGGACAAAATTTTGCTTGTGATGTATTCAATAATGCTGGTGTATACAGTATTACTATTTCTAACTCAGGTGAAAACTATGAAGTAGGTGACGCTATTGTAATTACAGGAGATTTGATTGGTGGCGCAACTCCGGCAAATGATTTAACAATTAGTGTTGCTTCTGTTGATACAGGTGGTGAGATTTTAACATATACTTTGGACGGTGACGCATTTACTGGCTCAGGATCTAAAACAGCGATTTCAGGTTCATATCAAAATGGAAATGGTACTGGCGGTGGCTGGGATATTACAAAGACTAATAACAGTTATTCAGCAAGTTTAAGAAATCCAAGTTTCACAGCAGTAGAAGGAACAGTCGCTGGAGGTTCAGGATCAGGTTTAGAATTAGATGTAACAATAAACAACAACGCCTACTCTGCGGCACTAGGTGGAGATGATGCAAGTACAGGATATGTTGTAAATGATGTTGTATCATTTGCAGGCGGAACTTTCGGCGGAACAACTAATGAAAATTTATTTGTAAGAATTACAGGAGTAAATGGAACAGGTGGGATTACAACTTTTACAACATCAGGCACGGCTCCAGATGCATTAGAAAGTTACAACATTGGCGTAAGTGATTACACAGCAAGTCAATCAGGTGCAGGTGCAACGTTTACAGTTACTAGAACTGGAACAACATATTCTGCAACAACAACTGGATTAGGATCAGGATTTGTACTTAATGAAACATTAGTCATAGCAGGTACCTTGTTAGGTGGTACTAGTCCTGCAAACGATTGTACAATTACAGTTGATGGTGTTGATGGTAGTGGAGGAATTATTCAGCAAACTCCAACAGGCACAGCAGTAAACAGCAAAACATTTTTAGATGTAGATTCAGGTTCAAACTTAATAGGTAATGGTGCTTCTTTTGACGTAGCATTATCTGGAACTTCTTACAACACAATTACAATTAACAATGCAGGTCAAAACTATGGTGACGGTCAAGACATAGTAATACCAGGAACTGCTTTAGGTGGTGTATCACCAACACATGATTTAACAATTAACATATCTTCTTTAACAAATCCAGCAAGAGGAGTTGCTTCATTTACAAACAGTGGAACTGGTGCCAATGGTGGTACAGCAAACTACAAAGTTGGAGATATTATCAAAGCAGAAGGTTCTAACTTAGGTGGTGTAACAGGAACAAATGATGCGTTAATTAAAGTTGCTTCTATCAATGGTGACACATCTATAAACACATTTACAGTTACAGGTTCTGCCACAGATGCAGTGGTTGATTATACAAATCCAAACTATACAGGTGGTGATGGTGTTGGTGCAAATTTTGTTGTAACAAGAACAGGTACAGTTTACAGTGCAACAATAGATCCAGCAGGTACTGGATACAATGCGACAAACCAGATTGTTGTTGCAGGTACAGATTTAGGTGGTGTATCCCCAGGAAATGATTGTACAATCACAGTAGATTCTGTAGATGGTGCTGGTGGTATTGCAACTATCACAGTAAGTGGTACAGCAGTGAATGTACAAGACTATACTGATGCATCAGTAACTAACCAAGTAGGTCAAAGTGCTTCATTTGATGTAACATTGAATTCAGGTACATACTCAGTTGCAATAGCAAGTGCAGGTAATGATTATGGTGTTGATCAAACTTTTGTAATATTGGGTACAGATTTATTTGGAACATCTCCAGCAAACGATGCCACAATAACAGTAACTGGTGTTGATGCATCTGGTGGTATTACAGGCGCAAATATTTCAGGTACTGCTAATCAAGGAAGTGCAAGTACTTTAGGAGTATCAGGTTCTAATAGACAACCACAAGGTGTTGGTGCAACATTCAGTGTCCAAAGATCCACAACTGCTTCAACAACAGCATACACAGAAGTAATTGTATCAGGTACAGGATCAAATTATCAAGTAGGTGATAGAATTTCATTGCAAGGACAAAGTTTAGGTGGAAGTTCACCAGCAAATGACGTCGTTGTTAGAGTTCAAGCAATAAACACAACAGGTGGAATTTTAGCAAATACACACTCAGGTGTTGCGGCTTCGGGTACAGGAATTTCAGTTTACTCAAGTGTTACTATATCTGAGCCAACGTCAAGCAGTATTGCACAAAGCACACAATTAACTTACAGTGCATTAGCAACTATGCAGGTTGATTTCGAAACACCACATGGTCTTGTTCCAGGAGATGCTTTCTTGGTAACAATACAATCAGATGATGGTGCAAACAATCACTTATTAGCGTCAGGACCGTTTTTAGCAACGTCGATTCCTACATTAACACAACTACAATACCAAGTAAGAGCACCAGGAACAATTACTGACAGTTCTTGGCAAGGATTTATATATGTAAGACCAGACTCTTTCTTTGTTCACAGACCATTTGATGGTGGTGTTCAATTAGGTACAGGTGGTCCACAACACGGTGCACAGGCAATACGTCAATCTAAAAAATATATTAGATATCAATCAGGTAAAGGTATTATGTACACAACTGGTGCCTTGTTTGCACCAAGTTATGACTTGTTAAATGTTACTGCTGATGCAACAGCAGTAGGTTCAACAATCACTGTAACAACTGATGATACAGATCATGGACTACAAGTAGGTTCAAGAGTTAGATTAATTGGAATTGGTACATCAGGATATAACGGTTATTACACAGTTGCAAGTGTTATTAGTGAAAGACAATTTACTGTATTAGCAGTACAGTCTTTAGGAAGCACTGTTGCTGAATTTGAAGATCAACCACAAGTTTCGTTATCAAATTGGAATGGTGCAACTGTGCGTTCAGGAACATTTGATGATCAAAACGGAATTTTCTGGCAGTACGATGGCGGAAATTTATCCGTGGTTCAAAGAACTTCAACAAGACAAATTACAGGTACAGTAACAGCAACACCAGACTCAAACTCAATAACAGGTGAAGGAACAAGATTTAGAGAACAATTAAAAGCAGGTGATAGAATTGTAGTAAGAGGAATGACACACGTTGTTGCTCAAGTAAATTCAAACACACAGATGTTTGTTACTCCAGATTACAGAGGAGTAAATGTATCAGCAGGTGTTAAGGCTTGTTTGGTTTTAGATAAAGTTGCAAAACAAAGCGAATTTAATTTAGATAAGATTGATGGCACAGGCCCAAGTGGATATAATTTTGATCCAGGCAAAATGCAGATGATCGGGATACAGTTTTCATGGTACGGGGCTGGATTTATTGACTTCATGACAAGAGGTTCAAACGGTGACTTTGTGTTTGCTCACAGAATGAGAAATTCAAACGTAAACACAGAAGCATTTATGAGAACAGGTAACCAACCTGTTCGTTATGAAGTTGCAAACGAAGGTCCAAGTGGTAAATTAGAATCTAACGTAAATGCAACTGCAACGGAATTACCATTAATAGATGCATCATTCTTCCCAACTACAGGTGGAACAGTGTATGTTGATAATGAGATTATTACATTTACAGGTGTATTAGGAGACAAACTAACAGGATGTACACGTGCGGCACAGTTAACAAACTTTGCTTCAGGTGCCACAAGATCATATTCGGCTGGTCCGGCTTCGGAACACTTTAGAAATACAGGTGTTGTTTTAATATCTAATACAACATCACCAATTATATCACACTGGGGATCAGCATTTATTACTGATGGTAATTTTGATGAAGACAGAGGATACTTATTCAGTTACTCAGCATCAGGTTTAGATATAACAACAACAAGACAAACAGTATTCCTATTAAGACTAGCACCGTCAGTATCGAATGCATTAACAGGTGATTTAGGAGATAGAGACTTGTTGAACAGAGCCCAGTTGTTATTGGACGGACTAGAAATAACTTCAGATACACCGGCTTCAGGTACTAATGGACAGATTGTAATTAACGGAATTTTAAATCCACAAAACTATCCAGTTGATCCAAGCGACATTGGTTGGACAGACTTGACTGGAGTTGCACAAGGTGGTCAGCCGTCATTTGCTCAAATTGCACCAGGTGGTTCAGTTGTATGGAACTCAGGTACAACGACTACAACTGCAACAGCACTTACAACTAACGCAATGACATCAACTGCTAATCACTGGTTCAACTTAGGTGGTAACAGAAACTATGGTTACTTCTTACAAAATGATTGGGAGAACAAAGGTCACGTAGTTGGTATGAAAGTAACATCTGGACAATTCCCAGCAGGTACAACAGTAACACAGATTCAAGACAGAGGTTCATATTACTTGGTTTACTTCTCTCAAAGACACACAGGATTACAATCAGGTCAAGCAGTAGACTTTGAATATGGTGGAGACATAGCAAACTCTAACTACTTGTTCTTCCAAGAAGCATCTTGGTTGGCACTTGGTGCTACAACAGGAACAGAAGTAGACTTTGCAACAAGTACAGAATTTCCGGCAGGTGCTTCAATTGTATCTGTTGCTTCATTGGCACAATTCGGAGCAACAAACTATTATAGGGTAACATTTAACCAATCGTTCCAAGGAACTATTGCAGGCGGTACAGCGATATCATTCCAATTTGGTCAACCACCATACGCACAGCCGGGACAGAGTATTTTCTCTTTCGTTGCACAGCCAGGTGAAAGATCAACATTATCACTTTCATCAATCCAAGAGTTAACAAATACTACATTAGGTGGAAGAGGTACTTTCCCTAATGGTCCGGACGTGTTAGCAATTAACGTTTATAGAACAGCAGGAACAGGCGGTGTTCCAGCAACAGTTACACTGCGTTGGTCAGAAGCACAAGCGTAATTCAATAATATTTTAAAGTAATTTTTTGGCTAAACTTTGTTGGTCAGCAGGACTTACTGGTGTCTTTTGTCCATCACCAGGTATAACTCTGTAGTTGTCATCTGGATCATCCATTGTGCTAACTTCTGTAACACTACCTGTATCTGTCATACAAATAAGTTGATGTGGCATTAATGGAGGATTGTGCCATGTTGCACCAGTTTTTAATGGCTTTTCATATAATGTTGCTGTCTTTGTGTCAATATATCTTAATTTAAATTCACCATCATTTACAAACCAAGTTTCATCTTTGTTTTTATGAAAATGCATTGAAAATTTTGCATCTTTCTTAGTGAATACTAAAAACTTACCACAGTAGTGTTCGTTGGATGCCCATACAACTTCGTATCCCCATCCTTTTTCAATCTTACCTTCTTTATTAAAATTTTTCGACATATTGTTCAATTGTGCTCCAATCTACGTTAACAAATTTATTTACTTTAGAATTGTCTGCCCGTGTGTAACTTTGGTAATGCTTTTTTATATTTTCTGGCATTGGAATTTCTTCTATTTTGGCATTGAATTTATTTGCAACTACTTCAGCAACGTGTTTAAAACTTATATTAGTCCCAGTACCAACATTAAACACACCAGAAGTATCTGCTGAAAGCATTTGTTTATGAACTTCACAAACATCATGCACACTTACAAAATCACGTGTATAATTTTCACTTCCTTCAAAAATTTTAATTACTCCAGTTTGTTTTGCTTGTTCAATAAATTTACTTACTGGACTCATTTGTTTTCCTTTATGTTCTTCCATGGGTCCGTACACATTAAAATATCTAAATCCTTGTACTAAAATATTAAACTCGCCTGCTTCTCTAACAAATCTATCAAATAGGTACTTGCTCCATGCATAAGGCGATTGCGGAGACACGCTATCTTCCTCTTTAAACTTTTCTGTATTTCCATAAACACTTGCCGAACTGGCATATTGAAAATTTGTACCCATCTGTTCGCACATTTGTAACAAACGCATACTATATTCGTAATTCTGTGTTAAAATTTTATCTACATTAGTTTCCGTTGTAGAACTAATTGCACCTAAATGTATTACCCAATCATATCTAGATGCGTCAGGGTAAACGTTTGGAGTGTATTCAAATCCTTCTACTGTGTGATCTTTTTCAAGATGCTGTATTAAATTTTGTCCAATAAAACCAGCGGCACCTGTAACTAATATTCTCATTTAAAAACCAAAATATTGGAAATCACCTTTCCATTTAAATTTGTTGTAATAATCGTTGTCCATTTCAACCATGTTAACATCTAATTCATCATTTGTCAAATAGTGTTGAATAAATTCGTTATTAGAAACATCAACACCTAATCTTGGTGCTAAATGTTCTTTTACCCAATTAGCATGAGTGCTTATAGAAGGATGTTTATCTTTTTCAATTTTTTTCCTTTTTGTAAACAAACTAATAGGATCTCGATCTTTATAGGTAACATTAATAACTGGACTTTTTCTTTCATCAGCATATGATTGAATTGCTTTTACCCACCCTGTGTAAATATTTGTGTTGTGTACAAACTCTTTACCTTGCAACAAAGCAGGCACCTCTACACTACTTGTAACAGTCCATTTACATGGTAAACTTTTTAAAAAATTTATAGTCATGCTGATATAATTGTGGCTCATGTACATATAACTTTCTTCATTCCAGGTTTGTTGTATCCATGGTTCCTCAACACTTTTCATCCAAATATTACCGCCTGCTCTCCAATTACCAAAAGGCAATATACCCACTGAGTGCAGATCTAATCTATTAAAATCAGTAAATTGCACAACAACACAATCTTGTTCAGTAATTTTATTTTTTGTTAAGGCTTCATTGACACGTTGCATTATTGCATTATTGCCAAGACCACTAATTGCCCAATTCTGATGTTCATCAAATTGATATCCAAACAAGTCGCTCCATGTGGGCCAATAGTAATTTGTGTAACTACAACCAAACGTAAAAAGTTTCATCTTAGTCTATCTTATCACACCATTTTACAATTTCATTCCATTGTTCTATTGACAATATGTCTTTGTACATTGAATCTTCATGGAATCTTGGAATAAAATTAATGTTGAGTGCTACTCTTGAATTAGCATTTGTGCAAGTAGATCCTGAATGTTCCATATGACTTGGGAATAAAACAATTCTATTTGCCACACTCTCTACTTTATCTCCATCAGCAAAAGCAGTATAACCATCATTTGTATTCATGTAGTATATTCCTGTAATACTTAAAGGTACCATACAATCACAGTGAAATCCATGCACGTAAATTTTTTCAGTTCTTGGAACCAAATTAGCCTTTATCCTTACAAAAGTATTAGGATGAATCCTATTAAAGATAGGAAATAGCATCTGCCAATTATCCTGTTCAGTAACTATATTTCCATCTTCTCTAAGCACGTGATGAGTAAATTGATATTGATGTTTTTTACTTTCTTCTACAACCTGTGATTCGTCTACAACATAATTTTTAAAATACCAAGGAAAGTGTTCACCATAGTAACGATCAATTATTACTTTTGATTCATTTTCAGGCAACAAATTATCAATAATTATTTTATTATTTTGAATTTTTTTCTGCATTGTTTTTCACCTTCTCCATTATTTGTGTTGTAGAAAATCCTTCAACAGTGGGAAAAATTTTTACTTCAGCAAGTTCATTACCCACTGTGGTTTCTACTGTATAATCTCCGCCTTTTACAATAATGTCCGGAGAATATTCTTGAATTTTTTCTAATGGTGTATCATCTTCAAACACAACCACTTTGTCTACCCAAGGTAGTTGTAGTAACTGTTGTTCTCTTACATATGCATTATTTAAAGGGCGACCTTCGCCTTTTAATCTTTTTACACTACTGTCGGAATTAATTCCTACAATTAAAATGTCTCCTTGTTGTTTTGCAAATTTTAACAGTTCAAAATGTCCTTTGTGTAAAATATCAAACACACCATTTGTCCATACTATTGTATCTTCAATATCAGTTTTATCAATAATTGAAACACCTCTTTTTTGAATAATTTTTTGAGCACCTTTTACAGCCAATTCACAGCACGACACCATATCATGTTTTTGTAGGTAATGTGCAATGACTGCCAACACAGAATCTCCTGCACCACTTACATCTGCTATTTCTACTTCGTCGCCTTGAATGTGTTTGTGAGAATTTTTACTCACAACATGAATACCATTAGCACCATCAGTGACTATAAGCCAAGTCCAATTATTTTCTTCACAATGCTGTTGAGCGGATTTAGGTTCGAATACTCCAAACCACGATTCATATTCTTTCATATTTGGCTTTACTAAAAACGCACCCTTGTATGAAGTAAAATCTTGTTTAGGATCCACATAAACGTTTTTGCATTTTTCCAATATTTTTTGCACAGTATCTTTTTTGATTACACCTTTGTTGTAGTCACTGACAATCACTGTGTCACTTTCTGTTAAGTCTTCTATTAATTTTTCTGCAGGAATATTTTCTTTGTATTGTTCTTCTTTATCCACTCTGATAAGGTGTTGTCCGTTTTGACCTATAATTCTTGTTTTGGTAGTAGTGCATTTACTGTCTAAAGATAGATAAGATTTTACACTATTTTGCATTAATATTTCACGTATTTTTAACCCTGGGGTGTCGCTACCCACGGATCCATAAAGAGACGTGTGTGTGCCCAAATTTGACAGGTTTAATGACAGATTTCCAGCGCCTCCTACGTTATATTCTTTACTTGATTCTTTAACAACAAGTACAGGTGCTTCGGGACTTACTTTTTGGCAGTCACCATTTACCCATGCATCTAACATAATGTCACCAATAATTTTAATCATCTAAAAATTTTAGTATTTTAAATACTGTATCTAATTTTGTTTGGTTTACTTTTGATTGCAAGGTTTTTCTTAAACCTTGGTGTAAAGGTTTGGGCCAATGGTTAAATGTACACCATGCAAAGCCATCATGTTCTTTATTCAGTTTTGGTAAAAATTCAGGACCTACAACACACAGGTAAGTGTGATACAAAAACGCTTCATCATTGCTAATAAAGGTTTCCATTGGTATTGTTTTTAGAATTTTTACGTCACCAATTTCTTCTTTAATTTCTCTTTTAAGACCTGCCCACGCTAATTCATTAGTGGTGGTTCCTCCAACAAGTCCCCACACTCTGTTTTGTTTGCTTTGCGTTCTGTGTAGCAGTAAAAATCTATTAGTTTCTTTAGAATAGAATAATGCACCGCACCCAATAATCTTCTCGGTCATACAGTTAATTATTTAGAGTTGAATTTGCCAGGTTCCTTTACGATATTCACCTTCAAATGATAACAGCCATTGTTCGCCTGTCCACTTGTATTGTATTCCGGTATTTAAATTGGTAATGAATTTGGTTTCAAAACCTTCACTGTCTTTAAGATTAGCACTTGCGTCAAACAACACTGTCCATGTAGATCCGTTCCATTCAACAATATCATTTTCATTCATGTCTGTTAAAGAGTTGTTTGTGTTTTTCCATGCGTCTGCGTCATTGTTTACATCTGCAAGAAGTAATAATCTTGTGCCTGTTTGTTTGATATCTGACGGATTAAATTTAGTTGGATCTATTATGTAATCAACTGTACCTCTTGCATTTACTCCTGTAAATATTGTATCTGTTGGAATTGTGTCTTCATCCCAATTTATAATAAGTTGATTTTCATTAAGTTCATTTACAGCAAAAGTACCACTTACTCTTTGATTAATATCTTGCCTATTCAATAATATTCTACTCAATCCTGCATTGTATTTTCCTGGTAGTGTTTTGATAATTTTATTCCAATTAACTGCGCCAGCAATGCCTTTGTCAATCACTTGACCTACATTATTCATTACTAATAAATCATAACCAATAGCAGTTGTGGCAATTACAGCATCTGCATCTTCTTTCGTTGTAGCACTAGAATCAATTTTGCCATCTGCACTTTTTGTAATTGTTGATTTAACACTTTTAGAATAGTCATCTGAATATGCTTGGAGTTCAGGCATAGTTTGTCCTAGGTCAATATTGCCTGTTCTTTCATTGTATATACTTGCAATGATTTGTGTAACAACTCCTAATTTTTTAACTTTTGTTGGAGGCGATATGTATATAGGTGTTGTAAAATTTAAAGTAGCAACATCTATTTCAGACTCTGTACCTGTTGGAATAGTTCTGCTACTAAAATTAATATTTGCAATTTCTACTACACTTAGACTTGTCCAATCCACATAGTTGTCTGTTGTTTGAATTTCTAAACTAGGATTAAACAACATTAAAATTTGTTCCATAATTTGTAATTTTTGTTCAGTGTTTGTAGTCCATAAATCAACTGCAACACTCAATGTATATGGAGTTGGCATTAATCTTTCAACTGTATAATTATTTCCTTGCGTATTAAGATATTCATTATTATCACTATCATATGCACGTTCTCTAAGATGAACTTTTGAAATAAACGTAGCATCTGCAAGTCTTGTTCTATCTAATTCTAAATTAGTAATATACACTCCCATACGAGGAGCACTCATAATTTTATTCTCACTGTTATCTCGCATAATATGAGCAACCTGTCTAGTAATATCGCCATACATCACTGGAATCGTACGCAAAGCACCATCACCATCTTTAAAATTAAAATTACTCATTAATCTAACAATTTGAGTAATATATCTACGTATTTGTCCGTCGTAAAAAAATTGCATTAATCCTTACCTTCTATTGATGTTCCTTTAAAAGGATCATTTTCTATATTTCTATTATTTTCGTTGAACTTATTTCCAGTTGGTTCATAGTATGTTCTCACTTTACCCATGTAAGACTTTGTTACTTTTCTGAGTCCTTGCGGTTTGGCAGTGTGTGCCATAGGAATTCCAGCAAAACCAAATAATTCTCTTATTTTCATTAATTGTCCGCCTGTGGTCGCAACGCTTTAGAAAGACTTTGTCTTTCTTGTTGTCTTGTTTTGTATAATTCAACATTCCATTTGCCGTCAAAAGGTATTTTTTCCTGAACTTCACTGATTATAGGCAATGTTATAAACACTTTATTATTGGATGATGTAATTAAATTTGTATGGTCGGCGATTGCGTATGTAATTTCTCTTGTATCTAGTTTTAGTAATAGATAGTTTGCTGATGTCACTGGATACGGAATAGTTGTTGTGATTGTTGTTGCATCTTTTGTAAGGGTAACAACATCTGTAGCAACACGCCCAGAAAATACATAATTGTTGTTGTTTATAAATTTAGTTTTCATTGTGTTTCTTGTGTTTGTATTTGTCAAAGTCATACGTAAAGCATCTTCCATTTTGACCCAACGTGCACCATCATATCTAAACAATCTATTGGGCATAAAATCAGTACGTAAAAAATAATCTCCTTTTACTGAACCTGTTGGGAAAGATATACCATGACCAAAAACTTCTCCGTTTGGTGCTAGACCATCGCCTAACAAATATCCATCATAACCTGTTCTTTCAGGAGTTTGTTCAACTCTGTCTGCTAATTCATTTAGTGTAGATGTGTCTAATTCTGTTGTATCAGTAGTTACTAATTCACGTTTTCCATTTTCATCAACTTGTAAAGTGTATAAATGACTTGTATCATAACCAGATTTACTTGCATCTGCTTCTGCTTGTTGCACGACAGCATTATTAATATTCATTTCTGCTTCATAAGTAGAAAGCACATCACGTAATGTCTTACCATCGCCGTTTCCAGCATCTTGTTTTAGTATATCTTTAAATTCTTGTGAATCGTAAATTTGTTTTAATTTTACTCTATAAAGATGAGGCCACCAAGTTTGACTAAATCCTTCACTTGCTCTGTTTACATCTTCAACCACATAAAATCTTTTCAATGCAACGTTAAAATCATTAAGAGCATATTCATCTTTCAAGTGAGGCAATTCAAATACATCACCTGGCATCACTTTTCTACCTAATGTTTTTACACTGTAACTAATAGGCACAGTCATAAACAATGTATCATTTTGTAGGAATAGGCCAAACTGACTCATGTCAAAGTCGACATCTTGCACGTTGTATATGCCTCTTAATCTATAAATGTTTTCATCGTATTTTCTGTCTCTGTTTTCTAAAAACAACAAATCCTGTATATTTGTTTCTTTGACAGCATCATACCTAGGCTTGTCCGCAGTGGCTTCTGATTCGTCTGGATTACGAGGTCCTAGATATTTGTGAACATAAACGTCTGTTCCACCCACGGTGAACATTTCGTTAATATTCTTGTCTAAAAACGTGTAATCTGGACCTTTTTCTGGTTTATATAAACTGATTCTCGGCATACAGCATATTTATTAATAGTTCAAGGCATATAAATATAAGAAATGAGTACGCAATTCAACACACAAAAACAAGAGATATTCGACTACGTTTTCCGTATGTTGGGTGGTGGTATGATTGATGTAGAGTTAGATCCTGACCACTACGAGACAGCAATTAAAGACGCATTCGACAGATATAGACAGAGATCTGACCATTCAGTGGAAGAATCATATCTATTCATGCCCACTGTGATAGACCAAAACACATACACCCTACCTAACGAAGTAATGGAAGTTAGAAAAATTTTTAGACGCTCTATTGGTTCGAGAACAGGTGGTGGAGATGGTGGTACACTGTTTGAACCATTCAATCTAGCATACACAAACACCTACCTGTTAGCAAGTACAAACTTGGGTGGATTAGCAACCTACAATGCTTTTGCACAGTATCAAGAATTAGTAGGAAGAATGTTTGGTTCTTTTATAGAATTCAAATGGAACAACACAAATAAAGAATTAACTCTACTCCAAAGACCAAGAGCAGAAGAAAATTTATTGTTGTATGCATACAATTACAGACCAGATTCAGAATTATTGAATGATTATTTGGCACAAAAATGGATAAAAAGTTACACTTTGGCAATATCGAAATATATGCTTGGTGAAGCCAGAAGTAAATTTAATACAGTTGCAGGGCCACAAGGTGGAAGTTCCTTGAACGGTGACGCACTAAAACAAGAAGCCTCTTCAGAGTTAGAAAGACTTGATCAAGAATTATCAACACAAACAGCAGGTGGTGTTGGTTATAGTTTCACAATTGGTTAATTCACAGTTGACAATATCATAATTTTGTTGTAATATCGTAAGATATGCAACACAAAATGATTCCTTTATTTTCCGTGCCTTTGTTTAAAACAAACATTGGTCCATTAGACTCTATTGAAAGAACCTGGATAGATAGTTTAGAGTATCCACCAAAAGCAGTAGCAAGGGACAAATCTGACGATCATCTTCCAATGGTCAATAGAGGAATGCATATTCTAAATAGTGGACAATTAAAAAATACAAAAATAAAAATACAAAATGCACTTCAATATTTTACAAAAACAGTAATGGGCATAGAACAAAATTTCAGAATTACAACCAGTTGGATTAATAAGATTCCAAAAGAGGATTGGATACAACAACACTCACACGCAAACAGTGTAATAAGTGGAGTGTATTACATAGAAACAACACCTAATTGTTCACCAATTGTTTTTAACAAACCATTTTTATACACAAATTTTATACATCAAACAGTGCAAATTACATTTGATCAAAACAATAAAAATCAGTATAACAGTGATCACATTGGAGTTCAACCCGAAACAGGAGACCTTTTATTGTTCCCATCGTGGCTAGAACACACTGTGAATCCACAACAACCAGATGTTGAAAGAATAGGGTTAGCATTCAATTGTTTTCCTACAGGAAAATTTGGAGAAGGAACTTATCAATTAGAATTATGATTATAGGAATATGCGGACTTATTGGTTCGGGCAAAGACACAATCGCAGATTACTTGGTTACAAATTATAATTTTAAGAAACTATCTTTTGCAGATAAACTCAAAGACAGTGTTGCCACAATGTTTGATTGGGACAGAGAACTATTGGATGGCAAAACAGACGAATCAAGAGCATGGCGAGAAAAGGAAGATGCATACTGGACTAAGGAACTAGGTTATAGTGTTACCCCAAGATTAGTATTACAAAAGTTTGGCACAGAATGTATGCGTGATGGATTTTATGATGGTATATGGGTAAGTCTTACAAAAAAGAAAGTATTGGATAATCCAGACATAAAATGGGTTATTCCAGATGTAAGATTTGATAATGAAGCAAAAATGATTAAAGAAGTAGGCGGTGAAGTTTGGTGGGTAAAAAGAGGCCCATTGCCTATGTGGTTTAGAATGTATCAAGACATAGGTCAAAAACCTCAAGATATACATCCATCAGAATGGGCATGGGCAAACGTACATTTTGACAAAGTATTAGAAAATGATTCTACTGTAGATGCTCTTAGAAATCGGGTACAAGGTCACCTTGCTTCCAAGTTACCCCTTCAAGATGCAATACCCTTTGGCAGTTAGCACACACAGTTTTTAAATTACTATAAGACACATTGTTTAAATTGCCATCAATATGAAACACATCAAATTGATGTTTATACCTACTTTTATGTCCACACTTGTCACAGGACTTTTTAGGTCTATATCCTGCTAGCCACCACTTTGGCCAACCCTTTTTGCCTTTTTTCTGTTTTAAACATATACTGCATTTCTGTCTATAGAAAACTTTGCCGTCCTTGTGATAATTAATTGCACACGGCTTTTGCTTACAAACACTACATAAAGGCCTCATATACAGTATTTACCTAGCCTTTTTGAAGCCTTTTGATAGCACTAAAAAGCCTGTGATTTAGGAATTCTTTATAAATACAACAGATAAAGGAATTAGGAGATTATAAAATGGCATTAGTTTCACCAGGAGTTCAAGTAAGTGTAATAGACGAAAGTTTCTATACACCAGCGGAACCGGGCACAGTCCCAATGATATTTGTTGCTTCGGCACAAGACAAAACAAACAGTTCAGGAACAGGTACCGCACAAGGTACAACAGCGGCAAACGCCGGCAAAGTGTTCTTAATGACTTCACAAAGAGAATTAGCAGAAACATTTGGAGATCCAGTATTTAAAACTGATGCAAACAATAATCCTATCCACGGTGGTGAAACAAATGAATACGGACTACAAGCGGCTTACTCTTATCTAGGAGTTGCCAACAGAGCATTCGTTGTTAGAGCAAATGTTGACTTAGGTCAATTAGAAGCAAGTGCTTCTGTGCCAACAGCAAATCCACCAGCAGGAACTTATTGGTTGGATTCATCTATTACAAAATGGGGTATAATGGAATGGAGTTCGGCTTCAAAAGTAAACGGTGGACAAGTATTCACAAGTAAAACTCCAATTGTTGTTACAAAAGCAACTGACCTAGCAAGTGGAAATGCACAAACAGGTGGCGCTCCAAAAACTGCTGTAGGACAAACAGGTGATTATGCAATAGTGGCAACAAACACATCTAATGAATTATTTAGAAAAGATAATTCAGGTGCATGGAGACTTGTTGGTTCTCAAGCATGGACAGGTTCTATACCAACAGCAGAAGGAACAATAAGCAATCCAACTACTAATGGTATTACAATGAGCATAAACGGATCACCAGTAACAGGTGGTGGTGATTTAGATGCAACAGTGACAGCAATTAACCTTGCTAATATTTCAGGAATTACTGCTGTAAACATTGACAACAGATTACATTTATTTGACGACAATACAAGCGGTAACAACGGAATAACAATCACAGAAGGTACAGGACTTGCGGCGGCAGTTGGTTTAAGTGTTGCGGCAAAATACAACAATCCAGTTGTAGCAATAGATCCACACACATCAGTACCACAGTGGAAAGGTACTCCAGGAACAGATGCAGGTGCACGTCCTAACAGATCACTTTGGATTAAAATTACAGAGCCAAATGGTGGTGCTAGATTTAGAATTAAAAAATTCAACGGAAGCACAAACCTTTGGGAAGAAATTAGTGCTCCAGTTTACAAAAATGCAACATCGGCTTTATACAATTTAGACAGAGCAGGTGGCGGTGTAAATTTAGCAGTAGGTTCATTATATGTAAATGCAGACAATGGTACAGATCAAGTTGATTACAAAGTTTGGAGAAGAGAAAACTCCGGTAATTCAATTGCTACAGGTGGAATAGTTACAAGTAGCGGTGTTGCTGATCAAGGTGCAAATTACAGTTTAACAATTTCAGAAACTAGAAAAGGTGTAAATTCAACATCAAGTGCAATAATCACAGTATTAGATGCAGACTTAAATCAAAATTCAGCAGACGTTGATGTGATTGCAGGTGCAATTAATAGTGCGGCTGGTTTAAACAATGTTAAAGCAAGTGTTGACAGTTTAAACAGACTTGTATTAGAACACATTGAAGGTGGTGAAATTAATATTACAGATACAAACGGATTATTAGCATTGATTGGATTTGATCCAGCATCAACTAGTAACTTATATTACGAAGCGGGTACTACAAGTGCTACAAATCCTAAACAGTACACGATTTCAAATTGGAAAATGTTATCATACAGTGCCAGCGACAATGCTGTTACTTCATTGGCATCAGATGGTCAGTTATGGTACTCATCAACAATAGATGAAGTTGATTTAATGGTACACAATGGTACGACTTGGGTTGGTTACAAAACTGCTTATGCATCAACAGATGCAAAAGGTCCAACAGTTTCAGCAACTGCTCCAAGCACACAGCAGGATGGTGCAAGTTCGCTTGTTGATAATGATATCTGGATATCAACAGCAGATTTAGAAAACTATCCAAAAATTTACAAATATGATTCATCAATCCAAGGTCCAGTTGATTCAAGATGGGTGTTAGTTGATAACACAGATCAAACAACTGAAGATGGCATTTTATTTGCTGATGCAAGATACAATACATCAGGTCCAACAAGTGATGAAGCAGGAACAATTGAAGCATTATTAACAAGTGGCTTCTTAGACTTTGACGCTCCAGATCCAGCATTATATCCACAAGGTATGTTGTTATGGAACACAAGACGTTCAGGTTTCAACGTAAGAAAATTTGTTAGAAATTACATTGATCAAACTGCTGACAACCCAAGAGCAGGTGATGAAGCAATGACAAGTTACTACACTCATAGATGGGTAACTGAATCTGGAAACCAAGCAGACGGTTCAGGTTCATTTGGAAGAAAAGCACAAAGAAAAGTTGTAGTACAGGCTTTACAAGCAATGGTAAATGGTAACCAAGAAATTAGAGATGATGAATCTAGATTGTTCAACGTAATGGCAACTCCAGGTTATGCAGAACTAATTGGTGAAATGGTTTCATTAAACTTTGACAGAGGCTTGAGTGCATTCGTTGTAGGAGATACTCCATTTAGATTAACTCCTGATGCTACATCAATAAATGATTATGTAAACAATGTTAACCAAGCATTAGAAGACAATGACTTAGGTTTAGTTACAAATGATGAATACTTGGGTGTATTTTATCCATCAGGATTCACAAGTGATAACTTTGGAAAAAACATTGCAGTTCCACCAAGTCACATGATGTTAAGAACTATTGCATTAAGCGATCAAGTTTCTTTCCCATGGTTTGCACCAGCAGGTACAAGACGTGGTGGTATAAGCAACGCAACATCAACTGGTTACATTAACAGTGAAGGCGAATTTGTTGGAGTTTCATTAAATGAAGGACAAAGAGACACACTTTACGCAGGTAATGTTAACCCAATTACTTTCATTACAGGTGCTGGTTTAGTAAACTACGGACAGAAAACAAGAGCGGCGGCGGCAAGTTCTTTAGACAGAATCAACGTTGCAAGACTTGTTATCTACCTAAGAAGTCAGTTAAACAAATTAGCAAGACCTTATGTGTTTGAACCAAATGATAAAACTACAAGAGATGAAATCAAGGCTCAAGCAGAAAGTTTAATGTTAGAATTGGTTGGTAATAGAGCGTTATATGACTTCCTAGTTGTGTGTGACGAAACAAACAACACACCTGCTAGAATAGATAGAAATGAATTATATCTAGACATAGCAATAGAGCCAGTCAAAGCAGTGGAGTTCATTTACATTCCATTGAGACTTAAGAATACTGGCGAAATAGCAGGGTTATAATAAGGATAAATATATTAGGAGAAACAAATGAGCATATCTACACTATCAAAAATTACAGTCCCTTTAGATAGCAATCAAAGTGCATCTAACCAAGGTCTGTTAATGCCAAAATTACAGTACCGTTTTAGAGTAATGTTAGAAAATTTTGGTGTATCAACTCCAACAACTGAGTTGACTAAACAAGTGCAAGATATTACAAGACCTAATCTATCATTTGAAAACACAACAATTGATGTTTATAACAGTAAAGTTTATCTTGCTGGAAAACACACTTGGGAACCAATCACACTTACATTAAGAGAAGATGTAAACAACAACGTACAAAAACTTGTTGGTGAGCAGTTACAAAAACAATTCGATTTCTTCGAACAATCAGCGGCGGCAAGCGGTGCTGATTATAAATTTGTTACTAGAATTGAAATTACTGATGGTGCTAATGGTGCCAATACAGTTGGAGTTTTAGAAACATTTGAGTTGTATGGTTGCTACGTCGAGTCAGCAAACTACAACACATTGGCTTACAACACCAGTGAGCCAGTTACAGTAACATTATCATTAAGATATGATAATGCAATACAAACACCTCAAGGTACAGGTGTTGGTACGGCTGTGGGCAGAACAGTGAATACATTGATAACCGGCGGCGGTGCATAATTTTCATTTGCAATTATAAATTAAAAAGGGGGCTCCGGCCCCTTTTTTTTTACTAACCAAGGGAAGGAGCAAACCATGAAAAAACTATTAAAAAACAAAAAAGTTTGGATTGGTGTAGCAATAATTGTTGCCGTATTTGCATGGGCAATGATTTCGGGAGATACAACTCCAGTTGATGCTACTACTCAAGGCTAATTACAAATTAAATAATTGATAGAAGGCGGCTTAATAAGTCGCCTTTTTTGTTTTTAAAATACCACATTTTTCAACATATAAATACAGTATATGGCAAATATTCTTACACCATTCTTAGACGGATTAAAAAGCGGAGTCCTTGAACCTAAAGGTAATCTTGGAGATTTTGCCCATGCGGCAAGACTGTATGTAGACGATAGTTTTAGACTTGCACCTAAGTCAAAATTTCTTTTTCACGTTGTTTTTAACATCAATCAAAATGTATTAGATAGAATGATTGCAAACAGTCCAGCACACCCTAATGGATCACGTATTTTTAAAACTTTAAGTAACTTTAAAAATAAACATCAGAATGAATTGAATATGTTGGTTAAAAATGTAGACTTACCTCAGTATTCAATAGAGACTGTTGTTGCACAGCAGTACAATAAAAAAAGAAAGTTACACACAAAAATAAGTTATGATCCTATCAAGATGGTATTTCATGATGACAATTACGGTGTTACAACTGCGTTGTGGGAAATGTATTATAGATATTATTTTAGAGATGGATGGTATGGTTCAGATGAGTCAGCAAAAAGATCGCCTGAAGCATTTATAAATGCAACAGGAAGTGTTGACGCAAGTGCAACAGCATTCAGTAGGTCTCTTGCTTACAACTCTGCACAAGATTTTAGAAAATTTAGATTTGGTTTAGACAATGATCAGCACGAAGCATTTTTTGACAGTATACAAATTTTTCAAATGTCTAGAAAAAGATATACAATGTACCATCTTGTTAATCCAATCATTACACAGTGGCAACATGACACACTAAACAATGCAGACAGTGAACCTGCGGCAAACTCTATGGCATTAGAATATGAAGCAGTGTTCTATGGCAGAGGTGCAGTGTCCGAAGGTGTG
>Ga0163111_10000279_pt1 | contig 30778 bp, 27 predicted proteins | sample CRUFie1St18metaG_FD_109645 | JGI IMG/M metagenome (GOLD analysis project Ga0163111, IMG submission 109645) | Marine microbial communities from the Costa Rica Dome - CRUD Field 142mm St18 metaG | ecosystem: Environmental > Aquatic > Marine > Oceanic > Photic zone | place: Costa Rica: the Eastern... | reverse complement strand
TACTTTAAATCCAGTTGATGGGATCGTACCTTCAACTCTAGCAATTGTTACAACATCATACTCTCCTTGTGCATTAGGATTAGGTACAGCAGATGGATCATAAGTATAAACGGCATCACCAATTTTAAAGAATCCTGGATTAGATGCACTTGCTCCAGCACCATTAATATTACTACTATACTTAAAGAATCCATTATTACCTTTAAGTTTTACAGTGCCACCTGGAGTTCCATTCCAATCATCTGCCAATTCAGCATACTCTTCTGTGCTTACTCCTTTAATTTCAACAAATGATGAAGGATCATGCATACCATGGTTGTAATGGTTAACTTTCATATAGTTACCATTTACTGTAAGATCAATAGGATCATTTTTTAATCTAGCAAATTGTTTTAATCCAGAATTATCATTTTTATATTTAATAATTGGTTGTTCAGAAATATCAAACTCTGCTCTATAAAGAGTAAATTTAAGATCTTGTAATTGATTTGCTGTCCAAGTAGATGCGTTCTGTGACTTAAACAAAACACCAGCATAAGGTTGTTCAGAAATTCTATTACCGTTAAGGTCATCCTGACCCATTTCTGATAACCAAACTTTGTATTCTACAGATGAGGTAAGAATTGCAAAGCAATATTCTCTTTGTTCTGCAAGATATACAGGTGATGGGAACTCAAATGATGTTACAGCAGTTGCATCATCTGAGAGATTAACTTGAGATGGAGTTTTGTTCATGGTTGCAAGAACAGTTGGTCCTGGATAACCATTAACCATCTCTCTAATCTGCATGGTTACAGGAAGAGTTTTATCCTTAGTTCTAAAGAAAATATCAACTTTAGAAACAAATGCACCACCTGCATCTTCAATCAAGAAGGATTGTGCAAGAGGGTCGTACCATCCACCAAAAGTGGTCGAACTACTAGAAGAAGTACTTGTTAAAGTTCTACTTTCACTAACATTATGGTTAACAACTTCTGCATTTCTAACAAGTAAAACGTCTTGTTGCTTACTAAAGGTAGTTCCACTAGCACTATATGTACCATTGACAGCACTATCCACTTCACCTGGAACAAATGAGTTTGTTGCTGAGTCAGTTAATCTAAGTTTAGATTCACCAACTTTCCATCTTGGATTACCCTCTTCTGCTGGATCTGGGATGAATACAGAAATATGCAGTCCACCAGATTCATCAGCAATCATTTTTTTAGCAGTAACTGTTGCAGTTGCACCACTAGTAGCACCAACTAAAGTATCTCCAGTTAAAACGTAACCACCATACTCAGATGAACCCAAATCGTTCATACTTTCAAGATCTAAATTCAATACTGTAGTGTTTGGAGTATAGTTTGCAGGTAAACTGGTGTTAGTATAAGGATTTATACTTAGTGTTCCTTGTGGACCAACACCTACACCTTCTTCACCAGTGTAATAATTGTTTGGTGCTTTAAGTTTTGCTCTAAACTTTCTACCAACGTTACCACTTACAAAAACATCTTCACCTACATCAAATGCATCTGCACTAGTAACATTAACTTCTATAATTTTTGGAGTAGAGTATGCATTTATATCTCTTCCTTCTAAGAAAGAATAAACTTGAATATTTGGTTTTAATCTTTGAGCATTGACTTGAATGTTTCTAGACCTCTTCCAATGAGCATATTTAATATCAACAACTCTATCACCAAGAACGTTTCTATCAACTCTAGGAGTAACTTCAGGTCTAATACCAGTTCTACTTTGGCGAGTTGTAGTCGTAGTACTGCTGCTTGTCGTAGTAACCTGTCTGATCGGAGGAGAACCACCTGAATTCTCAGTACGAGTGCTACTTGATGAACTAGAACTTGTACTAGTCCAATCAGTTTGCCAAGCATTCCATTCAGTTGGTGCAAATCCAGTATTTGGATCTACTTCCATTGCAAATGCAGTTGCTGCATAATTACCTTCGACTTCAGTAAGAGTTTCTGGTAAACGAACTTCATCAACCCAGTCATCAATTGCTGGGGTAACCACCATAAATCCAACCCAAGAAACAACAGCAAACGGGTTAACATTTTCTACACCAGAAGCAAATGGTTGATCAACTATAACCTTATGAGTATAGTCAAGCATCAACGTATCACCTTTAATATATTTTGTAGGAACTTCTTCATAATCTAATCCAATATTAGTCGTAAAGTGTTGAGGTCTTAATTCACCCAACGACATATCCATAGAACAACGATAGTTAGGATGACTAGATTGTCCAATACTGTGTGAAGTAAAGTTATCCACAAGGAAACCATTCTTCAATCTATTCAATCCAGAACCATCAGCAACAAATAAGTTAGCAGTTTCACTTTCAAGTAAACTTAATTGAGTATAGTATTCAACATTTGCTAATCTATCTTCAAGTTTACCAATGTCTTTCATTGTATAACGCCTGTTAGCAAATCTAGAAATTTTAATATTATCTAAATTTCTAACATAAGGAGGCATCTCAATGCTAATCAATTTCATAGCATTTTTGATACGATCACCAGGTTCTTTAGGATCTAAAGAAGGACTGCCTTTTTTCGTAACAAATTCCCCAATTTTATTAATATAAAGATGATCAATTCTACCAAGATAATATTCTACCTCGTTTGCCTCAATAAATCCTGCAGGTAGTTTTTCATCTGAATAAACGTAATTATAATTTCCATAATTAGAAAGTTTTGTATCTGCAATAATTTGAGTTGCATCAATTTGATGGGGTGTGTTATACTCACCGTTACCAACTGAAAATACATCGGTTTGATTAATTCTATAATCAACACAGTCATTCAAATAATAAAGTTCTGAACCCCATTGGAAAGAAGGAATTTCTTCACACTTTGCATCATAGTATGAATTAGCAGTATAGAATAATCCTGATGCATTATCATCTTCAAAATGATCAAGAACTACCCATAGTGAGGTATCATTAGGAATAGAACTTCCTACATTTGTTTTAGTAATTGTAGAGAACTCAAAACTATGTGCTCTTTGCCCATCATCAAGGAAGTACCTACTTTTAAGGTTTGTAAGTCCGTTAGAGTTTACAGTAGATACTATTGCAGTTGATGCAGTTTCATATCCATAAAGTTCTTCATTGGGAATGAAATTGGAAGAAGTTTCATATACAAAATATACTTTTGTTGTAGATGATTCTTGCTTAATTACTCTTCCCTTTGCACCACTGGATCTTCCTACAATAACTTCCCCTGCCTTAAATGCAGGAGTACCAGAACCATAAGTTACATTAGGATAAACATTATTAAAATCATTCGATGCAGGTTCATCATAATTAAAAACAGCATGAATTTTCGATACTCTAGTAAGACCTAAACTTAAAGTAGTATCATTAATATCGTACTTATTCGCAATATCTCTAAGTTTAATAACTCTCATCTTCTTAAGAGAAGAGAGTTTCAATACTGGATTAGGAACATTCTTTGGACCATACAGTACAAAATTATCATTTGCAGTTCCTGCAGCAGTTGAAATAGTAAAAGCAAAGTTACCACCACTAAGGTTTGGTGATGCACCAGTCAGTGGTCTTGCAACTGATGTAGAATCACCATCAATTCTCAATGTATAATCACTAACATTTGAAGATGAGAATGGAACATTTACAGATCCACCTGACCCACCAGCATTAATAGTACCAGTAGCAACTGTCTGTACATTAAAAGCAGATGGACCTTCTAGTGATTTAATAACGTTATTATTGAATGTTTTAAACAAATATGGATTTGTTTTTCCCCCAGTGCCATTAACAGTAAATTGGTGTCCACCACTAGCAACATTAGTTGCAAAGTTAATAGTACCATTAATAACAATATCAGTAATATCAGTTACAGCACTACTTCCTAGTAGTTTAATTGCAGCAACTCTAACAACATCATACGTACTTCCTGTTTCAAAACCAACAAATAAACCATAACCAATTACATCACCATTAGTATCTTTTAATGCAACAACTTGTTGAGATTGGTATGCAGGTTGAAGATTTCCATAAAGTGGTTCGTTACCCTTAGCAGTTCTAAATTCAAATCCTCTTGCATCTGTAGAGATTAATTTATTAGTTTCTTTATCAGTAGTTCTTGGTTTTTCAATATCAACGTAATTTGTTGCAACATTTTCAATCTCATATCCAAGAACATATGATTTACCTGGAGATACGTTGATTTCAAAAAGATCAGATGATGGTGTATTGTCTTGATCAGTTTTCTCATCAATATTAAAAATACCGTTATTTACACCATCATCAAGGCATTCGTCTTTTGTAAATGTATAATTTTTTACTTCGTAATCGCCTGATTCATCAAAAGTTCTTCTTGCTAAAGTATCTTCTAATGTACGGGCAATCTGTGCTCTAGAAGTAGTTACAATCTCTCTGAGACCACCTTCTTCTAATCTAAGAAGTTCAATAAAGTCAGTAACTGACTGATCTGTTAAACTTTTTTTAACAAGTTTTGCTTGTAGTTGTAATCTATGTGCTCCAGGTGCAGAATAGTTAGAATATCCCTGAGAAGGATCTGTAAGCGTCTGATCATCCTCAGGAGTTACAATAGTTTCTAATACTTGCAGACCAATTCTATAAGATGGTGCTACCCCAAATTGATCAAGAATAATCTCTTGCTCAGCAACAGATGTAAAGAATCCTTTAATAAAATAGATACCAGGAGTAATCTTTGCAGCAGAACCAACATGAGTTGCATCTTCAGTGACACATTTTGCAAAATCAGTATCTGCTTGAATTACAGTTTCCCCAATACTGAAAGAATCTTCTGCTAAAAGAATTTCATCATCAAGAAATGTACCAGCGGTATTTGAAGTTCCAGCACTTGTATACTTAACATAAAGAGTCGTTTTGCCCTTTTCCGACTCTTGAGAAGAACTGCAATTGACAACTCTCGCCTTTACCCCAGAAGATTGACCAATGATCGTTTGACCAACAATAAAGTCCTTAATTGTGTCAGCAGAGATACCAAAATATTCATCCTCAATAAGCACAGAAGTATAATACAGGTCATAAGAAATTTGACCTGGAATAACCATAGCACCATCTTTATAGATGCTAGATCCAAACTTTTCAATTTGATCCTGCAGTAAAGATTGCAGAACTGTTAGTTCCCTCGCCTGCAGAGGGAATCCTGGTCGAAACAGAACTTTATGAAAGTTATCTGCTGCGTCAAAATCCTCAAAATATGGAGGGGTGTTCAGGTTAGTTGTCTGGGGCATCTCTTAGAACTCTAAAATAATTTTGAAATCTTCCGTCTGGTCTTGTGCTCTGGAAATTGTATTCCTATTATCTATGTAGATGATTTCTCCAGACCCTCTTACGATGTCTGGTTCAGAAACAGTGTCAATAGTAACGGTTTCAGAACCAATAATAATAGTTTCGCCATCTACAAAAGATGGTCTAGCACCATTACTATTTTGACCAACACCTAATTGATTTTCTTGTGTGAAATAAATTGTGTAGATGTTATTTACAGTGTCTGGTTCATAATGGACAATTCTACCAGACGCACCACTACCACCGCCTGGGGTAGAAATTAAAATATCGTCATAATCTTCTTGTGAATTCGATAAAGGACTTACACCAGGATTGGAGTAAGATAAAGTCATTCTCCTAGCACCATTCAACGTCGCTGAGTTGCTAGTAGTTACTGGATTGTAAATTACACCAACAACACTAAAATCATTACCAAACACAAAATCATTGTTTTCTAACTTACAATGAAGTGCTAATCTATATGCACCCAACTCCAATAACATGCCAGTGGTTGCCAAACCTTCCTTAGGCGAAATAATTGGTTCTAAAATAGCGTTAGAACCCCCTGTGGTGTTGATCTGTGCAAATGTATACCCAGTTCCAGGGTTAAGAACTTTAATGCCTGTGATGGCACCTGATGCGTCTGTAGAGGTAATTCTAACTCTACCGTTCTGACCATCTCCAATAATATCAAACTCAGAGTTTGCAGTATAGTTTGTACCAGGTGTTTTAATTACAACATTATAGATTGCACCACCGTAATTTGATGCTGGTGCAATAGCATTATTTAAATCAATTCCAGAAACTTCTGGGATTGGAATATATTCATCGCTCTTAAATTTTTCAAAATCATTAGCATTTACACTAAACATAAATTTCCAAACATATCCATCTGCTAAAGTAAATGGAGCACTAGTTGTCGAAGAAGGTTCAATAGTAGATGCCGTATTATTATTATTGCTTAAGCACTTATATACTTTATACTCTGACGTTACAACAAAATAATCAGTTTCATATAAATGAGTTTCAGTGTTTAATCCCTCAACATAATTGATTACATTATTAGTAGAATTAATAATAGAACCATAATCGTCACGGTAAATGTCATACGTAGTTCCAGACGACCAAGTTTTATTTGGAATTACCGCTCTAATTTCAGAAGAAGGAATTTTCTTCAGACCAATCATTTGGTCGTAAATATTAAACGCTGCTTCTTGATTATCAATAGGATTTACTGGTTGGTTATTTGTCCAACCATCAGATTTTGCAAAAAACAAATACAATCCAATCGGATCTACTGTTCTATTGCCGTTTGAGTCAACAAACTGGGGGTCCTCACCTAAAGCAACCCTTCTTCTGAAATTTTCAGCAAGAACTACCCTAAATCTATCGGTTAAAATTGCCGCCATCGTTAAACAGTTTTCTTTTTATTTATAGGACTAGAAGTTATAATATACTTCGGCACCAACAGTCAATGACTGATATACTGCAATAAGGTCATGATCACTACATTCTAAGTTAGTGCCGTTAATTCTATCTGATACTTGAATAGCTTGGTTTGGATCATCAAGTTTCAAATACAAATAATTGTTAGTAGTATCCCAATTAATTACCTTAGCAGTTTTTCCACTTAGGAATGTCACCCCATTATAGAAACTTCTGATACCAATTGCTGATGGATCATTTTCAAATGTTTCTGTAATAGCATTGCCATCATAAGATTGCACCTGAATAATTTGATCAAATGGTAAGTCAGTACCAACTTTGACACCTTGCAGTTCATCCTTATCTCCAGCAACTGCTGGGTTTCTGGGAATAAACGTAGTGTACCTTGAATTAATTTGTCTAGCAGGGAATTGACCCACCGCTGGTAATGAGAATATAATTAAGTTTGTATCATCATCTGGATTTGTTGGTAGATCAGGAGAAATCTCATCAATCTCAATGGATGGAACCGCAGTAGTATATAATGTTTCTCCTGTTAATGGGAACACGCCACCTGGGAGAGTAGCAATCGCTGATGATAAAGTTCTTCTAGATCTTAATGATTCTCTGACTTTAGCATCTTTTACCAAATCACTTAACCACCAACCATACTCACCAATACTACCTGGATTGATTCCAGACAATGGATTTGTGTTCTTTTGTCCATTTGAATTAGTAACTGCTAATCTAGTTGCACTAAGGATATTAATAATACCCCTTTCCGATACTTCATTTTGTTGAATTATTCTGTCACCTGCCTCAACAGTAGCATCAACATCAATACTCTCATAATCATCTGCTGAACCTACAAAGATATACCCTTCAAATTCAGAACCAAATTTTGGAGGTGATGAAAATTCAATCAAACTACCAAACAATTTAAATGATGATAATGACTCTGGATATGCTTCCTGTCTTCCAAACTCACTAGTTGATGGAATTTGATATACACCATCAATAAACAAAATGAGGTTAGCAGAAATATTTGCCTCTGCTCTTCCGTTAGAAATTAAACTAAAAATTTCACCATTAACATCACGAAGGTCAAATGCAGTTTCAACACCATTAAATTGATTTGAGATATCTCTAATAGAAATCTGCTCACCAACATAGAAACAGTTGAATGGCGTACCATCTGAAGGTGCCTCATCAAATAATAATGTAGAGAAAGATGTTCCATTTTCAACTAAGTTATAGGAAGATCCTCTCTTTTGCAGAATACCATTAACAATTACAAAGATATCTTTATCTGAAGTGATGAATACAGGAATTCCATTCTCTTTCAATACAAATTCTTTTTTATTGGAGTCAAATCCTCTTTGGAAAGATTGGACAGTCAATGTATATGGAATAATTTTTTGTACTGAAACTTGATCGCCATGGAATAATGGTGCTGCAGTATTTAACTGAGATCTAGTAACTGTGAGTGTATTACTAGAAATATTGGTAATTTTTACGATTTCAAAATTATCAATTGCAATATAATCATTTTGGGCAAGACCTGTTGCATCAGCAACATCAAATACAGTATCAGCAGTAGAGATACCATAAGTTTCATCAACACTTGTAATTACGTTGGTTTTTTGAGAACTTACAAAACCACTAACAATAGTTTGACCATTTGTAAATGCATTGTCTCTATTTGTAATTGATACATCAGTTACAATATTTTCAATAGTTAATGTATGATGTAAGAATACAATAGTAGTATCTTGTGCCATATTAATGGTCAAAGAACCAGAACTAATGTTTGTAAGCGTAATGGTTTTAGTGCCGACATTAATTGAGGTAATTTCAAGTTCATCATCACTAGAACTTGTCATACCATAAGATGCTTTAAATTTAACTCTATCTCCAACAAAAATATTAGTTAAAGAGTTAACGACAATATCAAATGTTGCTCCTGCAGCAACTGCACCACTATGACCAGTTTCAATAATAACTCTAACCTCAGAGGTATTTTTATCTGTAATTATAGAACTTACTAACTCATTTGAGTTAACAATGAAATCACCAATGATGAAATTGTCAATTGGTTCCTTTGTATGAATAATGTTTTTACTAATATCATCAAACTGATAATTTTGAGTAGTTCCTAAACTTCCATCAGCATCAGATCTTTGATAAAGTAAACCAATAAATTGTCTACCCACGTCAAGATCAGGACCAACATATCTTTGAGGTGGTTCAAAGAAGTTAATTTTTCTAATACCGCTAGTAACAGTATCATATACAATATATGGAGTTTGAACAATACCAGCAATTTCAACAAAATAATCTTCAGCGTTAATTGTAAATCCTACTGGAATTACAAGTTGACCATCATTAACTTTATAATCATATTTTGTTGATAAAAGAACTTCTTCTTGTTCTTCTAAAGAAACACCAAGAGGATCAATTATAACAATCAATGAGTCATATGCAAATCCGTAATCAAATACTAAATCATTACTACCATCAATTTCAAAGTCGTCTGTGGTAATACAAATACCATCAACAAATACAAAATAACTATCTTTGGATGTAACGCCACCTGGTTTATTACTTAAAGTAATTGCAGCACCAGCAGTGACTGTGCCTGAGGTAAATTCATTCTTTAAGAATCCAGAAAGATATCTGATAGAAAGTTCAGAATCAACTGGAATTGTTTCTGTAAACTGGATTGTAGGCGAACCTCCACCTGCAGAAATACTAAAGGAAGAATTTAACTGTACTGCACCATCAACAATAACCAAATAGTTATCTTCATCAATAGAACTAAAAATACCCGCTGGGAATACATTACCATCTTTTTGTACAAGATCAAATGTATCAGTAGCAGCAGTTGTTGTCTGCGTCATACAATATACAACGGTATCATCATTAAACTGCCTGTAATATAATTTCTCATTAGGCATAATTTCACCAGAATTTCTATTTGAAGTAAATCTGATGGTTTTATCAGCATCAGTTACAATCCAAGAGGTTCCATAAGTTTGAATGATATTATCAAGTAAAACAACCATTTGGTCTATATCATAATTTTCAATATAATTGATAACATCGTTTCCATTTACATCTTTGACTGTAGGTGTAACAGGATCCACTACTTTAAGTGGGAATGCTGTTTCAATTCCATCAAATTGATTAGAAATATCTTCAAAAGCAGCAACAACAGAATTCTTAATATTTTTAACGTCTGTCAATAATCTGTTTTTAACTTCAACTTCATCTAAACCATTATTCTTTGTTACAAGATAATTATATTTTCTCCTAAGTGCTACAACTTCATTTACATTTGTTTCTACCTTAACAACAGATTCAATGGTATTTTGTTTACCAACAACATTAGTAATTGCAGTTCTTGCAAATAAATTATATCCAGTTGGGTGTGCTGCTTTTTGATATCCTTCTTTCCACTCATCAAAAGGAACTTCAGTTCCAATTTCATATGCAAATTTTTGATATCTGTAACTATCCTGTAATCTAAGAGCACTAGAACCCAAGAAAGATTTAGTATCTAAGAATTTTTTAGGTGTCTGTACAATAGCACCAACATCAGTAACGGCACTAATACCAAATGCTGTTTCAATAATACCAAATGCACCAGAATCTGATCCACTAATTTCATCATTTTCTGTAATGAGGTAATTATAATTTTCAATCCTAAGAATAGAACTACCTTCTTGCCAACCCTTGTTATTTGAAACAAATCCAATTTTTGAAGGGTCTCCATTAACAGTTACTTTTTCACCACTGATAAATTGAGATTTAGATACCAAAGCAGTAACCGATGCTTTCCTTGCAAGTGAGATAAGTTCATATCTAGTTGGAGTTGCACCAGAAGGTAAATTTACCTGTGTCATTGGATTGACATTAGGTGTATTGTTTGATACTGGTTCTTCTCTAGCACTGATCGTAGTACTATTGAGTTTAGCATAGAAGTTAATACTACTGTCAACAAATTTTTCTACACCGTTCTCTTCATAGTATGCTCTAAATTTAAAGATATCATTTTCAAGAATATACTGGTTAAATGCAAATTTAAAAGATAATTCTCCACTAGATGTTAATCCAGCATAGTAATATTTTTCTACATCGATACTTGGGGCACTATTGTATCTAATACCAGGAAATACTAGTTCAATATCAATAATACGACCATTTGTTACCTCTGCTTCAATAATTGCATGGTTTGTGCTATTATCAGGTATTCCACCACCACTTAAAATAATCCTTGGTGCAAAAATATACTGTTGTCCAGGATCATCAATTCTTAAAGAAGTTACAATGAAATTGTTTTTAATTTTTGTAATTCTTGGGAAAATGACAGATGGTTTTTGTGTAACATCTGGACTATAACCATATCCAGAAGATATTGCTTTAATTTTATTGATTTTACCAATACTATCAGAAATAGGTTCAAGAATAGCACCTTCTCCTGATGTGGTGACAACATTAGAAATAATAGGAGTGGTAGTATAGTTAAATCCACCAGATGTTAATGTAGCAGTATTAATTCCACCTGTTGCAACTTTTGATCTAGTAATATATGAAATTTTATTAGAAGTATAAACATAACTAGCGTCTGGAAGGGGATCTTCCTTTGTGTATACCTCAAAATAAGTAGAAGCAGAATTTACAACATTATACTCACCATTGATAGGTTCAGATACTGTTTTTATAATATAATCCTTATAGTCAGATGAACCAACAACACCAATTCTCATAATGTAATCTGTTAAATCAGAATCATCTGGGAAAATTGTAAATTTTGTAATATTGCCACCAACAATAACTTTTTTAATATTAACATCAAAATATTTTCTACCAACTGTAGTAGTTTGAGTATTTACATCAAATGAAGGACCATAAAACTCAACAGTAAGAGCACCTAAGTTAATATTCGCTACTTCAAACACATAGGTAGATCCTTCATTAAATTCTAATGAAGAAATTGTATGGTCAAATCCATTACCAGTATTGACTTCAAATCTTGGAGGATTGTTAATAGAATTATACTGTATTTGATAAGTATTTGTAAGATTTAATGCAGCACTAATTTTTACAAAATCATTTTGAACCAATCCATTACCAGCAGAGTTTAATTTTGCTAAAATTCTATCTTCTTCGTATTCTTTAACTATACCATTGATAAATTTCAATCTATCAACAGAACTTCTTGCAAAATGAAATTCGGCAGCACTTGCGAATGCTGCTCTCTCTACAATTAATGTATGCCTATATGCTGACGCTTTAATATCAACATCTAAGAAACTTTGACCAACTGCATCATATGTTGACAAAGTACCAATTTGTACAATTGGGTTACTAGTAATCCCTGTTTGTGGGGTAAAGGTTAAATCCTCTACATTACCACCTGCACCAAGTTGTACAACTTGAGATGCTTGACCAGCGAGTGTTTGTAGAACACCATCAAAGAAACAATAGAAAGTACCAACGTTACCACTACCACCAGCATCAATTCTAGTACCAACTACTTTGTCATCTTTAAATATTTGAATATCTACAATTTTAAATTTCTCAGTACCAGATTGAATAATATCATTTATTTTAAACAAACTACTATCAAATACTCTCAGTTCTTCAGTAAGAATTATATTAGTACCAGAAGAATATGCTTCTGGAACAGTTTTATTAACACCTCTACGTACAAGAATTGCATTGTCGGCAGCAAATACCTGAACGATTTTACAGTATTCAGTATTGATTCTGATAAATTTACCAACAGTGTACAATGAGATATTACTACCAAGATTATAATTTTGTAATCTAAGGTATCCAGAAACACTATCTACATTATCAACTAATTCTGCTTGATATACTAAATTGTTTGTTCTATTACCTACAGCGTCAAATTCAAGTGTTGAATCAATTGCTGCAAGTTCTGTAGATATTCCAGGATCAATAGTTAAACTAGTATCAAAAATTTGCACACCTTCTTTTAATGGTCCATTATTCACACCAGTTAAATACATTCTCTTTAACTTTTGATCTACAGCATAGATACTTGCTGAGTAATTACCTGCAGTTTGAATAACAGCACCCGATGAAAATGGAATATTTTCCTCATCATACTCTAAGTAATCATAAGTTGCTTTACTAACAGATGAAATAGTTCTTCCTTTAATCGTACTGACAAAACCAGCAGCACCAAATCCACTTGTCCCTTCATTATCAAACTCAAGAACATCACCTAATTTATAACCAGCACCTGATGCAAGAACATCAATACTATCAACAACTGCCTCAGTAGAAGATGGGATAGATTCTACAACAAAGTTTCCAGTATCTGTTGGTTTGTGATATCCGTTTCCTTCTGGAGTTAGATATCTTCTTAGACCTGAAATATTTTCAATGTTTGAAGTTTCTAGAATATTAAAATCAGAGAATACTTTTCCTTTAAATTTTGGTCCAATAAAGAATGGGAATCCTAATTTTCTATCAGCATCGTCTATAGTCAAGAAATAAGCATAAACACCTTCTGGATATTCAGGTGTAACTCCATATCTACCATTTTCAGAATCTAATCCTTGAACATTATCACTGAACACATAATCTTCAGCAAAAGATCCCATTGGATAATTTGTAAGTAATCCAGGAGACGTAGTACTTCTTCTAATAGAATCTGCTGGTAGTGAAGTTGCTTGTAATTTATTATATCCTGATGTTAATTTAACAATGCTAGAAGAAGCATCATTTGCAACGGCAAATCCATATGGACCATAAATTGGAGATCCATCTAACGCCCATCCAATAATTGGTGAGTGTTGTTGATTTTGATTTGCATTGTCTGAAAGGTTTGGAGATAAACCATCGATTCTTAATCTCTTAGGAGATCCTAAGATTGTAAATCTTTGCTCTGTTTTACCACCAACAGTAGCACCATCTAATAGTAAAGATCCATCTGCAGTATTGTAATTGCTAATATTGTTAGTATCCCAATTATTAAGTAAATTCCAACGCTCAACATTTATTTGGAGAATCTCTCCAGAACCTTCTTCAGTAATTTCAAGTGATGTGTTAAATTCATTGTAATTAAGTCCAGAATTAGTAATTACAAATCCTGTTACTGCTCCCTGTGCCTTATTAAATGTTGCAACAACCTCTGCACCGACACCACCACCAGTTGAATCCACAACTCTAACTTTTGGAGCGGATTTATAACTTTGTCCACCATTTACTAAATCTACAGTTAAAAGTTTACCATTTTCAATGGTAACAAGACCAGCAGCACCAGCACCCTTTTTAAGTTGATATTCTGGGTCTTGTGTATACAGTGAACCAGGATTATCAACATTTACCTTATAAATTGATCCAGTTACATTTACCTCAATATTTGCAGGGGTTGTTTCTGTTTGGGAAACAATTTGAATTGTAGGTTGGTGAGTATAACCTGTTCCTGGATCTACAATTCTAACTTTAGAAATTTTACCATCTACAACTAATGGTCTAAGGACTGCATCTCTAAATGGAATATTTACATCATTACTTGGATTTTTTGTAATGATAATTGTAGTATTTTGACTATATCCAGAACCTTTGTCTGTAATGAATACCTCAGTAATTGATCCATTGATACCTAATGAAATTTCTGCTGTAGTACCATCTGGATCAGTTGAATTTAATTTAGTAGGTCCATCCACTAAAAGTACAGGTGGATCATTAACGTTAAAATTATTTCCACCATCAATAATACTTACGCTTTCAACTTTACCTCTAGTAAAAGTAGTAGCACTCTTCCAACTTAAAATTGGAGTTCCATCTCTAAGAACACCAACTGCACTATTCGTAGGAATATCAATTTTATCATCTTCATTACTCTGTTCAAATTGTTTTGGAATCTTTACATAGATATCTTGCTCTTTAATTATGGATGTTGATGAATTGTAAGAAATAGGATAATAGGGAACCGTAGAAAACGGCATGTAGACACAATTATCATCCACATAGATTTTAGTAACACCTGCAACTAAAGATTCGTTTAAATCTAATGGAATTGTATCATTAAATTGCCAACCACTTACAATCAAGTTATCTTCAACGATAACGTTGCTTACAAATCCTAAATCACCTATTTGATAACCAATATTGTTAGTTTCAATGGTAACATCAGAAATTCCGACATAAACTACAAATGATGCTCCTGGATCATCAGATGCAGTTGCTAAAGTGCTATTATCATATACAATATCACCTAAAAGTAAATTAACATCATTAGTTGATTGAAAATTACTTAATACAAAATCTAATGAGGAATCACACTCAAAATAATTAGATCTTTTACCTGTATACGTAACTAAATTCTGATTAATTCTTACAACGCCATTTTCTGGGAATCCGTAAGTGGAATCAACATATAATCTTCTCTCAGCACCTACAGTTTCTGGAATTGCTGTAACTACCGTAAATTGTGTTGGTAATATCTGATCACCGTTTGAAATTTCAAATTCATAAATTTGACTAGCAAAAGAAAATACATTTTCTGCTGTTTGAACAGGAAATACTTTATCTTGTTGTTTAATACTGTTTCCAACCAAACTAGGAACATTGTAAGTATCTAAACTCTCTAATCTTACAATATTTTTACTTTGAAATGTTGCCTCTGATGGTGCATAGAGGTTTTCTTTGTAATTACGAAGTTCTGGTTTTTTCTGGAATAAAAACTTGAAGTAAAACTCAATTCCTTTAGGAGTTCCTTTTGCAAGATAGAAATCTTTTGCTTTTTTTAAAATTTGGTTAATATTGATATTTCCAATATTATCATTTAAGATATTTGCTGGAAAATCAACCAGATAGTTAGATCTTAACTCTTCAAGAAAATATAAAATGTATGAATACGACTGATTGTATACTATAGAGTTTATAGAGTGTGCTGCAGGAGTCGTTTCATTGTTTACGGTAAATCCACTATCATAAGATAAGTCATTATAAGTAAATCCCCTAGTACACCCACTAAAGGTAGTAACTTTATCTCCATTACCATCTGTACCATGAAATCTTTTCTTGTAGATGATGACTTCATCATCAATCTTCAATAATCCCTGTGCTCTAGGAAATTCTACATGACCAGAGACAATAACATCAGTATCATCAGCATCAATATTGACTTTTAAATTTGCAGAAGCATCAATACCCGTATATGTGTCAATATCGATTAAATCCTGAACTCCATTAAGGAGATCGAGAGGATTACCATTGGTTTCTAAGTACCTATAGTAATCTTTTACGAAATTGACAAAATTAGGATATTCTGAGGCAAAGTAAGTAGGAACTTGCCCAACAATAGAACTTGATACTTTTAAATCGTTAAACATGTTTAACTAGATACTGGAATTTGACCGACACCTGATGTTCTAGATGATGAAGTTAATGCATCTAGGATTACGCTAACGTTAACGCCTGCTGGATCAATAGAAAGATATAAATCTCTCAATGCCATGATGTCATTTGACTTAGGAACTACTGAAACTGCAATATACCCAATATCACCAACGACAGAATTAATATTGATAGCATTAATATTTATTTCGCCTTTTTCATAGTTAACAGAACCTACATTTTTACTGAAGTATCTCTTATTAGTGCCGTCATAACGGAAAATAGCAATAGTGTTAGTATTTGCTATTTTTTCTAAGTAAAATACGTAAGTTGCATCTTGTCCTGTAATTTTAAACCCAGATGAGACGATATCTGTATTCTCAGAAATCCTATTTCCATAACATACTTCATATGAAGCAAAAACGTTAGGAATAACTGGGAAATTCTTTCTTAAACGAATTCTTGTGATGTTTGATGTGATACCTTTATCAGCATCATCAATATTACCAACTAATTTACTATACTTGAACTTACCATTAAATCTGTTAAGGTCATTAGTTGCCCCAAATCCGACAATAGTGTTCTTAACTGCGTTTTCAATTTCTTGTGAATTTTTTCTTGACTTATTATTGTCATAGTAGACAAACGAGTCAATATCAAGATACAGATAAGAAGGATCAATTACTTCAGGGATGACTGTAAGGATAGAAAACTCCTTAATGTCTTTTTTAAGATTTTGCTTAGCAGTAGTAGTAAGTGTTTCTGCTCCAAATGGTTTTGCAACGATGAATACCTTACCATATTGTGGAGGATCTGCCTCTTCACCACCAAATACAGATAAGGACTCAAGGTTAGGTGAAATTTCTCTAATTAATGTCTCATAGTCCCTTACAGTAACTGCTCTTTTTTGTGCAGAGTAGAAACGTGGGGCAAGATATTTGATTGAAGTGATATTTTCAGGATTTCCACCACCTGTTGATTCATTAACAACAGTAATGGTAGGATTTGCGTCTGAGAATGTTTGACCACCATACTCTAACCGACCAGTAAAGGTAAAGTCATTGCATTGGTTTGCTAATGCCTTATTTGTTACAAGATATTGAATACTGATATTATCCAGGTTCTTCAATTTTCTTCCAAAAATGCCATCACCAAAAATTAACTCAAACTGTTCGTTTTTATTCTCTTGAATAAAGTAAACTCTATCAACAGCATTGAGTTCTGTAATATTTTTTACATTAGTATATCTTTGTGGAATATTGAAATCAACTTCATCAACAACTACGTTGATTAGATCAATATCAGCATCTGCACTTGGGACAATAAATCTTTGTCTTGTAGATGTATCAACAGTATAACTTAAATTTAAGAATGATCCTTGATAAACATCCAATTCACTAAAGGTGATTCTACGAACACCGTTAGCATCCATGTATGCTTCCCTTGTAACGTCGTCCAGGACGCTAAAAACAAACGAACCATCTCCATTACTACCCAAGAACGAATTACCCTTCTTCAGGGTCAATGCAGCGGTCTGTGGGTTGACGATTACATCTAGGGTGATAACCGCTTTTGATGACTTTGCAGACCTTGGGGTATATCCAACCAACTTAGCAAGAGAAACTACATTCTCTCTAATCGAGGCACTATCGAAAAATACCTCATTAGCAACTAGGTTAGCGTTTAATCCTGAATAGTAGGTATTATATGCTAACAGATCAATCAGTTGCGTAAGGACTGATCCCTCGAAGTTATAATCAGTGAAGGTGTCAGAAGAACGCAGGTATTCCCTTAAACTTTTCTTGACCGACTCAAAATCTAAATTGGTTACTTGATTAAACGCCATTATACTCTTTCTAATACGAGGTTGAGTGATTGTTGATTTAAGGGAATTCCAACAATTTTATAGTTTACAGTGATCTCTATTTGGTTATCATCAATATCTTCTAGAACTTCAACATCAATTACTTCTACCCTTGGTTCATGTGCATTAAGAGCATCTTCAATATTCAATGCCATATCGTCAACTATTGTAGAATCAAAATTCTCAAATAGAGCAGAATTTACAGAGGCACCAAAAAATGGGCGAAATAGTTTCTCACCCCGAACAGTCAAGACGATATTTTTAACTGCTTGTTTGATAGCATCCTCATTTTTAATGGTTGGTATATCACCACTAATAGGATGCTTTTCAAACTTAGGGTTAAGATCAACAAATTTTTTGGATATTGTTGCCATTAGAGCACCTGGTATACTTTATATATCAAGAATTCCTAAACGTTTCTTTTTCCTTGTCCTTTTTTACCCTTCTAATCTTGTTAAGGTAGTAATCTGCCCTTGGATCGGTAATCAGAACCATACCTGATTTACGAAAATCTTCACTTTGGTCTGGAATTGGGGAATTTGCCATTAGTAATCTCTGAATAACGGACATGGTAGAACTTTTTGAGAGGTTACCATCTCCAAATTATATTTATTCACTCTTTTCCTCGGGTGTTTTCCAGAAATAATCATCAGTATCACCCAATCTACCCCATCTTATACCTTGCTCAACTTGATAATACTCGGTAGACACCTTAAAATCAGGTGTTTTCGGGTCTTGAGGGGTAATAGACAGGTCAAAAATCCTAATTCTGTTGTTTGGATAGAGTGCAAACTGCCCATTTTCCAACAAAATACAGTTATGTGACTTATGTTCCTCTGGAACTTCACTAACATTGGTGTTAATGATGTCTACATCAGGGTGGAAGTTGTCCAATGTGAACAAATACTCACCAGGCATTGCACCAAAGTGACGAGTTCGACACACAAAGTCCATAGAACCGATGAATTGCTTCTCAATACAACGCACTCCATAGTCCATACAATTCCAAAATTGCAGGTTGGGTAGGTCTAGATCTACCTCTGGGGTCTTAGGTTCGCTTAGAAAGGCACTGATAGGCAGTTTATCGAACATTGCAGCATACTCTGGTAGGTATGTCTCAAAATAAAAAGCACGCCCAGGTATCGATTTTGCCGATACCCAGACGCCTTCTACAAATTCGCCGTGCCCATCAACGTGATCCCTAAGGTATTCCTTACGAACCCAGACCTTTTGTGCTGGTAAGTTGACGACTAGTTGACTCATTCTTCTTTATACGTAGGTGGATGGAAGTTACAGTACTCATTAAAGGTAATTTTCATCTCTTTAAGAGTAAGATTACAGTACTCTGCTGCTTTTGGAAGGTTCCATTTAGCACTCCAGAGCATTTCCATGGATTTTCTGGTCTCTGGTCTCAACGTCCTTGACCTCTATAACGCTTTTTCTTGTTATTACGTGAGGTTGCAGCGTACTTTGTGTTTTGTGATGACCCTTGACGAGTCATTTTGGGTTTTCCAGGCATGAAATTTACGCCTGAAGTGCCAACTTTGGACCGCATTGCCATAATTTGCGTTTTTTTACGTGAACAACAGTAGTATAAAGGAAATTTTCCGCTTTGTCAAGTCATTTGAAACCTGCAAACACGTTAAATGACCCTTGAGCGATGCGATCTCCGCATCCAATCATGTCTCCGATGCGTCCAGGCGGTCTAAAATTGAAATAAACGTTAACTGGACCCGAAGAAATCGGTCTTACTAGGTGTGGTGGCGGACATTTTGCACAAGGACACGCATGAGGAGCGAATAAATCGCCCATACGCCCACCTAAAATGAAATTTACGAATACTGGGGGTGCAACACCCGTAGGTGTTAGCAATGCTGTTGGTGGATAACAAATATGCCCTGTAGATAGAGCACCAACGTATGTACAACCTCTCATGGGGATATCTTAGGAAATAAAGGATTACGACCTGTCTGACTATTTACCGCAGTAACAAACCTCTGTGATGCAATATCCTTGTCATCATAGACGATTTGCTTGATTGGAAACGTGCCAGCACCAATACCACAACTACTTGTAATGACTACTAGGAATTCCACAATAATCATAAAGTTGGGATCTGGAGAATATGCCTGCATATGATCAGTAGTACCAATCTCTGCAATCAGTCCAGTAGCAGGAGTACCTGCAATAGGAAGACCACCAATGGGATTGAGATATGTACCTCTTTGAAGAGCAGACCCCTGGTTCAACGTACCATACTGTGCAACGTACCCAGAAGGCGATGTAACAGGCACTGGGAGGTGTGTAGGACTAACTACATCCCTTCTATACTTATATTCCTTATTAGGGAACAGATAATCAGTATATGTACCTGTAACTGTCATAGTGATAGTACCAGGGAACGTACATGTTGCTGTTGCAACACCAGTACCCAATGTAGCACTACCACTAGCACCACTAGTACTAGTTAATGTAACAGTAAGACCAGGATCACCAAAATATGCAGTAGGTGATGTTACTGGTGTAAAACTAGGTACAGTAACAGTAAACACCTCTGGCACAGGAGGAGGTCCAGGAGCACAGATAACTGCAGTCCAAATATTAGGAACCCATACAATGGGTTTCATCACAATACTAGGTGATGGTTGAATAGGTGTGTAAACGGTAGGTATAGGCATTATTCTATAATCCTCCTTGCATCTGCAGCATTCAATAATTCATTAAATCGTTCCACACCAATTCTATAATCATTCATTACATATAGTGTAGTAGTCCATGTACCTGCACCAGCAGTGGTTACAGTACCCTCTGGGGGTATATACCTATATCTCATACCACTTTCATCAATAAAGAACCCTGTACCACCTGGTCCACCGTCAGCAGGTGTTGCTGGTATCGGTGGTACTGCTGTTGGATTACCTGCATCACCTTGACCTGGTGTACCACCTAGTTCCACATAATACGTATTACCATTATGGGTACAATAAGATCCTGTTGGTAATGTTGTAGCAAGAGACCATGGTGTTGTAGATAATGCAGGAATACTACTTGTCACGGTAAAACTAAAGATAACGTCCCTATGTCCTGCACGTGATAATGATCCTGTCTCAGGGTCTGGGAATGATCCTGCTACACGTTCTGTAATATCACTCTGAAATCCCAATAACGATACACCAGTCGGCACTTCTAAACTCAGGTCATTCAATGATCCGCCATTATTATCCTTATCAATACGATACGGTTCAAAATAATCATTAGGATCTTGAAGAGTCATCCCTTCAGGTAAATTCGTAGGTAACTGAATCTCAAAGTTTAGATGGTCAGGATTTGCCGTATAATCGGAATTTTTTTCGTAGTAATACTCCCACGTCTCCTCAGGAAAGAGTTTTTTCCCAAACTCCCCTGCAATCTTAATAGTAATCGTCTGTGGTGCAGTGGCACTCATAGTAACGGTCCCACTACTTGACGTGGCGGTTACAGTAGTCCCATCGCTTCGCTCTAGTGTAACTGTAACATCATCGTCCAGATATGGAGCACTACTCGCAATATTGGGAGACATACTGTTGAATGTTACTGTAAAGGTCTCACTACGAACGATAGATGCCATACTGACGGTATTACAACCATTCTTATATTCTATACCAGTTGCTGTGTTGATCTTACCATAAGTATCAAACTGTAATCCCTCTAGCGTAATGTTATGTACACGCTTCTGATTTAATGATGGTTCTGGTACTTGATTACCATTCTCATCAAAACAACACCCTGTATACTCCCCATTTAAACTTTCTGTAAGATCCTCTGCCAAATATACAATACGATCTGCACCATCACTGTAACTGTCAACATACCATGTCTGCCCTGATGAGTCACACGGATCTACTGTTACCCCATTCGGTACTTTCCAGATTTGTCTATACGTACTCGAAGGTAACAAATAATATCTCTTTGATCTGTAGTTACTATTTGCTTGTGCAGTTCCTGTATCAACATACGCTGATTCTTCAGCACTATACGTCCCTACAGGATAACTGAGTGACACTGCAGACCCTACCTCATAATCGACATCGATAGTGGAGGGTCCTGCACCGATACTCTCTGTCACTGTTCTATAATTAGGCATCTAAATCAACGTCTTCCTTAAAGTTTAACATCCAAAAATCTTCGGCACCTTCATAGTCCCTGAAATAATATCGCTCCCCATCGGGCGAATCTAAGATAAACTTATCAATCTTAGGTTCGTAAGCAATTGTAGGTTTTGACATGTGAATCTCCTCATTGTAAATGAATTGCAAATAATCCTCATAATCTAAATCGCTTCCATAATCCATCGAATCAGCACTCATAGTTTCTTAGCAACCGTTTTATATATCAACCCTATGGGCGATTTTTACCCGCGAAAAATTTTTTGATATTGCGAAAACACAAGGTCGAAGTGATACTTTTGTAGGTTAGGAGGGACCCATGCATTTTAAACGCAGCGGGCGATAACATATAAGGGCGCTAATCGCAAATACTGCCTGATGCTAACTGTGAGGGGGCAGTTAGTGTTACTTAGTGCCCCCTGAGTTAGTATCACTTAGCGTACTTCAGGTGAGTGTTAGCGAAGCGTCCCAAACTTACCATTGGAACTGTTGCTAACAGCATGTGGCGTTTCTTACACTTATGCTGCGATTCACTGCCTGATTTCCAATCACAATAGGCGGTTCCAGTTAGTGGATAGAACTCGATGCCGAGTAAGGCACTGCTAGGGCGTGAAACGTAAAATCTTACGTTGCCTGTGATTTTCTCTAGGAAGTTGAACATTTGGAAAGTTGAATTTGTAAACAGAAAGGGGAGGCGTTGCCCTCCCCGAGATTCTAGCATCAGATGCAGGATTTGCCAACTGATGCCCAGAATGCAAGACGCATGGTGCTTGCCTTGTCTACCTGCTCACGTGAGCGACCCATCGCCATGGCGGCGGTCTGCAGACCCTTGCGGGTGATGTCTCCACGCTTGCCTGTGATCACGTTGCGTGCTGCTTGGAAGGATTCGTTCTTTGTCATGATGAAGTGTTTGTTTGTTATGTACTTATTATAGCGCCTGAGCGCAGGGGGGGAAGTGGTGGTGTGCCACTTCCTGGATTGTCACTCCTCTGGTCCGAAGGCGCACTCAAGGGAGAACGCTTCCAGTTCCTGATCATCGTCAGCGGTGAACCAGTCGGGAAGGTCGCAGTCCTCCAACTCTTGAGCATCGATTTGATCATACATCAGATCTTCGATCTGGAGATCCATCAGATAGGCGTCAGAGATAGGCATGGTGTCGTTTTGGTTGACTTGTTTATTATAGGCGGGGCGGTGTCTATCCGCCGCGGCCAATGGACAGTTTCAGGATTGGCGTTGCTGCTCGATCAGGTCGGCACCTGCTCGGATGCCTTCGATGAAATAGTCGCCATAGGCAACGCCAACGGTGAGAGCAAAGACAGCGATGAGAAGAGTTTTCATTTTGTGGTGATGGTTTCGTTCATGTTAACACGGACCCACGCCATTGGCGTGCCCTGGTGGGGACAGCGCCAGATGACGGCATCCTCTCCATAGGTGGCAGCGAGGCGATAGGCGTGGTTGATGTCTGTCGCCCAGTCGCAACCCCACTCATCGAACTTGCCGAAGGATGCGGGTTGAACTGCGAAATCTGCTGTTGCCATGGTCTGTTGTGTTGCTTGTTTATATTATAGAGGTTCGAGGGGTGATGTCACCCCCCTAGTGGACAGTTTAGAGTTCGACCATCATGGCGTTCATCTCGTCAGCGTTGATCGCTGAGTCGTTCCACTTGACGCCATCGCCTGTCTCACCCATGAAGCGTCCGATCATGCCCTCTGTCATGCAGCGCACGAACTTATCCCATGGGGTCTCATTGTCGCCCACGTATGTCACACACGCCTTAGCGGTGTTGTATAGAAACTCATCGTTGCCGATCCAGAGGGAAGCGTTCCAAGTTTCGTAGTTTGCCCAACCGTTCATGATGTTGCTTTGTTTGTTATGTACTTATTATAGCAGCATGGGAAGCAGTGCCAAGGGGTATGTGACCAGTTTGCAAAGTGGCACACTCTGTCCCCCATAGTTCCCCACCTTGTGCTAGAATGAAGGTAGAGCCCAAAATAGGGAAGGCAGGGCAAAAAAAAGACCGCCTTAGTGGCGGTCGCTGATGTTCCAGGTTCCCCAGTTCTGGGTACGTGGTGCAGGTTCTAGACCCTGACGGACCCGCTCACGATAGGCGGTCTCTGCTGCCATCTGCTGGCGGATGCTGTCCATTGCCGCTTGCACGATGGGTGACGGGTTCTCGTTATGGAAGAACATGCCGTCTGCTGATTTGATCATCTTTGTTTTGTTCATGCTTTAATTATAGCGGATCAGCGACCCATGGCAACGGGGTGTGTGCCACTATGTCAACTGTCTACTTGCGAACAAATAGTGATAGAAACTGAACTAGTAAAAAATAGGCAAACTCAACCCCGCCCAAGATAATAACAAGGGCGAGGATTAGGGTTAGCAAAGAAGTCACTTAACAACTCCATTCACACGCCGATGGGTAACCCATGTGATCGCTTGAATCTGGGCGGGTGAATAGTTTGTGTTTTCAATTTCGTTGATAGTAACTGCCGCCTGACGGTAAGCGTCACTAATTGCCTTGTAGAGTTTGTTGCTGATAGCGGGAACCTCATTGAGTGAAGTGTACATACCACGCCAGATATTGAAGGCGTGACCGTCAACAGTAATTTCATCACATTGCCCGTCAGTAAGTATACCTCGGAAGAATGCAATAGTTTTGTTACCCTTGAGAATGGCACAAATGTTATCGCTAGAATCAATTTCACATTCTAGGATAGTCATTGCCTTGTCTTTGTTGCTAGTGAATGTGCAAACTTTAGGATAGTCATATCCTAGAGCATAGGCACGAATCATTTGCTCAGCGTCAAGAATGTTTCTGTCCCATTTGTTGTTAGGACTGAGAGCAGATACAACGCCAACCACTGTAGAAAGTGGCATTTTGTATTTGTCACTTAGACCCTTGCAGATCTTGTGGGCATTGTTATACCATACCGTACCCTCTTGAGTATCAACAGGGGTTGCCTGCATGTACATGGCGAGGATGTTCTTTGTGTCAGTCATGGTGTTTGTGTTGCTCATGATCATAATATAACAGGATGAACCGTACCCTGCAACTAGTCAGGGACAGTTTCTACACTGTCACACTCGCTTGCTTCTATGAAGCATTGCAACACGATGTCACACAATTCTTCATCCACGTGATCGGGAAGGTCGTTTGCATCACGCCAGCAACAGAGGGTCTCCTGCAGTTGCTCACGTAGGAAGATGAGTTGTTTGTCGTTCATGGTTTCTTTATCCATGCACACATTATAAAACAGAGGGGTGGATCGTGCCATCCCCCCTGTGCCACCTCTTAAACTGTCATAGTATCAGTTGACAATTCTTGTGATGGTTCCTCTGTGATGAAGTCCCATTCTTGAGTGTTAGTGTCACCCCATCCAAGTTGCCAACATTGCCAACCTCTACCAGGGGTGAATAAGTAACACCATTCCTCACCACAATTGCCAGAAATAAACTCATCAAAGTTGCTGAACTTTGGAGGTGCTGATTCTCCTCTCTCACTATAATACAGTGGAGCGGGTTCACTTTTCACTGGAGAATAAACCCAGTTTTCATCATCATCCCTCATGTAATCCACGGTCTTTGAACCATCGGGGTTAACAATCACTTGCTTAAGTGGTGCTGAATCCCAGAAATGAATACTATGAAGGCATGACATATCACCCCCATTGATGAGATCTTCAACCAGTTCTTGAGTGTTATAATTCTCTACAAGTTTACGTCCGTTATGTTGAATGTAACCGTCATAATGACAGTATACTGAAACAATGTGATCAGTAGCAAGTGCTAGACCGATTCTTGAACGTGTACCCATAGTGTTTTGTTTGAACTGATCTTATTATAAGGGGTGGGGTCACCCATGGCAACCCCTAGTGGACAGTTATTAAACTGTCACTTCAGTCAGACGCTTGTCTGCTCTTGCTGCAATAATAAACTTACCTACGCTCTGCTCGTTGGTGATAGTTTCCTGCAGATCTTGCACGAAGGTGTTATCAATTGCATAAGTGTAATCCTTGCCGCTGTTCTTGTATGTCAGCACTGCAGTATTTGCTTCGGTGTCAACAACAATCGGAGATTGCAGCATGGAAGAAGAAGAAAATTCGATGTTCATAAAAAATGTGTTAATTAACTCAACACATCTAATATACATCAGATTTCACTCCTTGTCAACCACTCTGTGACACTTTCCAAACTGTCCACCACCTGCCCCATCGGGACGCCAGTCGGTTATACTATGAATATAAGCAGAGGTTGCTCACATTCACAATCGCTGAGGGATACCCTCCTCTGCTTGGACACTTTACTAACTGTCCTTTGGTTTAATATCCAGACGCCTGTTGTTATATAATCTATCTGTATACTTCATCCAACCTATACTACCTACTTCAGTGTGCCCTTTATCATTATAGTTGGCACCACGAATCTCACCCTTGTCAGAGAAGTTCTCTCCTCTAATAAAGGTGGCAGGTTTGTATTTTTTTGTCCAATCTGGTGACTTTTCCAGTAATTGTACTAATTGTTCTCTACTGACAACTTTTACAAAATCTGGATTATATCTACCAATTGGTCGGCACATACGTCTTCTGACGCGATTTGCCAGTTCTACAGAAAAGTATGGTTGTGGAATAATCTGTCTGAATCCTCTAATAGGAGGATACCACACCAATATCTCTTCATGCTGCTTCTTTACTATAAAGTACTCCAAAGCTCTCTAAGCTACCTATAGTATATCTATCAACCTTAACAGAGTTATTCTAGCGCATTCTGCCAGTTCTGTCAAGTATGTCAGAAACTGCAGATTTTGTCAAGATTCTCACTTTTCTCAGAAAACCACAGTTTTCCACAATTTTTGAGATTCCTGTGGAAAACTCCGAGATGTGCCAGTTTTACAAGTGTCTGTGGAAACTTGACAAATGGGTGCGAGCGTGCTAAGACCACAAGAACTCACAGCATTTACAAAGTTTTCAACAACCTTGTGGAAAACGTAAGTATATTTATTTTAACATAAAAACATTTTCAGTTACACTGTGGAAAAGTTAGTTCATACCTTTTCCTCTACCCATACATCACATGGTCCACCACTTCTATTGTTCCTTTCATACAACCAATCGAACATGTCTTTCAGTTCTTCACACCTCTTTTCCGCTTCCTGTTTCGTATCAAACCATTCATCCATGTTTGCTACTCTACCAGGTCGTTGAAATAGAACAACATACTTCATTAGTCATCTCCAAAAGGTCTTCTTAAGTATAGCGTAGTTGTTAGCGATCTGATAGATGTATGTGACACCTTTGTCACTGGTTGCTACTATCTGATCACCTTGTACAATTGCAGTTGCAATGTTAGAACCAAATGTTTGTATTACACCACTACGTGAAGAGGAGCGTAGTTGTACCTGTCCTCTTGATACAGTAGTATAATATGCTGATGGTACAGAGTTTGTCATGTGTCTCCTATATTTACGTCGTAACAGAATCCTTCAAGTATGAAGTATTTACACATGTAGTGTAAGTCATACCTTTTCTGGAGATCAAGATCAATGACAGTTTGGATAAAATCCACTTGTTCCTTAACAGATAGTTCACCTGATAAAAATTTGGGGTAGTAGTCATCGAGTTCATCTAGGTAGGAGTTGTTTGACACGGTGTACGAATTGTGGGTAGATAACGATACCATATTGCATACCTTCCTTTGTAATGACACAATACAATTGATCAGTAAAAGTGACCACAGCAAAGGAATTCTCATACATCACTAGGTCCCCCACTTTCAGGGTTGATATATTCTTCAGGGTGTTCCATTCGTGCGATTGCTTCGCTGATGGTTTTGTAATATGCAGCGTCTTTGCCCTTGTGATCTGCATATTCATACTGTAATCGTTCATTATGTAAAAGGTTTCGGATTACACATGCATGGTCATTCTCCAAATTATACATCGTACTCTTCGGGAAGTTCATTGAATTGATTATACTCCATATTGGAATCAGTATTTAGTTCCTTTTTTGGTAGATAATCGTCATAGTCGTCCCAAGGAAGAGAAATACTCTCCCAGAACTCACCATCTGCTTGAAATGTTTCGCTAGTGATGTCTTCGTACATAATGTGGGATAGAAGCGTGTTGTAGGGGATTGTAGAGGGGTCTGAGAGCATTATTTGGAATACGTATCGTATCCCTTATGATCGTCCTCTCGCTTAAGTTTAGCACGTTCAATGGAATCGTGCAACTTTCTTAATGCTTTCTTAGTTTCAGGAGTTTCATCCCACTCCCATGTGTTGCCTTTGGAATCGATTCGTTGTTTCTTTGGCATGGTTCAATCCGATAGTGCATTGTCTGTACGCCATCCCTTCTGTGGTGTGGCGTTGCCTTTAGGAACAACATATGTTCCTGCTTTCTTTTGTAAGATGGTAGTTTGTGTTTCTACCTCTTGCTTTGGTTGGTTGTTTTCAGTCATAGTTCTACTGCTGGGTCTACATCAAGCACACGAACAGATCCCTCTGGCCAACCCTCTTGTTCACACTTGAGGTGCCATCGAGTCATCATAATAACATTGTCTCTATGAAGACCAGTTAACATACTACGTCCTTCTTTTGTTTCTGACTGCCATAGACCAAATCTTGTCTCCCATACACGGAAACAATCATCAATCCATTCATGTTCAGCAATTTCAGGATGCTCTGCCAAAACCTGGTCCTCTCTTCATTTGTTTGTTGACAATGTACATATCACGTAGTCGTGACTTGAGATGTCTAATCTCTGCTTCATTGTACAGATGATCTTGCTTGAGTGCTTTCTTAATGTACTCAATTTCTTTACGAGGGTTCCAGATATAAGAACCCTGCGTACTATCTCCTTGTATTTTCATGCTTTCGTTACGCTAAACATTTTAGTTGGGCGGGTCTTAGCATTGTGTACTGCTCGACCCACAGCAAGTGCATGTTTCTTGGTGCTGCAGAACCTGATGAGTTTATCACCATTGTCCTTGTGCAATACCAGTTTCCATGTGTGCTTACTGTCCCGATGCGATTGCATCGTTGGTGCTGCTGGTTTCTTCATGGGAAGAGGTGCAAACACCATGTCTTGATCAAATGTCGGGTTCATAATCTTGTTGGAGTCGAAGGAGGTACTCATGTCGAGTATACAATTTATTATAGAGGCGTGAAACCACTTTCTGTGGTCCTGCATGTGCCTCTTCACTCTTTGTCATGCACTGCATTGACGCCATCAGGATTTGTACTTCCTGGGGAGTGAGATCAAATCTCGAATTCATCAATGTCAAATTCCTCAATAAAATAGTCAACTGTCACTTCTAATTCGGCAGCACGCTTTTCTAGTTCCATAGCACACTTATGTGCTTCTTCTGCTGCCTTCTCATCAAATAGGTCGTAAGTAGAATCAAAAAACATTGGATGCTTCCTCTTTAGAATGATATGGTCCGTACACATCATAACCACCATCGCTGAAAGATAGTTCAACATACCATCCTTCTTCATCATGGTCACACTCAAAAGCGGACTCATAACCGATCTCTTCTACGTAGTAGACAGAACGATCAACAATAGTAGTAGTGCTGTACATAGTGGAAATTCGTGAACGAATGAAGTTTAAGGTAAGATGACGAATTTGTCAAGCATGTGTATTTATTCTCCGCGTTTGAGATACTCTTTGTTGACTTTAGATGCAATTCTACTCTTACCACCGTTCCACACAGTGTATATCTCTAGGTCATCTTGTTGAGCAAGATACTGTACGGCACGTAGAATGGACTCTAGATCATCACCTAGTGCTCCTAATCCCGTGTTGCACTTCTTACACAACCATCCTCTGAACTGTCCAGTTTCATGACAATGGTCACACTGCCATCCCCATGTACCATCTACACCATCAGGTACAGATGCTTTGTTCTTATAAACTGGTTTATCACATATGGCACAGTTTTCACCATATGCAGGACGTGGATTTAGTTTACCTATCCTTCTCTTGATAGCAGCAAGTTCTTTAGCAGTACGAGTGCTACAAGTGGTACAAATAGTATTGACACGTAGACGCTTACCATCCTTGGTAAACCTATTGCCATACCATGTGTACTCAATGTTAGATTTACGTTCCCCACACTTGGAACATACACATGTCCCAAGTGGAATGTTGTCCAGATTCTTAGTTTTCATCGGATATACAGGTAACCACCAGACCAGTCAGCGTGTGAGTATAACCACTCACGGTCACTGTCTTGCAACAGAGAGTAGCGAGCAATCTTAGCAGGACCTTTCCATCCTGCTGGTTTGTACACATCACCTGTCTCACGATCAACGAAGGCATGGACGCTCTGTGAACTACCACTGTCCTTCATGATGACTTTGAGGTAACGCTTGCCTTTCTTGATATAGAACTCAATGTCAGCACCATTCTCTTTGATGTGTTGAATTCTTTCGGCATGGTAACCAGTGCTGTCCTCACCCTGATTGATGGAACGCTGATGAGCACGAATGTTGTACTCCTTGAAGTTCATGTAGAGAGCATCACACAGCATTACTGTGTAGTCCTCTATTTTCTCTGCAGTCAGTGTTGTGTTGATCATGGTGTGATTCCCTTGTGTATGTTCATATTGTAGCGAACACCTGGTCCTTGGCGACTTGCAATGTGGCGGTTTGTACACTGTCACATAGCGTCCATGTCACCAC